>VTLG01013320.1_pt1 | contig 18099 bp, 30 predicted proteins | sample 4694571 | NCBI WGS metagenome assembly VTLG01 (sample SAMN12604809, study PRJNA352737) | marine metagenome | biome: ENVO:00000447; feature: ENVO:00000209|ENVO:00000569|ENVO:01000036; material: ENVO:00002151; isolation source: viral sequences binned using virsorter ... | reverse complement strand
CATGGATAAAGAGCTAGAGAGATTCATGGCACATGTGGTTGGCAAAGGATACCAAGAGAAACATTTGACCTGGATGTAAAATTGGTAAAAAAATATGAGGGGGTTACGCTATATATCGATAGCCAAGTTCCCCCTTCGTTTCTTTGTGGTTTCCTTATCGATCAATAAAATCAAGGGTCTACGGGTAAACCACTGGTATCCTTATGTTTTCCTAGAAATCCATCAAGTCTTTGGTCTTGTATCATTTGTAAGACATAAGATAAACATCTGTATTACATAAGATAATCATTTGTTTGATGTCTTATGTTTTTTCTCTTTGCTCTCATCTATCGTTTTTCGTTTGGCACACAAATTGCAATAAAATAAATTATTGTACCTGTTTATTAAAATATAAATAGGAAAAATTTGCCTACTAATTTTTACCTATGGGCAACTTTTGCCTACTTTTGATCCATCGGCAACTTTTGCCTACCTCGGCAATTTCTGCCTATCAACTAGGCAATTCTTTCCTTTGAGATCATACCTTTGATTTCTTATATATTCTTTCATTCTTTCAAATCATTGAAATTATTGATTTTTTTCTTTTGGCATGGCATCTGCATCATTGTTTGGTAGGTTCGCAGAAAACATGCTTGAGAGTTTGGCATGGTTTTGGCAACTAGTTCTTTTAAGTTTTTAGATCTTTGACAATCAAATCAAAAAAGGAGTTCTTATGGAATCCATTATTATCAATGGTAAAAGAATGATTCCCGCTCATGGTGACCATGGGCAAGTCTTAGCCAAGACTGGACCGATGAAGACATCGGGAGCATTCGTAAAGTGCAAGTCTGATGCAATCATGAGTCGCAATACTAGGGCATTAGTCAATGGTGCTAATGCTAGGCGAAACATGACCCTTGTATATGGTAATGGCAAGATTTTGAGTCGTAAAGAAGCAAGATCAAAAAATGATCGTCTACGGGGTGTGAATGTTTCACTAGGCTTAGGCATTGATCCTAATCTAGGCTCATATTAATTCATAGTCTTACACTACATGGCATGGTATCTGCATGTCATGTAGGGTAGACTCTGGTACATTCTAAAGAGTGTATCAGATTCTATCTTGATTTGATCTTTGAAAATCTGAATATAGGAGTAGCTATGGCTATTGATGTAGAGTTAAAAAAAGTCACAGATAGAGAGTGTATAGATGCTGTGATGGGTCTAATTGTTCAAGAGTTTGACCAAGATAGTCCTGCTGTAATTAATCATAGTACGTACTCAATCAAGCATACTGATGTCCAGTTACAACACTATGATATAGTGACGTATCTCGATCAGCTTAAGTATAGATTGCAGTACAAATAAGTGTCTACCTCGGCACACTTTCTGCATAGTGTATTGGGAGAGTGTGCTAGGGTGTACATGTATACACCAATTCAGATTAGTTCTATGACAACTAAATAAGGAGAGTGTATGACTCGCAAAAAATTACTCTGCTTAGGTCAGGGTAGGGATGGCAAAGTATTCATCAATGCTACACTCAAGGGTCTTGATGTACACGATTGGGAACTAAGCCTATCGGGTGTGATCGGACCTAAGGGTGATGGTGATTGTATCGGTCCATGTGGTCAGATACAGGCTCACTTGATAGAGTCCATTGAAGAGTATTTCAAACCATGGGATGAGTTGAGAGTGGGTGCCTTGATAGAGATATGGAAGGACTACCATTTGAATGGTATGACAGCAGGATCTCCAAGACAGGAATCGTACTTGAAACATAAAGTACCTACCCTACACTTGGCAGATAATACCTATGAGAATAGGGCTATGCTATTGAAGAATGCAGGGCTTAATCCTGATGAAGAGTATTTTAATTTTGACAGTAATGAACCCTATGTGTATGGTAGTGCATGGTTACATACCAAACTACCACTACATGTGATAGGGTGGTTCTCTGATTTACCAGAGAGTACTCATGAACTACCTAGAAAGTGGAGATGAGGTATGTATTTGATTCCTAAGTGGTGGGAGCAAGAGGCCAAGTGTGCAGATTGTGGGACCACCAAGAGTGTGAAGTACTGGGATGTAGTTAAGTATCCTAGTGTATCTAAAATAGAACCAAGGTATTGCAACATGTGCATGTTAATACGTGCATCTAAATAAGGAGATATATGGAAGACTTTGACAACATGACTATGTTTGAACAACAACAGTACATCAATGAGCATGTACTGAGTGAACTAGGTGTGGAGTCTATCGAGGTAGATAGTACCGCATTTGAGAACCCACAAGTAAAGGAGAGTGAGTGATGGATATGGATGAATTGTTTGAGCACCTCAATGAGGCAGGACTCAAGCCAATATACATAGATGAAACTAGTGGGTGGTTACTACAACCTATCGAGAGTGAGGATGAGTATGAAGGGGATCAAGAATAGAGGGAGTATGGTACATGGTTTGCATAAAGATAAACCTAAGTATCGAGAGTACCATGATGAGATTGATTATGATCGTGATGAGTACTTGGAACAGAGAGACCATGATGAATGGGATGATTTCATAAGGAGATACGGACATGAAGTATGCAGATAGATTCCTCAAGTATGACGAGGAGTATACACCTCACCACTACACTTTCCATGGTGAGTGTTTGATGGGTAACCATCATGAAGTAAAGGTTCCTGCTCAGGAACTATTCGATTATAGAGATGGTAAGTACATCCAAGATGCACTACTCTCAGTGAGTGCCTTGGATAGGGAGTTCCTCTTGACAGGAGGATGCTGTGTTGAATAACCTTTAACATAGAATAGCCTATGTTCATACATGATAATCCTCTTGTACGAGCAAGAGCACAAGAGAGTGTTGAGGGTATGGTGCAAGTCTATGCACTATGTTCTACCTCAATCCGTAAGCAGACTCCATTACTCTGCGATGAGATGGACAAGTTTAGGGAGAAGGGACTCTTGGGTGCTCCTGAGTTACAATGGGGTAACAAGAGAAAGGGTGCCTTGTGGGTGGATGAGCACAAGCAAGAGCACTACGATGGTATGATGAAGATCATACGATCAAAGAAGAAAGAGGATGAGTTGAATATGATTCTCCATTGGTTACAAGTCCCTGGACTTGGGTTACCAAAGGCGGGATTCATGACTCAATTGGTGATGGGTAAGGGTGGATGTATGGATGTCCATAACATCCGCAAGTACCTACCAGAGGTGGACTCTAGTAAGGGTACACCTAGTAGATGGCAGACTTCAGGGCAATCTGAGGAAACGAAGAAACGTAAGGCAGTAGACTACTTAAGTTTCTGTAAATTAGCAGGGGGTGCCAAGGGTCTATGGGACCAATGGTGCGACTTCATAGCTGAACAGTATCCCGATGCCTTTGAGTCAGGCGATCATGTTTCTAAACTACACCCAATCTGGGTGTCTTAATAATCAAACAAGGAGTAGCTTATGCACACGCATCAATACATCGGCAAGATCATCTGCAAGAATGGTAATAAAGCCACAGCAGATAGGATCATTGACTACATTCCTGGTCAGTGGATGACTAGGGCAGACCATGAGGGAAACCCTAGAGATTGTAGGTACGTGGGATACGATTGGGGCCGAGAGGAACACAAGTGGTGTGACCTAACAGGTATTGAACCCATGGTAGCCAACAAGATATTCTCCGAGGATCGGATGAAATACAAGACTATCGAGAACTACTTCGATGGTATGGGCATGGGTATCCATGGGGAGTACCGAACATGATTACAGAGAGCAAGAGGGTAGAGTATTACTCAGAGAGTAAAGAACAATGGGTGCAAGTGGAGCAACTGCATCACGACCACCTGATCAACTTAATCATCAAGCTAGTGAGTAAGAATTATGATGGCAGATTCAGGGTCATTACCCGTAGCACAGAAATCATCGAAACCCAAGACGAATATATCATCTCTTCACACGTTCAATGAACGAGAGGTGGTACGCTTGATGTTGACTCATATACGTGATAGCTTGAATGGGTGTCTCAATACCCTTGATCAATGGGATCAGGGGTTACACCTGAGAGATCCAGAGGGTGCTAACACACAAGATAAGGAAAGGAAAGCAGGGTGATGTACTTCGTAGGAGTGACTCAACTGATCCTACTATTGATTTCAGTATTGATAGTGGTGAGGTTTAGTTTACTCTTGAAACCGAGGGATGAGATACGATGCCCAACAGATCGTATAGATCCTAGTAAAACACATGGTAATCAGGAACCAAATGGATGAAGTAGATAGAGAAAAGGTAGTACAGATATTCATGCACAACTTAGTCAAGTTTGTGTCCAATGTGGGTGAGATAGTAGATGATACTGAAATCAGCCACATGGAACAAGTCATGCTCATAGGGCATGAACTAAGTGATCTGAGACAGGCATCTCAGGGTCTGCATGACACAGTGTTAGTAGAGTCAGGGCAAGTACAGCTAAACTAATAACCTCTAGCACATACAGTGTATGAACAAAACTCTATTGGAGCAGGAGTATGAACTCGAAGAGAGTATGCGTAAGTCAGGTATCGATAAGTTTAATAAGGAGGTAGAGAAAGCTAAGGCTAGGGGCCAGGAGGGTAATACTCTGCACGGCATCATGCTGATGAAACATTCAGTAGACAAGGTGAGTAAGGGTATACAAGACTTCATGAAGAAAGCGAGCACTGGTACCGCAGAACAGGGGTATAGGATAGCACCCTTTATAGCTATGTTAGATCCAGACGTAACCGCTTTTCTAACCTTGAAGACAGTGGTTAATTCAGTCAGTGGGATGCAGTCTTTAACTGGTTTGTCTCGTACTTTAGGTTTGATAATCGAGGACGAGATTAAACTACAGGTATGGGAAGATCACGATGGTAGAATGTTTAAGATTCTTCAGGAGAAGATGACTAAGCATACTGCATCGAGACACTATCGTAGGTATGGTTTGATCAAGAGGTGTAAAAAGTATATAGATGTAGAGGATTTAGATACTTTTACTACACAGGAGAGACATAGTATAGGGTCTAAGTTACTAGATATTCTTATACAAGCCACTGGATTAGTCGAAGTGAGGACTATGACCTATGGTAGGAAAAAGAAAAACATTTTAGTGACTCCATCCAAGGGAACCATAGAGTGGATCGAGAAGGTAAATGAGTATGGACAAGTATTGTCTCCTCACTATCTCCCAATGATCACCTTACCTAAACGATGGACTACTATAGATGATGGTGGTTACTACACTTTCAAGATGCCTATGATCAAGACTTACAATCGTAAGTTCTTGAGAGGATTGAGGCACCACGAGATGCCTTTGGAGTACGAGTGTATCAATAGTCTTCAAGATACTGGATGGACTGTTAATACTAAGGTACTCGATGTGATGAAAGAGATGTGGGGTAATGGTCTCGATTGTAATGGATTACCTAATCGTGACCCATTGGATTTACCACCATGTCCTGCACCACAGGGACTGAAGAAACAGGATATGACTCCTGAAATGCAGAAGGAGTTCATGCACTGGAAGACTACCGCATCTACGATCTATAGTGAGAATGCTCGTAGGTTCTCCAAAGTTCTTCAGTTCATACGTACCATGGGTATGGCTAAGGATATGAGTGAGTACGATAAGTTTCACTTCGTCTACCAATCAGACTTCAGGGGTAGGAAGTATACAGTGTCCTCATTCCTCACACCTCAGGGTCCAGAGTATGCCAAGGGTTTACTCTTGTTCTCCAAGGGTATGCCTATCGAGACAGATGAACAGGCAGATTGGTTAGCGATCCATGGTGCCAACTGTTTTGGTGTGGATAAGGTATCGTATGAGAAGAGGATCAAGTGGGTGGATGACCATGCAGATCAGATCATAGCGAGTGCCAAAGATCCCTTATCTTTCCTATGGTGGAACGAAGCAGAAGATCCTTGGTTATTTCTAGCGTTTTGTTTCGAGTGGGCTGAGTTCTTAGAAGAGGGGTTTGGGTACATGTCAAGGATACCAGTCCAGTTAGATGGATCTAACAACGGACTCCAGAACTTCTCAGCTATGCTCAGAGATCCTGTTGGTGGTAAGGCTACTAATCTCCTACCATCGGATACACCTCAGGATATCTATCAGGATGTGGCTGACTTAGTATTGGAGAAGGTCAAGGTCTTGGCTGAGTCTGGTGATACCATGGCTATACAATGGAGAGACTCAGGGTTTATCAATCGCAAACTCTGTAAGAGACCAGTGATGGTGGTACCCTACGGTGGTACGAGACATTCCTGTCGTGGGTATGTGTTACAATACCTCAAGGATGAGTTTGCAAAGGGTGAAATAAACCCTTGGGCACAAGAGGATCATGATATGTTTCTTCCATCCTTCTGGTTATCTCAAGTATTATGGGAAGCCATTGGTGAAATCGTGATCGGTGCTCGTGAGTGTATGAAGTGGATACAGGATTGTTCTTCCATTGTAGCAAAAGAGAACAGAGCATTGGTGTGGTCCACACCTACAAATTTTATAGTGCATCAAGAGTACTTTAATTATAAAGAACTCAGGATCACTACATATATAGATGGAACTCTCGTGAAACCGAGGTTCAGGGAATACATGGATTCAATGGACACCTTCCGTAATAGGAATGGTAGTGCTCCTAATTTCGTACACTCTCTCGATGCTTCACACTTGACATTCAGTATACATGAATGTAATAAGTACGGGGTTTCGGATTATTCTATGATCCATGACTCCTATGGTGTACATGCTCATCATGTGCCAAGAATGGCTCGGTCATTAAGGAAAGCCTTTAGTGATATGTACAAAAACAATAATGTAATCAATAGTTTCAAAGAAGATGCAGAAGAATCTGTTGGTAAGGATATGCCTGATCCACCTGAGATGGGCACCCTAGATATAGATGCAGTGATAGATGCTACCTATTTCTTTGCTTGAGTTGATAGAAAAGTAGACGAAATGGACCTATTCGACCAACAGACCTGAAAGCACAACATTAGTTATGAATCAGGACTTCAAGAAGTTACTGAGATTCCTTCGTCAAGGACTCCCAGTACCAGTGGACATCCATGCGAGACTCTTAGAGGATGGTATCGATGTCCAATATTTTATTAACCTATACCAATACGGTGAAGATGACACAAGTGACTCCTCAAGGACCATGTGAATGGCCCCACCTGTTCAGACCAGACACCAAGTTTGGTAATCCAGGTAACTTCAACATCACACTCTTGCTTCCTAAAAAGGATGCAGAACCCTTGATGCAGGAGATCGATGCTGTGGCTGATAGAGATGCCATGGTGAACGATAAGAAGCAGAGAGGTAACCTTCCTTACAAGGTAGAGGGAGATACAGTACGCATCAGATTTAAGCAGAACGCTGAGATCAAGATGAAGAATGGTGAGGTACGTAAACCTACCATCAATGTTGTTGATGCTGCATTGGAACCAATAGACTCTTCTGTTTCTATTGGTAACGGTAGTATCGTTAAAGTTTCTTACGCAACACGAGGATGGGGCAAGGCACCTAGTGCAGGATGTAGCTTGGACCTAATCGCAGTGCAAGTGTTAGAACTTAAGGAATACCAGAATACAGGATTTGAGGCAGTCGAAGGTGGCTTCACTGTAGATAGTGTCAAACCTGCTGATGAAGAAATCGCAGAGAAGAAAGTCTCCAAAGAGGAAGAAGAAGGAGATTTCTAAATACCGAAGTAAGTTTGAGGAAACCATTGCGGATGCTTTAGGTGTCCGTGGGGTTCCCTTTGAATACGAGACTGAACAAGTATCTTACATCGTTGAACGTACCTACAAACCAGACTTCATCTTAGAGAATGGAATCTTGGTGGAAGCCAAAGGATACTTTAGATCTGCTGATCAACGGAAACATCGAGCAATCAAAAACCAACATCCTGATCTTGATATCAGGTTCGTTTTCTTAAGGCTCGATAGCCGTGTTCAAGGGAGCCAGATGACTTGTCAACAATGGTGTGACAAGTATGGCTTCTTGTATGCAGAAAAAGAAATCCCTAAGGATTGGCTACGTAAACATAAACCTAAAACAAAAACAAATGTGTAACGAAGATAAAACAGTATTTGAATTTAGTGCTACATCGAATACACCTTTTTCACAGGTGAGTGTTGCATGTGAAGCAGACTATATCCCTGAGATTCTTCAAGGTTTTGCAGACTTCTTGAGGGGTGCAGGATTCACATACGTTACTGAGATAGCTGCCATCTATGAAGATGGTGATGGTATTACATCTGAAGGACAACCTTTTGATGGACTAAGTGAATATGATGAAGAGAGCGATTACGAACAGCAGTGAGTTCGTTGAACATGAGCCTTGTCCTCAATGTGGATCTAAAGATAACCTAGCGAGATACACAGATGGACATGGGTGGTGCTTTGGTTGTGGCTATTACGAAGGAGTTCCTAACTTAACAGAGGTGCGAGGTATGGAATTTGTAAAAGGTGAATGTATCCCATTGAACAAACGGAATATCAATCAAGATACTGTTGATCATTGGGGTTACCAAGTAGGTGACTACAAAGGTAAGAAAGTACAGATAGCAAACTATAGGAACGATCAGGGCACACTTGTAGCTCAGAAGATTCGCTTTCCTAACAAGGACTTTTTATTCATTGGAGATACCAAGTCCTCAGGTCTCTATGGTAAACATCTCTGGAGAGATGGGGGTAAGATGGTTGTGATTACTGAAGGGGAGTTGGATGCACTTTCAGTATCACAAGTACAAGGAAACAAATGGCCCGTGGTTTCAGTTCCCACAGGATCAGCAGGAGCACGAAAGGCGATAGCTCAAGACCTCGAATGGTTGGAGCAGTTCGATAGCGTGATCTTCATGTTTGACCAAGACGAAGCAGGACGCAAAGCCTTGGACGAATGTGTTCCCTTGTTCACCCCTGGCAAAGCAAAGATTGCCAAGTTACCACTCAAGGATGCCAATGCTTGCCTAGTTGAAGGAAGACATTCGGAAATCATTGATGCTATTTGGGGTGCCAAGGTCTTTCGACCTGATGGTATCGTGGATGGTAGAGACCTCTGGGACTTGATATCCAATGAAGATACGAGGGAGTCTAGCGACTACCCTTACACTGGTCTCAATGATGTGACCAAAGGTATACGTAGAGGTGAGATTGTTACCATCACCGCAGGTTCAGGTATTGGTAAGTCTTTGATCTGCCGTGAGGTTGCTTATCATCTACTTCTCCAAGACAAAAAGGTTGGGTACATTGCCTTGGAAGAGTCCAACAAACGTAGTGCTCTAGGTTTTGTTGGGTTGTACTTGAACAAACCAGTTCATCTCGATGAGAAAGTAAGTGAGGAAGAACTCAAGAGTGGCTTTGATGCAACCTTGGGTACAGGTAACCTATACTTCTATGATCATTGGGGTTCGATGGAGATCGAGAATCTTTTAGGAAAGATCAAGTACATGGTGAGAGCAATGGGTTGTGAGTACATAGTTCTCGATCATATATCAATTGTCATCTCAGGTATCGAAGGTGGTGATGAACGTAGGATGATCGATGTTGCTATGACAAAACTCAGATCCCTATGTGAAGAAGTGCAATGCGGTTTACTTTTAGTGTCTCACTTGAGGAGACCATCTGGTGATCGTGGACATGAAGAAGGAGTCAAGACTAGTCTCTCTCAACTTAGAGGTAGCCATAGTTTGGCACAACTAAGTGATATTGTTATTGGTTGTGAGAGAGATCAGCAAGGAGAATATCCTGATATGACTACAGTTCGTGTCTTGAAGAACCGATGGACAGGTGAAACTGGTATTGCTACTCACCTCTACTATTCTAAAGAGACAGGTCGATTGACCGAAACTCAACTAACAGAAGTCAAGCAAGATGAAGAGAACAACCCTGACTTCTAGTTATGATGTAACATATATAACTTTATTCATTGTTATTATATGTGTGATTCTATCATTACTCATAAATGTCTACATCTTTCGTAAGATGAAAGAATTACAACATGAGATGTGGACTACACAATCTCTAGTGAGGACAACCACACTAGACTTAAAGTTGGATCATAAACACTGTTACTCCCAAGAGAGAACGAATGAAACAACCGAGCAAGCAGATATACTTCGACCTTGAGACCGATGGTCTGTTGGATGAAGTAACCAAGATTCACTGTCTCATCTACAAGTGTGATGGTGAACATCATGTGGTGTACGAAAAGGATATACCTGAGGCACTCTTGTTCCTCAAGGATCATCATCTTATCGGACATAATATCTTAGGGTTTGACTTTCGTGTCTTAGACAAACTCTATGGTTTTGTTCCAGTGTCGTACACCGATACCTTGATTCTATCGAGACTTACGTTTCCTGAACTACGTGCCTTAGACTTTGACAAACGTGGAATGGATTCAAAGATGTATGGATCACATGCTCTCAAGGCATGGGGCCATCGTCTATCGTTTCTCAAGGGTGACTATGGTGATCATGATGGAGCATGGGATGAGTTAACTCCTGAGATGATTGAGTACTGCAAACGTGATGTGGACTTGACTCAGAGGTTACATGAGCATCTTCTTAATTATGATAAGCATACTTCATCTGATTCTATTGAGTTAGAACATCAAGTCTCCAAGATTTGTTATGAGCAGGAGACCTTTGGTTTTCCTTTCGATGTGCCTAAAGCACTAGAGTTGTACAAGTTACTGTACAATAGAAAGAATGAACTCCATGAAGAACTGCTCAAGGCATTTGGTTCTTGGGTTGTAGATGAAGGAGAACGGAAGAAAGGACTCTACCATAAGATCAAGATCGTGGACTTCAATCCTCAGTCTCGTCATCATATAGCCAAGAGACTCAAGGACATACATGGTTGGAAACCTACGGAGTTTACTCCGAGTGGAGAACCTAAGGTAGACGAGAAGATCTTGGATGGACTCAAGTACCCAGAAGCAAAACTGATGAGTGAGTACTTGATGATCTCCAAGAGAATAGGACAACTCTCAGAAGGTAATGAAGCATGGTTAAAACTAGAGAAGAACGGGAGACTCCATGGGTCAGTTAACTGCATGGGGTCAGTCACAAGTCGTTGCTCTCATACGCATCCGAACCTCGCTCAAGTTCCGAGCACTAAAGCACCCTTTGGGAAGCAGTGTCGAGAACTTTTTACGACAGATCCAGGATTTTCCCTTTTGGGTGTTGATGTCTCTGGTCTTGAACTGCGGTGCTTGGCTCACTATATGGCTCGGTATGACGATGGTGCATACGGTAAGATCCTACTTGAGGGTGATATTCATACTGCCAATCAAGAAGCTGCTGGACTCGCTACAAGAGACCAAGCGAAGACTTATATATATGGCTTCTTGTATGGCGCAGGAGACCAGAAAATCGGTCAGATCATTGGTAAAGGGGCATCGCACGGAAAAGCCCTGAAGGAGAAGTTCCTCAGGAAGATCCCTGCGTTACGTAAGTTACGTGAGCAAGTCCAAAATAAAGCAAACGATCATGGATTTGTACGTGGCTTAGATGGTAGACGAGTACCTGTTAGATCCGCACACGCATCACTCAATACATTATTACAGAGTGCAGGTGCAATTATCTGTAAGCGGTGGGTTGTCATGCTACACGATATGTTGGAAGCAGAAGGATACTCGTATGGTCGAGACTATGCACAGGTAGCCTTTGTGCATGATGAAGTTCAACTCATGGTAAAGGACGAGCATGTCGATAATATCGGACGAATCGCAGTGGAAGCAATTAAGTTTTCTGGAGAGTATTACGGATTCAGAATCCCTCTCACAGGAGAATACAGAGTTGGAAGAAATTGGGCAGACACCCACTAGTCCTCATTACATAGGACAAGCAGGAGAACATCTCGTATGTTACCTGTTTCACATGTGGCAATACAATATACTTCAACCCTTAAATCCTAAGTCTAGTTATGATCTTGTGGTCGAGAGAGATAATAAGTTTAAAACCATACAAGTTAAAACTACACAGAACGGACGAAAGGTTTCTCTGAAGAAAAGTATAATCTCATACCAAGGTGTTCGTAAGTTTGGAGTTTATAAAGAAGGAGACTACGACTACCTTTGTGCATGTAAGTTTCCGTATGTATATGTTGTTCCTTTTAGTAAGATAGAGGCAACAACTGGATTCTCATTTAGCTTGTATCCTCAATACAAGTATGACCTCAACGATCCTAAAACCTACGAGTATAGACCAACGATATGACAACTAGACTCCTCATAGATGCAGACATCGCAATCTACAAAGCGACTACTGCTAACGAAGTACCGATCAATTGGGAAGGTGATCTCTGGACTCTCCATTGTGACTTAGCGAAAGTCAAGTGTGACATCGATGACTTCGTTGAGAACATCAAGGAACAAACTAAAGCTGATGAGGTAACCATGTGTATCTCACATCAGAACAACTTTAGAAAGATGCTCAACCCTCAATACAAAGCGAACCGAAAGGCTATTCGCAAACCTATGTGTTTCGTTCCTGCTAAGAAGTACGTGATGGAGAACTATCACTACGAGATACAACCTTGGCTCGAAGCAGATGATGTCATAGGTATCCTCGCAACTTACGACAATGGAGAAGAACGCATTGTTGTGAGTGAAGATAAGGATCTCTTAACCATTCCTGGTATGCACTGGGATATCAAGAATCAAACCTTATGGGAGCAAGATAAAGACACTGCTGATTATCTTTTCTATAAACAAGCCTTAACTGGTGACTCGGTAGATAACTACCAAGGTTGTCCAGGTATTGGCCCAAAGAAAGCAGAGAAGATCTTGAATGAATGTGAAGACTTTGGGTTTGAACCAAAGCATGTCTGGAAAGCTATTGTTACAGCTTATGAAAACGCAGGATTAAATGAAGACGATGCGTTACTTCAAGCACGTATGGCTAGAATCCTAAGGCATGGTGAATACGTTATGAGTGAACCTCTCTATTGGAGTCCTGAGAATGAGCGATAATGAATTTGAGAATCCTAAACATTACACCGATGGGTTTGGTATTCAACCCTTGGATTATATAATCGAAAACGAAATGGATTTCCTAGAAGGAAACATAATTAAATACGTATCTAGGTACCCACATAAGGGTGGTCTTAATGACTTGTACAAAGCACAGGTTTATCTTAATCGCTTAATTGTAAGGGAGCAAGCCAATGAGTAGTCTACCTACACAATATCAAGAGTACATTCATCTTTCACGTTACTCTAGGTGGGACTATGAAAAAGGTAGAAGAGAAACCTGGGGTGAAACTGTAGCACGATACTTTGATTTTTTTATTCAACATCTTAAGTCTAGTAATGGGTATACATTACAAGGAGATGAAGTAAAGGAACTAGAAGATGCAGTGTTTGCACTTGAGGTCATGCCTAGTATGCGTTGTTTGATGACCGCTGGTCCTGCTTTAGAAAAAGAAAACATCGCAGGATACAACTGTAGTTATTTACCCATCGATTCACCGAGGGCATTCGATGAACTTCTTTATGTCCTCATGAATGGTACTGGAGTTGGTTACTCAGTAGAAGAAAAGTATACCTCTCAGTTACCTTTTGTACCTAGTGAACTACATCCTACTGATACCTGCATCGATGTACGTGATAGCAAACTAGGATGGGCTAAGGCATTTAGGGAATTGATTAGTCTCCTATATGCAGGACTAATTCCTACTTGGGATTTAACTAAAGTACGGAAGGCAGGAGCAGTACTAAAAACCTTTGGAGGAAGAGCAAGTGGACCTGATCCCCTTAACCAACTATTTCTTTTCACTTGTAAACTATTTGAAAATGCAAAAGGACGAAGACTCAGACCCATCGAATGTCACGACATTGTTACAAAGACAGCAGAAGTCGTGGTGGTTGGTGGTGTTCGTAGGTCTGCTCTTATTAGCCTCAGTGATCTTGGGGATGAGCAGATGCGACACGCAAAGTCAGGAAGATGGTGGGAAGAACACCCACATAGAGCACTCGCAAACAACTCTGCCAATTATCACTCCAAACCTGACACGGGAACCTTTCTTAGGGAATGGGCTTCCTTATACGAGAGCAGAAGTGGAGAGCGTGGAATTTATTCATCGTTTAACGCAAGAAAACAAGTCGAACGATTCAATGACAGAAGTCCTAGAGATGACTTCGGGACGAATCCATGTTCTGAAATAATCTTAAGACCTAGAGAATTCTGTAACTTATCCGAGGTAGTCATACGTGCTTCAGATAAGAAGAAGGATATCTTAAGGAAAGTTAAGTTAGCTACTATCTTAGGTACGTGGCAAAGCACCTTGACTAACTTTAAGTACCTACCTAAAACTTGGAAGTCTAATTGTGAAGAAGAGAGGTTACTCGGTGTATCCTTAACAGGAATTATGGATAACAAGATTACTGCTTTTCCTGGACCAGACTTCTTAGAAGAGATGAGAGATGTAGCGAGAAAGACGAATGAAGAATGGGCTGAGAAACTTAAGATTTATCCGAGTGCTGCGATCACTTGCATCAAACCTTCGGGTACGGTTTCACAACTTTGTGATTCTGCTAGTGGCATTCACACTCGTCATAGTGATTACTATATACGCACTGTCAGAGGTGACAATAAAGACCCGATCACACAACTCATGAAAGATCAAGGTGTTCCTAATGAACCTGATGTGATGAAACCAGATCAGACTACAGTGTTTTCATTTCCTATCAAGTCTCCTGAATCTAGTATTAAGAGAAACGATTGGGATGCCTTTGAACAGTTGGATCAATGGTTGATCTATCAGGAACATTGGTGTGAGCACAAACCTTCCGTAACAATCTCAGTCAAAGAAGATGAATGGACTGCGGTAGGAGCATGGGTTCATGACAACTTCGATAGCATTAGTGGTATTTCTTTCTTACCTCACTCAGATCATGTATACCAACAGGCACCATATCAAGAGTGTACTAAAGAAGAGTACCAAGAGTTACTCAAGAAGATGCCTGAGATCGATTGGTCTAAGTTATCTGAGTATGAAAAAGAGGACTACACTACGTCCTCTCAGGAACTCGCTTGCACGGCTAATTCGTGTGAAATTATATGAAATGGACATAATGGGATAAAATGGCTTTTACACTCGGAGAAACAATCTCAAAAGAACTAGTAGAAAAGTTAAAACAAAAATACCCTAATCAACTACCGAGCACTGTAGTAGAGAAAGAACAGTTGGCTTATACCTTAGGTCAACAATCGGTAGTCAACTACATAGAGGATTTATATAATAATCATGTGCGGTCCAGCCCCTAGTCCACCGACTATGCCAACAATCATGCCTCCTCCGCAGATGCCAGTACGAGCAAAGAAACCTGTAGAAGAGGCTACTCCTCAGTTAGAACTAGCATACTCAAAATCTGGAATGACTCCAAAAGATAAACTAAAGAGTATGAAAGGTGGCTTTTCACAATTCAGGATACGAAGTCCTTTACAAATAAAAAATAAATAAAGACATGTTTAGTGATATATCGGTACACCCTATTGATTCACACGAGGTGTACAAAGAGGTTATGGAAGCAGCGATTGCCGATGGTCACGGGCCTTACATGCCAACTCATTACGTTGAGAAAGGTGGTGAGATAATAGGTGCTTTTTGCACACAGAGTCCAACAGTCTACTGGTGGATGAACGAAAGTAAAGCAACGAGGAAAGACTCATTACTAGTATTCCAATCATTAGATACTTTAATGAACAACTTACAAATATCGGAATATATAATCCCATGTGAACCAGAGTCTCCTTATTACAAATTAATGTGCTCCAGATTACCCGATGTTCACAAAGGCACCTTGGGAGGTGATTGGAGGTTGTTTAGAAGGAAATTATAATATGGGTGGTAGTACCACATACGAAGTTCCATCAATGCAAGATATAGCTGATCAAACAAATATTGATGAGCAAGCTACTGCTGGATTTCGTCACAGTAGAAATGAATTAGGTAAAATTCAATCTGGTGAAACTAGACCTAATATGTCTGGTTTTCAAGAAGTCGTTAATATTGTTGATCATAATCTTGGTGAAGTAACTAACTTTTTAGCAGGTGATCCTAGAGGGTACAACAAAAGACAACAACAAAAACGAGAGCAACAGAAAGCTCAAGAAGAAGCTGCCTTAGCTGCAAAAGCAGCAGGTCAGACTTATGGTCAAGAAGGTAAAAAGAAAAAGAAGAAAAAAGGTTTATTAGCCTTAAGTACTCCTTCGGCCCAAGCAGGTAGGTTTAGATCTGGTAAACGTAGGTTCCGAGTAAGACCTACTGGTGCTACTGGTGTTAACGTAGCAGGGTCAGGTGGAGGATCAACTGTAGGCACAAGTTAATATATGGATAAAGTAGAAGTTAATGACAACCAAGATATACCTACAGGTTCTATAAAGAGCAGGTATAACTTAGGTTACGCAGAGAGAAACCCATTCTTAGAACGTGCTAGGGAAGCAGCAGAGATTACTATCCCATCACTTCTACCTCGTGAAGGACATAGTTCTGCTAACTTCTTTCGTCAACCATTTCAAAGTGTAGGTGCTAGAGGAGTTAACAACCTAGCATCTAAGTTACTCTTAGCACTCTTACCTCCTAACTCACCATTCTTTAGGTTAACGATAGATGACTTTGACTTAGAGAACCTAGTGGGACCAAACCAGAGAGGTGCAGTAGAAGAAGGGTTAGCCCGTATTGAACGATCTGCTATGGGAGAGATCGAAGCTAAGGCAATACGAGTGCCTGTCTTTGAAGCACTTAAGCACCTCATCGTCACTGGTAATGCTCTCGTGTACATGCCTAAAGAAGGTGGTATGCGTGTGTTTCGTTTAGATCGCTACGTGGTCAAACGTGATGCAATGGGAAATGTCTTAGAGATTATTACAGTAGAATCCTTAAGTCCCTTAATGTTACCTGAGGAGGTACGATCCAAAGTTACTACACCCAACGCAGACTACGGACAAAAGAACTACGACCTATACACCTGTGTCAAGAAGACAGAATCAGGATGGGAAGTAAAACAAGAGGTAGAAGGTCAAGAAATAGAAAGTTCTTCAGGCACATACGAGGAGGACAAGAATCCATTCATACCTTTGAGATTTACGAGGATTGATTCTGAGGACTATGGAAGAGGGTTTGTTGAGGAATACATAGGTGACCTAAAGAGTCTTGAAGCATTGACTAGATCTATTGTAGAAGGATCAGCAAGTGCTGCTAAGGTACTCTTTATGGTGAGACCTAATGGTACCACAAAACTCAGATCACTAGCAGAGTCTCCTAATGGAGCTATTGTACAAGGGGCTGCTGAAGATGTTTCAGTACTCCAAGTCAACAAGTTCAATGACTTTCGTGTAGCACAAGAAGTAGCAAGACAGATCCAAGAACGAATCTCGTTTGCCTTCTTACTCAACTCCGCAGTACAGAGACAAGCGGAGAGAGTAACCGCAGAAGAGATACGATTTGCAGCCCAAGAACTAGAGATGGCATTAGGTGGTGTTTACTCTGTGTTATCTCAAGAGTTCCAGGTTCCCTTGGTCAACCTTTTACTCAATCGTTTAGAACAACAAAAAAAGATGCCTAAGTTTCCTAAAGACTCTCTAAAACCACAGATTGTCACAGGCATCGAAGCATTAGGTCGTGGACAAGACCTTAACAAACTAGCGACATTCTTACAGTACTTGCAACCCTTGGGACCACAAGTATTGGGACAGGAATTAAATGTCACTGATTATCTTGATCGTCTTGGGGCATCTCTTGGCATTGATACTAATGGGCTTATCAAATCCAAAGAACAAAAACAACAAGAGATGATGCAAGCACAACAAGCACAACAAGCACAAGCACAATCTCAGATGATGGGTAAGATGGCAGAACGTGCCGTTAGTAACCCTGAAATTGTTAAGCAAGTAAGCGAAAGTCTTAAACAGAATCAACAACAGCAACAAGGACAATAATGCCAGGACACTACGGTACAAAAAATAAATCTCCTATGAAAAGGTTAAGTGAAACCGATACTAAAGGATCTTTACTTAATAAATTTAAAAACTTTATGTCTCTTAAGAATGTTAATAAACGTGTACAAGAGGCAGCAAAAACACCTAAGAGAGAGAAAATTGT
>VTLG01011558.1_pt1 | contig 18101 bp, 20 predicted proteins | sample 4694571 | NCBI WGS metagenome assembly VTLG01 (sample SAMN12604809, study PRJNA352737) | marine metagenome | biome: ENVO:00000447; feature: ENVO:00000209|ENVO:00000569|ENVO:01000036; material: ENVO:00002151; isolation source: viral sequences binned using virsorter ... | reverse complement strand
AGCAAGATGCCTTTTGCATCACAATGGTTTGCTAATACTGGCGCTCCTGCTTACGAGATCGAGCAATCTTGCAGATTCAATGACAATGATTCTGCAACTCTGACTCGCACTCCAGGATCGGCTGGGAATAGAAGGACGTGGACACTCAGCGTCTGGATAAAGCGTGGCAATATTACTGGTGCGGACAAGAACTTTTTTAATGCTGGCCCTTCAGGTTCAGGATCGGATCAGGAAACAGAGCTTAAATTCTATGACGGTGGCGAAGGTGTTGATGCAGCTACACTACGATTTTATGATTATGGCGCTGGAGCTTACAATTTTGATATAGGAACTACACAAGTATGGCGAGACCCAAACTCATGGTTTCACTTTGTCGTAAAAGTGGATACGACGCAAAGCACCGATACTGACCGAGTGGTTATTTATAGTAATAACGAGGTAGTCCCTATAATAGATGGACCTGCTCATACAGGTAATACCTACCCTGCGCTGAATCTGGAAACTGCTATTTGCGATGATGTTGCTCATATAATTGGTAAATATTCTGGTGCCAGCATCCAGTATTTTGATGGTTATCTTGCAGAACTTCATTTTATTGACGGGAGTGCTTTGACACCATCCAGTTTTGCGGAAACAAACAGTACCACAGGGCAATGGGTTCCAATAGAATATACCGGGAGCTACGGTACTACAGGATGCTATCTGGCCTTTCAGGATTCATCAGCCTTGGGCGACGATACAAGCGGCAATGGAAATGACTGGACATCGTCTGGATTAGCCGCAGTAGATCAGGTGCCTGATTCGCCAACCGACAATTACTGCACTTTCAATCCGCTTGACCGACGTATTCCCACTTACGATTATGTGGTTTTATCAAATGGAAATCTTGATGTTACTCAATCCAATGCTACTGGAGTCAGTTGGGTTGGTGGCTCTGTTCCAGCCGCCTCTGGAAAGTGGTACTGGGAAACTACAGTTGGAGCAGGTGGAACTTTGCATGTTGGCATTCTAGCTACTGCTAAATCTCTATCGGATGGTACTATTCAGATGCCGGGAGATAACACACAAGGTTGGGTGTATCGTAGTGATGGTCAAAAAGAGAACGGCTCAACAATGTCTTCATACGGAGACACCTTTACTACTGGTGATGTGATCTCCGTTGCTTGGGATGCGGACATTGGGGCAATCTGGTTCGCTAAGGATGGAACATGGCAAGCATCTGCCACAGAAGCAGAGATTGAAGCAGGAACAACAACAAACGCTGCCTTCTCATCCGGTATTGCGGGGATAGAATGCCGTCCTGTTACTGCTGAAGATCAGGGAAGCGGTGTTCATTCTTGGGTTGGCAACTTCGGGCAGCACTCTTTCACTGGATCTATGCCGTCAGGATTTAGTCATCTTTCAACGGCTAATCTTGGCAACCCAGCCACAGCCGATCCATCAGCCTATTTTCAAACTACTCTTTACACAGGAAATGGATCAACTCAATCTGTCGACCAAAGCGAGAATAAGTCATTTGAGCCGGATTTAGTTTGGATTAAGAATAGAGACGCTACCGACAGCAATATCCTAACTGACTCAGTGCGTGGTGTAACAAAAGTAATTAGTAGCGATGCAACTGCCGCCGAGACTACAGATGCAGATACCCTCACAGCTTTTGAGAGTAATGGTTTTGCTCTTGGGGATGATGATAAGGTAAACACAAACACAGAAAAGTATGTGGCTTGGCAGTGGTTAGAAAGCTCAACACCCGGTTTTGATATTGTCAGTTTCACAGGTAATGCAACGAACCGAACCATCTCACATTCGTTGGGTGTAATTCCAGAAATGATATTTGTTAAAAATCTTGCGGATACAGATAATTGGGCGGTTTATCACGCCGGAAATACCGCTGCACCAGCGACGGATTATCTGATTTTAAATACAAATTCTACGACAACAGATGATGCAACAATATGGAATGACACTGCGCCAACATCTTCTGTATTCTCAGTTGGAACCAGTGCGCTGACTAATGGAAATACGGAGGCGATGATTGCCTATCTTTGGGCTGGAGTAGAAGGCTTTAGCAAAATTGGAAAGTATGTGGGAACAGGAACTGCTGATGGACCTTTTATTACTTGTGGATTTCGTCCAGATTGGGTGATGATAAAGGAGGCAGACACTTCGGCCAGAGATTGGATAATCCAAGACGCTGTTAGAAATCCATACAATGTAGCTAATCTGCAACTACTGGCCAATAGCAACGCAGCAGAAGCGACAACATTTTACAGTCAATCTGCTGAGATAGATATCGTATCCAACGGATTTAAGGTGCGGTCTGGTACTGTGAGAGTTAGTGAAAACGCTGCAACATATGTCTATGCAGCGTTCGCCCATGCTCCATTCAAAAGCGCTAATGCGAGGTAAATTTAATGTTTAAATACAGCGGAAGAACCATTCGGCCCGGTCGGTCATGGACCGATAACAATGGAATAACGCATCCCTCTAATTGGCATATCTGGTCTGCTGATGACAAGGCTGCGGCGGGTGTAACGGAGATTGTTGAGGAAACACCACCGGATTCGCGCTTTTACATCTGGTCGCAAAATTCTGATGGCACTATTAATAAAACAGCCAAGAGCCTAACCGACAGTGGTTCCGGGGAGACGCTTGTTTTAGGTGTCAAATCATCTTTAAAAAATACAGTCCAGTCTCATCAGTATTCGTTATTAGCTGAGACAGATTGGGCGATTATCCGCAAGGCAGACAAGGGAACAGCAATTCCGAGCAACATCCAGACTTGGCGGGATGCTATCAGAGATAAAGCTACTGAAATGGAAACGGCTATAGATAATGCAACAGATACAGATGCAGTTGCAGCCTTATTTTTAAGTAGAGATGAGGATGGAAATAAATCAGGTATTCTCTATGATTGGCCAGAGTTGGAAAAATAATGTTCTTTAAATTTATTTGTGCAACTCTAGGATTTTTTCTTTTAACTGGAAATGCTTACGCACAAGAAGAACCCGTGGCAATAAGGCATTCTTCTGAAGTAATTAATACATACTGTGCAGTAGCAAAAGACCTAAGAAAAGCACAGAAAGACGAAACAAGGATTTTTATGGGGATTATAGATCAGTTTAATATTTTACAGGTATCAACAAGAGAAGATGGATTCTGGAGTATTACAGTTGAAAATGCAAGCGGTATATCGTGTATATATTTCATGGGACAAATGGGAACTATTTTTAAAAAAGAATCCAAAAAAGATACTTTAGCATTGACAAAGTAGTTTAGTAATGGTAAAATAGGAAAAGGAATGCCGAGATGACTGTTGAATCAGCTAGCTACATTAGCCAACTAAATACAGCAAACCCCGCAGCTAGCGATAATATTTCAGAAGGTGATGACCATCTTAGACTTATAAAATCTGTTTTGCAGACGCAGTTTCCTAGTCTGGCCACAACTGCTGTAACTCAAAGCTCTGCCCAGATGAATAAGTTAGGATTTGAAACAGGAGCCATTATGATGTTTGGCTCTAACAGTGTACCTTCAACTCAAACAATAAGCGGTGTTAATGACTGGTTGCTGTGTAATGGCACGGCCTATAGTACATCTACCTACTCTGCCTTATATGCTATTATAGGAACAGTGTTTGGAACTGATGGAGCCGACTTTAGAGTACCGGATTTTAGAACATATTTCCCTGTAGGTGTTGGTTCAGGATTTTCTCTAGGAACCGCAGTAAGCGCCAGTGCTGCATCTGGTTCTGCCGTACTAAAGGCGCAGCCTATTAACTTCATTATTAAAACATAAGGAGGGCCAGATGCCCAAAGCATACACAGGAAAAGTAATCGGTAAAGTAGGAGATAAATATGCTCCGGGGGTTATACCACCAAAAGGAGGTAATTCTCCGGTTATTCCTCCTGCACCTCCGGGTAACAGGTTTGCCAAGGGTGAAATATTTGGCAATTCGTCCTACGGCGGTAAAGAAGGCCGCGCACACAAGAAAAAGCACTAGCCTTGAACTCCAGAGAAAAAGCTAACCAAGCAGCTGCTATTCTGAGAAACGAAGTCTTTGAAGAAACAATAAAAAATTTAAAGGAGGACTTAATAGCTCAATGGACTAATGCCGTTGAATCTAGCGAAAGAGAATTATGTTGGTTAAAACTAAATGCTTTAAATTCTATATTGGAAGATTTAGAAGCAACCATATATAACGATAAAATTGAAAACAACTAATGAGGAAAATCAAATGAGTGAGGCACAGACCAATCCCCAAGGGGAAGTCGATAAGCCACAGCTTAATATGTTCGATGTCATGTTTGGAAGTGAGGAAAACACTAATCCAGAACAAGCAATCGAAAAATCTAAAGATACGGTTCAATCCGAAAATGATTTAGTTTCACAGTTACAAGAAGAAACTGATGAAGTTGAGGCAATAGCTGAAGAGGAAGAAGTATCTGAACTGGAAGCTGTTGAAGAGGACCAGTCTGAAGAAGAAGTAGAAGAGGTAGAAGAGGAAGTAGTTAAGACAGAGACCCCGGTTTACACCGTTAAGATAGACGGTGACGAGCATGAGGTTACTCTTGATGAACTACGAAACGGATACCAGCGTCACGCAGATTATACCCGTAAGTCACAAACACTGGCAGAACAGCGGAAAGCCTACGAATCTAATTTGGAGGCGGTCCAAAACGAGAGAGGACAATACGCAGAAGCTCTAAAAACTCTGTCTGCACAGAAAAGTGCTGACCTAGAGCGTTTTAAAAATGTTGATTGGGTAGCTCTTAAACAAGAAGACCCAATGGAATACATGGAAAAACGCTTGGAGCTACAGGATGTTCAGGATAAAATATCGAATATTGATGCAGAACAAAATCGAGTTTTAAAGCAGGCAATAGACGATACTCAAACTTTTCTAAGAGATAAGCTCCAAAAAGAATCGGAGATTCTTGCAGAAAAACTTCCAGAATATTCCGATCCTTCCTCAACTTTGAGAAACGATATCAGAGAATATACTCTAGGTCTCGGTTTCTCACCGGAAGACGTAGATGGAATAACCGATCATAGAGTTGTTCTAGTATTGCATAAAGCTATGCTAGCAGAGAAAGGCTCTCAGGTTTCCGCTAAGAAATCCAAAACTGTTCCAAAGGTCGTTAAGTCTGGAACGCCTCAGACTAAAGCTCAAAAGTCGCGCAAGGCTAAACAGACTAAACGAGAAAGATTGGCTAAGACGGGTCATCAGAGAGACGCAGCAGAAGTTTTTCTGGACTTGATAGAGTCTTAACTTTTAAACAGTGAGGTAACTCAAATGGCACAGCCAACAGGAGTATATGTCACATATTCTGCAAAGGGTCTACGCGAAGACTTGGAAAATGTGATATACGACATTTCTCCGACGGATACGCCCTTCATGTCAATGGGTGGTCGGACAGATGCAATTGCAGTAAACCATGAGTGGCAGACAGATGCTCTAGCAGCTGCTGTTACTACTAACTACGCCGAGGAAGGTTCAACACTTACCGCTGCTGAACCTGCCGCAACGACTCGTCTTGGCAATATTTGTCAGATTAGTTTGAAGACTACGCTTGTTTCTGGTACGCTTGATGCTGTATCGAAGGCTGGTCGTAAAGAAGAGCTTGCCTATCAGATGTCCAAACGTGCTAAAGAACTAAAGCGCGATATGGAAAAAACTTTGGTAGGCGTCAATCAAGGTAAAGCTGCTATGTCAGCTGATACTACTGTGCGTCAACTTGGAAGTCTTCCTGCGTGGGTAACTACCAATGTCAGCATCGGTAGCGGTGGTACAGCACCCGGTTCTGCTGGAGCAGGTGCGGCTCGTACCGATGGTACACAGCGTGCTTTCACGGAAACATTGCTAAAGGCAGCTATTCTACTTGCCTATAATAGCGGTGCTGATCTTAAGTACATGATGATGGCTCCTGCTCAGAAGCAGACGTTCTCTGCCTTTGTAGGTGTTGGCGGAGCAAGCGGTGTTTCCAACTGGACAGATACTGCCGATCAACGTATTATCGGCGGCATGGATGTGTATGTAAGTGACTTTGGCGAAATGGCCGTAGTTCCCAACCGTTTCCAACGGTCACGGGATTGCTGGCTAATTGATCCTGATTATTATAAACTTGCTTACCTACGTCCTTTCTTCCAACGCGAAGTTGCTTCGACCTCAGACGGCGAACAACGAGCTATCATTACAGAGTACACCTTACAGGTGGACAATGAGAAAGCACTAGGTGCTGTTTACGATCTAAGCTAGTTTCTTAACAAGGGGAGGGCTTAACGGCTCTCCCCACTAAGAAGGAAGCAGAAGCAATATGACTGATTCTACACCTATTAAGCGTAAAACTACCTATGATCCAGATGGGGAAAAACTGATACAGCATTCTGTACAGGATATTGAACCTCTTCTGGAACTTAATAAGAAAGAATACAACAAAGATTATCTAAGAGGTGGAGTAGAAACTAAAGAAATGGGCATGCGTAAAGTTGCCAGTATTCCTCTTATTATTATAGAGAAATGGAAAGCTGAGCACGGCGTAGATATAATGAATAAGAATCATTGGCCTAAAGTTAAACGACTATTGAATGATCCAGAATATAGATTTTTACGGACACATGAAAGCCAAATCTAATGAGTCTATCGACATTCTCGGACCTAAAAACAAGCATAGCTAATTATCTTAATAGGGATGATCTTACTAGCATTATACCTGACTTTATAACACTAACCGAGAATAGATTAGATAGAGAGCTTCGTGCAAGAGTTAATATGGTACGAGCGCAGACTACAACTACTGCCGATATTGCTTTTTATAATCTACCCTCTGATTTAATAGAACTAAGAAACATAACATACGATTCTTCTAGTAGCGAAAGCTATGCACTATCCTATCTATCTCCTGAATCTGGTAGTAGGCAGTATGGTGCTTATACAAGTGGATATCCCAGAGCTTATACAAATCTGGGTAAAAATATAAAAGTTCTCCCAACACCGGATGCAGCGTATACCCTTGGAATTAACTATTTCAAGAAACTCAGTCCGTTATCGGACAGTGTAACTTCTAACGATATATTAGACTCTTTCCCTTCTCTTTATCTGTTTAGCTCATGTTTAGAAGGAGCACTTTATCTAAATGATACGGAACAGACTCAAAGATTTATGAGTATGTATCAAAAATCAATGGAAGAGGTAAAAGCAGCCGAAGAAGCAGCTAGATTTAGTGGTACAGTTATGCAAATGACTGTGCAAGGTGATCCGGGCGGCTTGGTTCGCAGAGGTGCCTAATGGCTACTAACTGGGTTATAGAAAATTTTTGTTTAATACAGGAATCTGGCGGTAATATTCTGACAGAATTATCAGACTATATTGCTCTTCAAGAATTTGATTCAACTACATGGACTGCTCAGACGGATACTGGCGATGGCTAAAGAACTATTCGACATAAACGGGAAACAGGCTCCTCGGTTTAGTATTAACACTGATCTATCTCCCTATGACATGCCTGCATCTTTCTTTAGCTATGGAAATAATGTAAGATTCTTGGATGGCAAGGCTGGTAAAATACTAGGCCATATAGAGGTTCTAGGTACACCAGCCGCTGCTCCATACTGGGCTATAAGCTGGTTGCAAGGTAGTACAAATCTTTGGATATACGGAACTCTTACATCTCTGCGTAAAATTAGCGGAGTTACTCATAGCGATGTTACACGATCTGCCAGTGCTTATACTACAATAGCAAGTACGACAAATAACTGGCAAGGCGGTGAACTAGGCGGTGTTCTGGTTGTCTGTAACGGTATAGATGTTCCTCAAAGTTTTACCCAAGGTGGTTCCTTATTCGCAGACTTGGCACAGTGGCCTAGTACTTTAAGATGTAAAACTATTGTCCCTTTTAGGAACCATTTGGTAGCTCTTAATCTTACAGATGATGGGACTGCAAAGCCGTTTACAATTCGGTGGAGCGATGCCATACCCGTAGGTACGGACAATAACGGTAGCAATACTTGGGTAACTTCCGCCGCAGCGTCTGAAGCAGCAGAAACATCTCTGATGGGTACAAAGGGACACATACTCAATGCTGTTCAACTAGGTAACGTGCTGATGGTCTATAAAGAGGATAGCGTTTATTCTCTTAACTATGTAGGCGGTGCGTTTACTTTCAATATTAGAGAAGTATTTAAGGATACGGGTTTATTTAGTAGAGATGCTATTGTTGATTTAGGCGATGGTACGCATGTTATGGTAACTACCAACGATGTAGTTGTACATAACGGAAACTCTATTAAAAGTGTAATAGACGATCAAATGAAAACATTTTTGTTTTCTGAGATTGATTCTACTTACTATTACAAAACATTCATGGTTCATAATAAGATTAAGAACGAAGTATGGATTTGCTTCCCGGCTACTGGAGCAACTAACGGTTTTCCAAATACAGCTTTGATCTGGAACTATATAGAAAATACATGGGCTACCAGAGATTTACCCAGTGTTAACTATATAGCAAAGGGGCTGGTAAATCCTGTCTTGGCAAATACTTGGGTTGCTGCCACAGGGACTTGGGAAGGCGATACGTTGAACTGGGGCCAATTACCTTACAACCCCGCTATTGATTCGTTGCTTATGGCTGGTACAGAAGATACTAAACTATATCTGGCAGACTCAGGAGTTACATTTAACGGAACTAATTTTACAACAACTTTGGAACGCAGAGGATTAAACGCAGGTCGCACAGATGCTGTAAAGCAAATAAGCAGAGTATTTCCCCGTATTGAAGGAACAGGAACTGTTGATATAAGTATAGGAGCAGAACTGGCTCCGGGTTCTGGCGTAATTTATAATGATCCTGTATCATTTACAATAGGTACGGACAATAAAGTAGACTGTAGAGTTAAAGGCAGGTATGCTGCTATTAAGATAGAAAGCGATACTGCTTCGCAATTCAGACTATCGGGATACGCTATAGAATCAGAGATTGTTTCGGACAGATGACCAGAGAGTTTCTACGTTTTGATCCTACAAAGTGTCCCACAGAGCTAGAGGATATTCCAAGATTTATGGACTCAATGTTACTGGAAATAAGAACGGTCTTAGACTTGGTAAGGGACGGTCATCTTGACGTATCTAATGTAGAACCTAGTAATCCACAACAGGGAGATATAAGGTATGCTGATGGCAGTAACTGGAACCCCGAATCAGGAGGCGAAGGAATATATTTTTACAACGCCGCTGGAACGTGGACTAAGTTATAAACTGGTAAATCCTAAAAGCTACCTTTTAAAAAATACGCTTAAACTCTGTTATAAGTTTTTTAAAAAGTCAATTGATCGTAGTAAGTGTTCTGACCTGTATACTGAAAACGATCTTGTAGAAAGAGTAAAAACAAATCAGAGTGATCTCTGGATATCAGTGGACAAGCACGAAAAAATAAAAGGATGTTTTATCATAGGTTTCGGAGAATTTCCCCAAAGCAAGGGGATATGTGCAGAAGCAATAAGCGGTATGTTTGATTTTTCGATAATAACACCAGTGGTAGAAAAATATTATAAGGCACTGGGGTACGAGTTCTTTCAGATGACTGGGCGTAGAGGCTGGGAGAAGATAATGGAACCCTTGGGATATGAGTTTAAAAACATAACTATTAGAAAGAGACTGTAAAATGGGCGGAATATTTTCTTCACCATCCCCAACGGTTATAAGTGTTCCTCAGCAATCGGCAACCACTGGGTCATCAGAGATTTCTCCTTATGCTCCTGTAGAGCCGTTTATTAAAAACCTTCTACAACCTATTCAGGATACCTTTTCCGCTGCTCCTGAATTGTATAGAGGTAGTCTGGTTCCAACAGATTCTGCTCAGACTCTGGCGGCTAGAGATATCTATGGACAAGTTGGGCAAGCCGCAGCAGGATTGGCCCCTACTTATAATCAGCTATTTGGACAAGACCTAGCACTGGCCACGGGGGATATTACCCAAGACCCTTTGCATTTGGCGCGTACACAAGATATAGCAAATCAAGCTAGACAGTTAACCGAAAAGGATAAACTCTTAGCTCAGCAGCAGGCCATAGATGCTGGGCAATTCGGGCTAGGAAGCACCGCTCTTAGAGAACTTGAAACTAACCAGCAAATTAAACGAGAAGATTTAATTCAAAAGCAGTTAGCTTCGTCTCTGGGCGAGGCTGAAGCAAGGCGTGTGGCGGCTCTGGGTAGAGTACCGGGAATGGCCACTAATGCTTTACAAGCTCTTATGACGCCTGCCACACTTCAGGAAGCTATCGGCAGGGATGTTGAAGCTCGACAAGCAGCCTCTCAGCAAGACGCAGCTAGGCTAGCTCAGCAAGATCAGGAAGCTCGTAGAGCACAGCTTATTACAATGACCAATTTGTTTGGAGGATTGGCTGGCTTAGGCAGTGCCACGCAGATGCAGCAGACCATGAAGGGGACCAGTGGGCAAGTTGTACCGGGTGGTCCAAGTCCGTTTAGTCAGATAGCTGGTGCTGTCGGCGCAATTGCTCCAATGTTCAGCGACATAAGACTTAAGAGTAAGATCAAATATATAGGTAAACTTGCCAATGGCATTAAATTCTATAAATGGTCTTGGAATAAGAAGGGGAGGAAACTGGCAGGTAATCAGCCAGAGTATGGCGTAATTGCTCAGCAGGTTAGAGAGATCATGCCTAATGCAGTGGTGCGAGGCAAGGATGGATACCTTCAAGTAGACTATAGTAAGGTAGGAGTGTAAGATGGGAGATATATTTGGCGGTATTAAGTCTGGTATTTCAAGTCTGGCTGAAGGTGTAAGCTCTGGCATTGGGGAAATATTTCCCGACGCAGATAGGGTAAAAATTACTGACCCGGAAGAAAAAGAAGCTCTGATAAAGGCTTTTAATGAGGTTGATGACGAAGATGACGAAGCTCTTGATAAACTTGGAAAACTCGGTTATACAATGACTGAAGACCCGGAAACGGGCGAGGTAGAAATTAGCCGAAATAAAACCAAGGACGAGAAACTGGCTGAGTTTAGCACTGCGATGGACGAACTTGGCAAGTCCCCTGAACAAGAGGTACTGGGGGGTGGTGCTGCGCTTAGACAACCCGGAAGTGTTAGAACACAGGGTACAACGGCTTTTACCGATACAGGAATAATGGGTAGTAATCCTTATGAAACGACACAACGAAGGCAGACGTCTTCCGATCATGCTGCCGCGACTCAAAAGCAAGTAGCAGGATTATTGGCAAACCCTGCTATTAGAGACCTTCTATTTAAAGGGTTAGTATAATGGCAACGGATATACTTGGTTTTCCAGAAACAGATGAAGCTCGTCAAAGGCGTCTTAAACACGAATCATATAGAAACAGAATGGAAGAACCTGAGATTAAGGGTCTTCGCCCCCCAACGCCGCACGCTGCAAGGGATTATAGAAACAATCCAGTAGAGTTCGCTAAAGTAAACATGGAATTGATAACACGTCCGAAAGAAGAAGGTGGATGGGGTCTGTCTGGAGCAGAGTTAGTGGCCTTATTTCCCCACCTTGGCCAAATAAACAACCCGCCTGTTAACCCATCAGTTCGACCAACACTGCTTAGTAGTAGTATGACCCAACCTCGACCAACAAGTAATAATACACAGAGTGGGCGAAATCCGCCTGCAATGACCGACTACTGGCAAGATACTGCTGTAAACACCACAGACAATGCTGTAGACACGGGTATAAACGCAGCCGATACTATTCAATCAAAAAAAGCTGAGAACAATATTTTAGCAGGATTGTTATCGGGAAACCCCCGGCAAAGTTTTGAACCATCTTCTGGCTGGGACAGACTTTTTAAAATCATGGCTCGCATGGGAGCTACAGGCGGCGTGTCCCCACTTCAGGATTTTATACGGGGCAATGTAGCTTTGACTACTCAAGAAGCCGCGTCAGCTAAGGAGTTTGCAGATCGTCAAGTTAAAGAGAGAGACCTTGCTCAACGTAGAGCAGATCAGGATGAGAGGATGGGAATGGAGAGAGAACGACTGGATCTTGCAAAAAAGACGTTTGACAGAAGTGGTCGTCCAAAAGCTCCGCCTTTAAACTCTAAAACGATAGATGCTATGATATCAGTCCTAAAAACAATGCACGGTCAAGGGCAGATAGATTACGACGATCTGGGGGCAGGGATGATAGGAAGATTTTTTTCAAATAAACCTTCCGCAGACGCAGTCCAAAATGCCATTGCCGTTGGGGCGATAGAGATACTAAGACTAGACCCTGAGAAGTCGTATAAAACGGCTATTAAGGAAGCTTTAGAATTTCTTAGAACAGACGCTAGTAGCTCTGGCTCCGGGGCAGCGAAAATAGGGGCACCCGTAAATATTAACCCCGAAGGTAAAATAAAGAAATAAAAATGGCTGAAACTCAGACCATAACCTTATCTGATATTAGGGCTAACCCCAATCTTATGAAGGCCGGGGTAGAGCCGGGAGATACCTATACAATAGGCGAGGATGGTTCTATAAATGTAAATCGTATATTTAACAAGGAAAATGAACCGAAAGAACTTGGCATTGTTATAACTGAACAGATTATAAAAAATAACCCCCGACTAGAGGAACGAGGAATAGTGCCGGGAGATAGATATCTTCCACATAATGAAACTTTTATCAAAACTGGAACCGACAGCGGTTGGGAACAGTTTTGGTACGGTGCAGCAGAAACTCCCACGCTTACTGAAAATGTATCTGACATATTAGAATCTTGGGCACCTTTGGGCAGGTTTGATCTATTCACCAACGATAGTATAATTGACTATACTTCTCCCGAAGAGGCATATGGCAAGGGGTTTGGCGAAGCAGATAACGAAACCCAACGTGCCATGATTCGCAGAGCTAAAGAGAGGCAGCTTCTTGATAAATATGGCAGGTTCTTTACACCTGACCCGGACAGCATTGCCAGAACCGTGGGACAGGTGGGAGGAGCTATGGCAGACCCTACCACGCTTATTCCCTTTATAGGAAAAGCTAAAGCTGGGGCAACTCTAGGACAATTAGCTCTTAGATTTGCAGGTAATATGGGAATAGGTGGTGGTCTTGGAACTGCTTATAGCGTTACAGACGACTTGGCTGCTGGTGAAGATATAGACGTAGATAAGGCACTGCTCTCCGGTGCTATTGCAGCAGGAGGTACAGGAGCACTGCTAGGTGCTGGCAAAGGTGTATCAAAGCTGAGGGATCGTTCTGCCAATAAACAAATAGATGCAGCAGATCAAATTATAGCTAGAAATATAGCTGCTGGTGGGGAAAGACAGCCTGCCTTAGCTGCTGCTCAAGAAGAAATACTATCCAGAGGCGGGATGCCCATTGAACGCGCAATGGAAAGAACGGGGAGAAAGGTAAAAATACCCGGTTCTCAGCAGTCTGCTCAAAAAATAGTAGACGCAGCAGAGGATCAGACGGTATCCAGATTTCATTCTAAAGGTTTAGATCGGCTTTTTGGCAGCTTGTCCACCAGAATTGGTAATATTTCACAACCAGTTCTAAGGCGTTTACGCACGTTTGAGTTTGACACCCGTGTCCACACTGTAAAAACTTTAGAGAAAGTAGAACCATTCTTAAAAAGCCTGTCGCAGATGAAGGGCGCACAGAAGGACAGTCTTGCAATGCACCTGTCTAATGGCAGGTTTGAAGAAGCTAAACGCATGATGACACCTCATATGAAGGATGAGTTTGATGAGGTTAAAACAGTATTAGAAAAATTGCATAAACAAATGAAAAAGGACGGCATAAAAGTCGGTCATGTTGATAATTATTTCCCCCGAAAGATTCAAAAGAACAGTTATGAAAAGCTATTAGCTCATTGGGGTAGGGACAAAGCAGGTCGAATACAGAAAAGGTTAAGGGAAGAAGTAGCTGCCAAAGGCTATAAAAATATAATAGAGATACCCAAACACCGAAGAGACGAACTGGCAAACCAAGTAGTTCGCGGCTATGGGGAAAGTATAAAAGAAACAGCAAAGAAAGCAAGAGTAGTTGAGGATGTTACCAGTGACATTTTAAAGTTTTACAGTAGTCCTGAAGAAGCCTTGCAAATGTATGTGCGTAATTCTGTAAACTCCATTGCCAGAGCAAAGTTTTTTAACAAGGGATCAAAAAAAGAAAAGTGGAGTGGAGCATATGACGAAGCCTCTATAGGCAATACTTTGTTAAGGGAATTAAAAGACATATCAGCAAACGAACAAGACGAGATTATAGGTTTAATACAAAGCCGAATGAAAGGTGGAGAACAAGTTCCCGGTACTCCAGTAGGTACACTGCGCGACTTGGGCTATATGGGAACCATTGCTAACCCCATATCTGCCATTACACAGTTGGGCGACATGGGCGTGTCTGGTGTTTTGCACGGGTTTAGAAACACCATTGCATCTATGTTTGGAACTAAGAATTTCAAGATGATAGACATAGGGCTAGATGATGTAGGTCAGGAATTTGCAGATGTGCGGAGGACTTCAAATTGGCTGAGAAAACTGTTTAAAATATCGGGCTTTAGAGCTATTGACAAACTCGGTAAAGAGACAAGCATGGACGCGGCCTTTCGCAAAAACATAAATCTTGTAAAAACTGTTGCAGGAGAGAAGGCATTTAGGAAAAAGTGGGGCAAGTTTTATCAGGACGATATAGACGAACTTATCGGGGACTTGAAAGCTGTTGGTAAAGGGAAAGAGACGACTAATCTTTTGAAGTACCACGCCTTTAACGAACTGTCTGACATGCAGCCCATCAGCATGTTGGAAATGCCGCAAGGATATATAGATAATCCAAATGGTAGAATACTATACGCTCTTAAAACATTTACCCTTAAGCAAATTGACGTAGCTCGTAGAGGTGTGGTGGGTGAGTGGAAAGCGGGTAATAAGAAAAGGGCCATAGCAAATGCAGGGCTTCTTGCGGGATATCTTAGTGCGGCTAACATGGGAACGCAAACTATTAAAGATATACTGCTTGGTCGTGACCCCGGTTTAGATAACATACCGGATAAAGCTCTTTGGTCTTTGCTAGGTGTCTACGGTTTTCATCGGTATGGAGCAGAAAAGTATCTCAAAGATGGTAAGCTAACAGAATGGGCAGCCAACACTGTTGCCCCTGCCGCTCCCATGATAGACGCTATAACAGGTGTCGCGGCAGAATCTGTTAAGGACGATCCCAATGCTAAAAGATATTTAAGATCAGTTCCCTTGGTTGGCCCAATGTTGTACAACTGGTTCGGCGGCGGTGCGGAAAAATATAACGAGCGTATGGATAAGGAACGGAGAAAGTAGATGGCCGGACTGCTGGACGCTTTTAATAAAGCATATAGAGAAAGCCCTGAAGACGAGCAGGCAGAAATTGATAAGGTATTGAAGGGTCTTGGAGAAGGGGCGCTTGGGCTGGGCGGAGCCGCATTAAGCAAATCTTTTGGATTCTCCAATCCAGAGAAATTTCGTGAGTTTGTTGAAAGAAACTATATTAATCCCTTAAAAAGATTTACTAACGAGTATATCCCAGAAGGTTTTGATCCTAACATAAACATAGACCTGTTTAACCCATCTAATACCTCTGCTACGCCCACTTATAATTTTAACCTGCCCGGCGATATAGGCACCGGAGGGGTAGGAGTTACGGTTGACGATAGAGGATTTACGGACCCGCATGTAACAGCAGACGTTCCTATCGGAAGCCTGTTAGGAAATTTAAGAATTAGTCCAGAAAGCGTGAGCGCAGGTATAAAAACGGATAATGTACTGGGAATAGGAGGAACTTTAGAAGCAGGTGTAAGGACAGGAAGTGTTAAGAATTTTCTTAATGACATTACTGCTGATTTTAGGTGGAGAAAAAGGTTCTAGCATGGCGGATCAACGATTTCCCCAGAGGGATAACTATGTTAAGGTGTCTCAGATTCCAGAACCACCTGTCCCCAAAGGTGGTCTGTTGGGCTTTGGGATCATTCCAGAGGACATAATAAGCAGAGCTTTGAAAGGAAACTTGGGAGGACTTTTGGGATGGCCCGGTGCAAGAGCTTTGCACAAAGAGGCTACAGGACTTTTTGATACCCTTGCTGGTGGTACGGGTGATGATACCCGTAAAGGCGGTGACACTAATTTTTATATAAATAAAGTATACCCGCGTATCAGGGAAGCTGAAGGAAAATTCACAAACAGAGAGGGAGACCCCGGAAATTATCAGGGATTTGAAGGTAATTCTTTTAATTGGAGAGGCAATCGTAGAGGAAAGCTAGTAGGAACTAACAGGGGTGTTACAGCATTTTCTCTTGCAAAACATCGAGGAATAAGTCCTTATACAATAACCGAAGAAATGATTCGAAACATAGATGAAGACACGGCTAGAGAAATTTTCAAAAATCAGTATTATGACAGGTATAAAGTAGGGAAAATCAAAGACCCGAATTTAAGAATAATGGCGGGGATTATGGCACCCCTTAGACCAAGTACTATAGATATAATTCGAAAGTCCAAAGATACCAGTAGTGCTGTTCTTCCCGTTCTAAAAGATTTCAAAAAAGTGGGGCTAAAAAGATACAACGACCATATATTAGGGTGGGCAAACAGAGTTATGAACGCCGCAAATTTGCCTACTTTTAAAGACAGGTCGGCTTTATTCAGTAAATATCCAGACTTAAAAAGAGGTAAATAAAATGGACAGTAAAACACCAGTGGACGTTGCTGCTGGAGCAGTGGCACTAGGAGGCGTGTTGGAAATAATCCCTGCCATTGCTAGTTTACTGACCATAGTATGGATGATACTGAGAATTTACCAGTTGATAAAAGAGATAAAAAACAAGAAAGAGGAAAAGTAATGGGCATTCCTTTAGAGCTTATTACAATGCTGGGGTCAGGCTTATTGTCTGGCCTATTGACTTTGTGGAGTCAGAGCCAGCAAGCCAAGCAGAACGCTTTTAAAAGAGCCATAGAGGGGTTAGCGGCTCAGTCAAAGGCGCGGGACGTGGCTCGTAAGTACGAGAACAAGGGATTTCAGATTACTCGTAGGGTTATAGCAGTGTCGGCAGTAGCAGCCGTAATCGTCTGGCCCAAGATAGTACCCGTCTTTTGGCCAGAGATTCCAGTCAATGTCGGATACACCGAGTGGAACCCCGGCTTCTGGTTCTTTACAGAAGGGACAGAAGCTGTTAAATGGCAGGCGTTAAAGGGTCTGGTGATGACACCTTTGGACACTCACCTGTTATCGGCCATTATCGGACTGTACTTTGGTGCTTCAATGGTGAAAAACGCTAGGTAAGAACATGGAAAATAAAGCAAAATGTAAGGACTGTACTTGCGATAACCAAGAGTGTCATTGCTGTGATCCTCACTGGCTGTACTCCGGTGAATCCTCCTGTAGCTGCGAGGAATGTAACTGTAATAAGTGTAACTGTCAGTAGTGAGCCTTTGCTATGGAGATAGATACAAGAATGATGCTGACCCTCTCTGGCATGTTGGTCAGCGTTGTAGCCGCCTTTGTAATCGTCAAGACAAAACTGCAAACGGTTATAGACGAAATTTCTGATATGGAGAGCAGGTTACGTCAGACGAACAAAGACACTGATTCTCAAGAAGTAACAATACAGAACCACGCTCAGCGCCTTGACGTAATATCTGGAATGCTGTCTCCCAAAGAGCGGGAGTCAATAGCCAGAGAAACAGCCGGTATCTTGTCAGAGGTATCCTCTTTACGCAGAGACGTGGACAAGCTGTCCAGAATGCACAACGGGACACACCCTAAATAGCTTCATGCGCGGTTGAGCATTTCGGGAAGCAGTAGTATCTCCAACAGAAGAGCCATTCTCAAATATAGTCCGTACTTTACTTGGCGGAAATACGCGGCACGAGGATCGGAATCAATTTCCTCCGGTACTTCACCCACCCTTGGCAACGGGTGAAGAAGGATCATATCGTTCTTGGCACGTCTCATGTCTGAAGAAGTTACCGTATAAGATACATCCACTTCCAAGGGTCTGAAAAATCTTTCCTCCTGTACTCTGGTAATATAGAGAACATCGGTGCTTGTAATTGCGTCTCCAAGCTCGTTGTATATTCTATCTCCGGGGTGTAAATATTTTTTCGGAAT
>VTLG01008941.1_pt1 | contig 18102 bp, 17 predicted proteins | sample 4694571 | NCBI WGS metagenome assembly VTLG01 (sample SAMN12604809, study PRJNA352737) | marine metagenome | biome: ENVO:00000447; feature: ENVO:00000209|ENVO:00000569|ENVO:01000036; material: ENVO:00002151; isolation source: viral sequences binned using virsorter ... | reverse complement strand
ATCTTGATGCATACAGAAGAATGGTAGAAGCAGTACAACCAGATGGAGAAGATACCTCAGTTTATGCTGACTTTGACGCATATATGACAAGATTGGATCCTGTCGGTGGATACCTCAAGGGTATCTTCGGAGAGGAGAGAGCAGAACAGCTTGTCAAATCATTTTTATTCTGCTATAATAAATAGTAATGCTGCATTGCAGTAATATTCACAATACAAAAATACGAGGAATACGATTATGTCATTTAGTGCATTAAAGAAGTCTAACTTTCAAGACTTACTTTCTAAAGCAGAAAATCTCAATAAGTCAGAGACCAAAGCAGGTCCTGATGAGCGTCTCTGGAAACCAGAGGTGGACAAAGCAGGAAATGGTTACGCTGTAATCAGATTTCTCCCTGCACCCGATGGAGAAGACCTTCCATGGGCACAAGTTTGGAGTCATGCCTTCCAAGGACCTGGCGGTTGGTATATCGAAAACTCCCTTACAACTTTAGGTAAGAAAGATCCTGTTTCTGATCTCAATAGAGAACTTTGGAACGCAGGAGCAGAGGGATCTCCACAAAGAGATCAAGCACGCAAACAAAAGCGTAAGTTAAACTATTACAGCAACATCTACGTTGTTAAAGATAGTGCAAATCCTTCTAACGAAGGTAAGGTATTCTTATACAGGTTTGGTAAGAAAATCTTTGACAAGATCATGGAATCAATGCAACCCGCATTTGAGGATGAGACACCAGTAAACCCATTCGATTTCTGGAAGGGTGCTGATTTCAAACTCAAAATTACAAGAGTTGCAGGATTCTGGAACTACGACAAGTCTGAGTTTGCTGAACCCGCTACACTAGGTGAGTTTAGTGACAAAGAGTTGGAAGCAATCTGGAAGGAAGAACATAGTCTAGCAGCATTCACTGCTGATGATCAGTTCAAATCATATGAAGATCTTAAGGTTAGACTTGAGAGCACTTTAAAGGGTAACTACTCTAAACCAGTTGATGAAGAAGTCTTTGAAGAAGAGGCAGAAACACCAACACCAGTTGCCACGACAGCACCATCTGCTGCACCAGAAACTGATACGTTATCGTACTTTGCTAAACTAGCACAAGACGACTAAAAAAATAAGACCCCTTCGGGGGTCTTTTTTATTACATATTGATATCTGACGTTCCACCGCCAACTATAGTTACTTTTCCTTTCTTCAATATTGAATTATATGTCGCTACAAAATCTTCTACCAGTTCTGGTTTTATTACTTGTATTTGTTGTTTTTTACTGTTTAATTCTGTTTCGTATTGTGCATTCGTTACTGATACTACTGGGTTGGCAGTAACAGTGGTAGATCCATCATAATATGCAACTTGATAGTTAGATGCTACAACTTTACCCGCAGGTACGATTATATTATTACTAGCATCTTTTACTTCTGTAGTTATATGGTGTTTAGTTGCTGCAGGGTTATCATATTTGTTGTTAATATAAGCTTCTAATTGTTTAACTGAACGTGGCCATTGTGCATAGTAATCAACTATGTCATTGATAACAAGTATAGTCCAATTATAAAATGGATTTCTATACAATCTAGTCGCAATATCTTCTGGTCTTTCACCGTCACCTACAATATCTTCATCAAACATGGTAACTTGTGATTTAAACTCAGTAAGAATTTGAGCACGTCTCCAAATATGTTTTACCAATAGGAAATCTGCGTCAAGGGGTTTTGACGAAAAATTATACAATAGATCAGGTAATTTATTTAACATTAGAATGATACGTCTCCAGTAAATGCTTTGTCTTGATCTGCAATAAATCCACCATCCGATGTGCCTACAAAGAGAATTTTTGAATTTCTCTTGTCTGTGTAAGACGCACCTTCCATATCCACACGTGTAAGTTTTGTTGTTTCTTTGAACATCAATTCCATAGTGACCATAGGAATTGTTCCATCAAATATTGTTTGCAATTGACCAAATGGTGTTGTGTTTATAGTTAGTCCAGTTAATGCACATAGTTTTGTTCTAGGCATCATAGGATGCTGTATTGGATCTCCCAAAGGTTCTCCATCCTCATCACATTTCACAAACTTAGGTGTCAATACAAATACGTCTGGGAATGTAAGCATGACAGCACTACCTCTACCAGACTTTGAGTTAGGGTGCATGCCACGTTTGAACCACTCTATAATTTCTATAACTCTGTTACTTTCTTTTTTATTTCTTGCTGCTAATTCAAATCTAAAACTAAACTCTCTACCTTGCATTCTCTCAAAAAACTGTATTGAGTTTTCGTTAGGTGCTAGTCCTGCTAATCCTGCAACGTTTTTTGGATTAAGTGGACTATTCATCTTAAATGGATCTGCAGCTGTTTGTAGACCCGATACTGCACTTTGAACTATCTTTGTAGGATCCACTCCACCAACTTTTCCAACTTGTGATCCAGTAGTAAGTTTTTGTGATAAGAAATCTAAACCACCGCCTATAATACCACCAGCTGTTGCAACTCCTGCAAACTTTCCTGCTTCATCTGCTGCAAGTGCTAATGTTCCTAGTTTAAACTCATTGTTCCAATCTGCACCATACTTATATTGAAACTCATTTGGTAATGGCAAATTACATACAGTAGACATTAAACCTTTACTCTGTCTATCTTTCATCTCTTCTTTTTTCTTCATCAACTGACCCACTGTTGTTGTCTCACCATTCTTTAAGACTATTCTTGTATTTGGATCTACACTTGGATCTGTAATGTTAATTGTATTTCCACCAGAACCTCTTTGCACAGTTTTAGATCCACCACCACGAGTATTGACTCTTACAGTTGTTGTTGTGCGTTCAGTTTTATATTCGTTCAATGCATAATCGGTAAAACTATCTGTTGGGGTGCCAGATCCATATGCTTCTGCTAATCTATTTGACCCAAATCTAACCACGTCTGATATTTTACTTCTATTGAATGATCCAAGAGCGTCATTAAATTGTGTAGCAACTTTCTTTTGTGCTTCGTCATAACTATACTTCTCTATTTGTAAAAAAGAAGCAAAAGGAATCGACGAGAGACCAGTGGGATATTCAACTACTGTGTTCTGTTCAGCCATTATCTATTGTAATGAAATTTTTCGATAGGTAGGGTGCTTAGTATTTGTACTTCACTTTCCTGTATCTCAAAAAAGACGCTATCTGCTCTTTTAGGTATGTATTGACGTAAAGTTCGTTTAGGAAACCTTTTATTATTTAGTGCCTTTAATCGTGAGTTTGTGCCACGTATATAATGTATGTTTGCACCAATTAAATTATTCTTCTTAAATTCCATAACATATATTAATGGATACTCATCCCATTCTTTCAAATTGTCTGCAAATTTAGGATCATATTCAAAAGTATAATACCTTCCTTTACTAGGAGATTCGGTGGCATCGTCTGATAATATATTGAATACTTCTTCTCTGAGTTTGGATTTACTTATCTTACTTCCTTTTAGATCTGTAATCAGCTGGTCGAATCTGCTCTTCGGTGAAGATTCTGAAGACGTATCCTCTGTTTTCGCAATAGTCATGAGCAGCTTCCCATTTTACTTGGTTGATAATATAGGTTTTTCTTTCAGTTAGTAATGTCTTACCTTTAGATTTAGGTGGTAATGTTTGTCTTTTTGGTTTTACCTCTATGACTTCTTTGACTATTTTTCCAGTCTCAGGGTCTATCCTTTCACAATAGAAGTCAGGAAAGTATCTATGCACTTTACCATCAAAGGGATTGCGATAAGGAATTGCTATTTCTTCCGATGACCAACGTTTAATATCTTTGCGTTGATCAAAGTATACCATGACCTTTCTCTCCCATAAGGAGCGATATATGACAGTCGTTGGATCACCAATATACTTCTTGTAATTGATAACTTTGTATTTTCCTTTATAAGACTTCATAAATACATATATCAAACCATATGCGTATTTATGGCAGCAGCACGAGGACTACAGAATTTCATGCAGGCTATTGGCAAGTCTGGTGGTATCTCTGCGTCAAATTTATACCAATTTTCATTTCAACCAACTGCAAAGTTAAAAAAATTCTTTGATGATAACGTTTTTGATGAGTTTTTAAAATTAACAGATAATGGTGATGGATTAAATCTACAGTTACTATGCAATGAAATACAGTTGCCAGGTGTCACTTACTCAGCATTTGATGTTAAGTCAGTGCACAAAGGTATCACACAAAAAATGGCAACAGCAAAAGTATATAATGAATTAGATGTCAGTTTCTTTATGGACGGAACATCGCTACCACTAAGATTTTTTAGAGCATGGCAAGATTTTACTAGCAATGGTGTAGGTGGTAATCCTGAGTTCTTTTATGATGATCAACAATACAAGAGAGCATTTGCATCTAATTACTATGAGGATTATGCATGTGACATGTTCATACACAAGTTAGAAAAATTTGACTCTAATCAAGGAGAACCAATAAAGGACGGAGAATATAAGAACCCATGGAATGTTAGATTGGTAAAAGCATATCCATATACTGTAGCATCAATACCATATTCCGCAGGTCCTGCACAACTTGTTAAGGTAACTGTAGGATTCTACTACGAGTATAGTCATTTAATGACCTTCTGATAAGTTGCTATATAATATACTGATTTTATAAATTATGCCATTACCTGAGATTGCTACGCCAATCTATACATTATCCATACCTTCCTCAAAGAAGAGAGTAAAGTATAGACCATTTCTTGTCAAAGAGCAGAAGTTGTTAATATTGGCATTAGAGAACGACGACCAAGAGCAAATACTAAACGCTATAACAAAAACTATATCAGACTGTCTAATCACAAAAGTTAATGTGAAAGACTTATCCTTATTTGATATAGAATATCTTTTCTTACAAATACGTGCTAGATCAATCAGTGAGGAGATTGAAATGAAAGTTACGTGTCAAGATGATGGTGAAACAACTGTAGATGTAAAGTTTATGGTCAATGACGTTAAAGTCAATTTTCCTAAAGGTCACACTAATATTATTAAATTATCTGATGAACTTACTGTCGAGATGAAGTATCCTGATTTAGAATACTTTACTAAGATTAACTTTATAGGTGAAGAACCAGATCCATATGAGTTAGTTGCCAAGTGTATAAAAAGAGTATATGTTGGTGAAGATGACTACTCTCCTGATTCTGTCGAAGAATCTAGAGCATGGGTAGAGGGATTAACTAACTCACAATTTGATGGCATACAAGAGTTTTTTGAAACAATGCCAAGTCTAAAACATGTATTGAAGGTTAAAAACCCCAAGACTAAAGTTGTAAATGAGGTTGTATTAGAAGGATTATCTGATTTTTTCGCATAGCCCTCTTTCACGAGGGCATCATGCAGTTCTATCAAACTAACTTTTCTCTCGTACAACACCATAAATATAGCTTGACAGATGTTGAAAATATGATGCCTTGGGAACGTGAGGCATATGTGAATATGTTAGCAGCTCATCTTCAAAAAGAGAGAGATCGCATCGCTGAGGAACAACGCAGATCCTAATGGACACTACCAAAGTACTTAATTTCTTCAAGAAGGCAGCAAAGAACCTTGCGTCTGGAGTAGCTGGTGCTGTCACAAAAACAGATAAGGTTAAATTAATTCCTGCTATAGCACCTATACCCATGGATGCTGTAGATAAGTCATATGGAACAACAGAACCAATAGAGAGACCAGAAGACGAAGAAAAATATGAAGAGGTAGTAGTAAGAGCAATAAAAGAAATAGCACAACAGAGAAGTTTGCCATATGAAAAGAAACCAGAAGTTGCACTTGCAAAAGGTGGTTTTGTAAAGAGAGAAACTATTGCTAAGGTAGGTGAAAAAGAACCTGAGATAGTAACTCCCGTCAAAAACTACGGAAAGTCAGTAGAAGTAGTATATAAACAGGGTGCAGCGTTAATCATAAGTTCGTCTCTTGGGTTTTTAAAAACACTACCTCCATCCCCTGCAAGAGCAAGTGTAGTAGCAGAAGCAAATAGACTAAAGACATTCTTTGGCATAGCTGAGACACCAAAACCACAAAAGACAATAGGATTGAAAGCACCACTAGTATGGTGGGGTGGTAAGAAACAAACTGCAACTGGTGCACCTATTAAGAAAGCAGCAACAAAAGAAGGTGGAAAGAAAGGCGGTGGCGGTGGTTTTAATCTAGGTTCATTAAAAAGAAGTTTTGATAATGTCAAGAAGTTAGGTAAAAAGTTAAAGATAGGAAAACGATTTAAGAATTTAAAGTTAGGCAAAAAGTTAAGAACTATAGTAGCTGGTGGTAAAAAGGCAGCTAAAGGTGCAACAAAAAGTATATCTAAAGTTGCGAAATCTGGTACAAAGTTAGTCAAAGGTGCAAGTAAGGCAGGAAAAGCACTACTTAAAAAAGGTGCTAAGAAAATTGCTGCAAAAGTAGGTGGTAAAGCAATAGCAAAGGTGGGTGCAAAGGCACTAGGTAAAGGATTATTGAAGAAAATACCTTTTGTTGGCATGGGTGCAGGACTATTGTTTGCAGGACAAAGATTGATGGCGGGTGATTTTAAAGGTGCGATGATGGAAGCAGCATCTGGTATAGCATCTACAATACCTGGCGTAGGAACTGCTGTATCAGTAGGACTTGACGCTGCACTTGCTGCTAAAGATATGGGCGTATTGCCAGGTCAAAAGCAAGCAGAACAACAACAATCTGGTGTTCAAGCACCTGATCCCTCAACAGACATGTATGGTAGACCTATCATATTGAACCCATCCACTGAGAAAGCATGGAAGAAAGCAGTTAACGCTGCAGCAAAAGATGGTATCAACTTGCCTATGAGTGTGACATCTTCATATAGAAGTCCAGAACAACAACAAGCATTAATAGATGCAGCTGATGCGGGCGATGAGAACGCCATAAATCCTGCACCTGTAGGACAGTCACCACATGGACAAGGTTGGGCAATTGATATTGACTATTACTCAAAAGCAAATGAGTGGATGAGAGAAAAAGGTAAAAAGTTTGGTTTCCAATGGCAAGGTGAGGGAGATCCAGTTCACTTTGATTTCTATAACAATGAACCGAATGATAAATGGTTAAGACCTGGCAAAAATAAGTGGATTCCTAATCTTAATGATCCTGTTGGTGCACCATCATCAGGTTCTACTTCTCCTGCTCAGAAGAAAGATACTGCAAGTATTACTGCACCTGGCACCATGCCACAGTCAGTATCAACTCTAAATAATGAACCAGTCAATGTTGGAACTGGTGGTGGAGGTGGTATGACAAAAGGTGCAGTGTTACCTGGCGGTGTACAAATTGTTTATGTTGACAGACCAGCTACTATGCCACTAGGTAGTCCAGAATTCAACGAGTGGTGGACTAAACAACACACAGTAATAGATCCTCAAGGTAAAGGGGCATTCAAGTACGTCTTTAATTAAATGAAAGTTCCAAATTCTATGAAGAATATAGGAAAGGGTATTTCCAATTTCATTAGCAATCCTAATGCAGTTGCTAGTGCGATGGGTGTTCCTGCGTCTGAACAAACTGTTGATATAAAAGCTACAAATTTAGGATCAGAACCTGTAGTAAAACCAAAAGCAACACCAAAACAAAATCTTGTTCCAGATCCAAAGAAAACTGGAGCTATTACCAAAAAGAGAAGAGGAAGACCAAAGAAATTTAAGACACTTGCAGAGGTACAGGCAGATATAGATTCAAGAAATCCAACCTATAGGAGTCCTATTACAGGAGGTTTATTGCCAGGCAAAGGACCTAAAGTAAAGTCATTAGAAAAAGTAGGACTAGGTGAAAAACAGGTCAAGAAGAAAGTAAAAAAAGACATAAAAGATGAGTTTGATATAGATCCTAAGATGAAGAAGGCATTTATGGATGCCTTAGCACTTCCTGCTAAGTCTGCTGCTGTTGCAATGACAGATTTATTAGAGAAGATTCCTGCACCAAGTAAGGAAGCATCTAAGATATTGAATAGAAATATATCTAAGATATCTCAGTCATTCAAGTTAGGTGCTGCTAGTGCTGAAGTTGCTAATGATGAGGCAGATAATGATAAAAAAGAAGAGAAGGGTGGATCAGTTATTGGTGGTCTCCTTGCCAAAGCAATTAACTTTGTTAAAGGTAAAGTTGGCGGTGGTGGTGGAGAAGAAGGTGCACCAGAACAGAGCAGTGCTATGGTTCCAAGTCCTGGCGGTGCATTAGTGGGAGATCCTACAGAGGGAAGACGTGCACCATATACAGGAACTGCTGATGGTATAGGTCTTGGTGATGGTGGATCAGGAACCAGAGCAATGCAACCTATCAAAAAACGTAAGAGTCTTGCTAGGAAACTATTTAACCTAACACCTATGGGTATGGCATTTAATGCAGGAAATAAATTGTTTAAAGGTGTTAAAAATATTGCAAACAGTAAAACATTCAAGAATCTAAAAGGCATAGCTGGTAAGGCATTTGGTATGACACCTGTTGGTATGATGGCAAAGTTCATGATGAAGAATAATCCTATAATGAAGAGAGTATTTAACAAAGAACAAACTACAAACTTAACAGAACTTACAGATAAAACAATACAAGAAAATAGAGATAGTGCTGATGCTAAAACTCAGAAAGACATCGCACTTGCTGCAGGAACAGGTGCTGTTGCAGCTGCTCCAAGTCCACCTCCATATCAAGCAGAGGGTGGTGCTCTTGCTCAACCAAAAATTAGAAAATCCAAGTATATTGGTGTCTATAACACAACGTCTCAATTCTAATGTCAGTCAATACACAGTCTAATTTTCAACTAGTAAATTTCTTCATTGCGGATTATCCTCCCATTGGAGTTAATCAGGTATTGTATGTCAAATATACTGAAGACATCAGACAAGCTACGATGACTATGGAAGTACAGATAACTGACAGTGAGACTGGTTTCTTATCAGAACTACAGGGCATGGAACCTGTATTCATTCGTATTGCTGATAGTAAAAATGAAACAGAACTTGGTGGACAATTTGTTGTTTATGACATACAGGACAGAAGAAATGTTGGTGGAAAATCATCAGCAGTATTGATGTTGTGCACTCCAGATTTTTTAAACAACGCTGCTAATAAAGTGTCAAGAAGATTTGGTAAGGGCATGGGTATAAAAATACATGATATCGTAAAGGAAGAGATACTAGGTAACTTGATGGGAGTAGAACCAGAAAGATTACTAAATTTTGAACCATGTGTCAATAGTTTTTCATTTGTATCACCATATTGGAATCCATTTACAGCAATAAGATGGTTAGCATCAAGGGCAATACCAGCTACAAAAGGTAGTGGTAAGGCAGCGACTGCAGGATATGCTTTTTATGAGACAAGATCAGGTTATAATTTTGTGTCATATGATTCTTTCGCTAGTAAACCATCTGTAGTGAGAATGGTTATAGGACATGAGGGTGAAGAGTTAGAGGAAGAAGATGATAAAGGTATACTTGCAATTGATAAATTAACAATTGAATCATCAGTTGACTTACTTGCAGGACTAAATTTAGGATCGTATTCAAGCAATGTTATGACACTAGATCTAAAGAACATGCAGTATAAAGAATATCCTTTTAACATCAATAAATATTATCAAGATGTCAGTCTTATGAACTCTAATAACACACCTGATTTCTTCAGTGGGTTTGAAAATAACAGGACATATACTAGAATCATGTCTAAGATATCAGACTCTGCATTGTTTACTACTGGAACATATACACAAGGATTTACAAAACAACTTTCACAATCTAGTCTTAGAGAAAAATTGTTTTATAATAAAAAAGTTGTGGTAGAATTTGTATCAGATTACTCACTAGAAATAGGAGAGGTTGTGCAATTAGATATCTACAAAGGTACAAGTGACAGAGAGCAAGATTATGCAAATTCTGGTAAATATGTTATTGGTAGAATAGAAAGAACATTCAAAAGTAGTGAAGATAAAATGACAACTAGAGCAACTCTATATACTGACTCCGATGGTACAGAGGATACCGAGGCAGAAACATGAATGAAAATGTCGCTAATTTTATAGGTAGAGAGGGATTCAACTGGTGGGTTGGACAGGTGGAGAATGATGGCAACAAGTTTTGGAACTCTGAATTAGAAGATGGTTTAGGAGATTTTGATTATAGTGATTTTGACTGGACAAACAAAGTAAAGGTTAGAATTGTAGGATATCACAATCCAAATAGAAAAGAGTTACCAACACAAGATTTACCATGGGCACAGGTATTGATGCCCCCAATATATTCACAACGTTCTGGTGTTGGATCCATACATCAATTACATGTTAATAGTTGGGTTGTTGGATTCTTTATGGATGGCACGTCAGCACAAATTCCTATTGTTATGGGAAGTATTACTGACGAAAATCCTAGTGGTGGTTATGGAGTAGAAGGTGGTAGAGAAGAAGGATTTGCACAATTAACAACTCCAACATATTCTGTAAGAGATCATGGTGAAGATGGTAGTTCTGCTGCAAACACTGGTAGTACAATACAGAAAAATGAAGAGAGTGGTGTAGATGAATCACCTACTAAAAACGAAGGACATAAACATGAAGAAGGAACCGTAGATGATAAGAATGAACGTGGTGCAGCAAAGGGAGAAAGTGAAAAACAAAAAGCAGCAACAGAAAAACAAAAGGTTACAGTCCAAGTTGGTAATGGTAAGTGTGGAGCAGAAACTGCAACTAAATTAGAAGCACCCATGGCAGAGTTCATGAAATTTGCTCGTGGTATAGAGAAGAATGATATAGATGAGTTTATTGATAAAGCAACTGGTAAAGTTGTTGACCTAGAATATGAAATTAATATAGTATCACAACGTATACAAAAGAAACTTACAGGACTAACTGCTAATATCAAGGGAGTAGTCATGGAAGAGACTAACAAACTTGTAAAAGAAGGACTTGCCGAACTAAGTATTCCAGATCCAGAATTAGATACTGCAGTCAGAAAACAACTAAAAGATGTTGGTGATCTTGTATCATGTCTATTCAAACAAATGATAGGAGAACTAGGTGACTTTATCAAAGGTATGCTTAGTGATCTAGTAGAAAAGGTATTGGACACCGCACTATGTCTTATTCAAAATATGCTTGGTGACATCATGAAGAAGTTGATGGATAAAATTCAAGGTGCACTAGGTATACTAAAAGGTGTTACAGGTGCTATCAAAGGTGCAAGAGATAAAATACAAAACTTACTTAATAAAGTAGGAGATTTTATAGATCTATTTTGTGATGGTGCTTTATCATGTGCTATAGGTGCATCTGTATTTGAGACAGGTCTTGGTGCAAAGGCAAAAGGTAATGATGCAACAGCAAAACAAATTGCACAGTATGCAGTCAAACCACCAAATTCTATATCAATCATAGGTAATGGTATACCTAAGAATGGATTTGTTCCATCCATAGATCGTAATGGTGTGAAGAAAATATTCAACACTGCTACTGGTGCACTTGTTGATCTTAATAGTGCAGCTGGTATTGCAACTGGTTTGACAGAAAAGGCATTTGACACACGAGGACCTCTTGAGAAGTTTGAAGGTATTAACTTCTATGATTCCTCTGGTGATATTGCATCATCAGCAGTCAATTGTTCTAACTCTATACTAAACAAGAAACCATGCTTCCCAGAAATGGTATGGGATAATCTACAATCAACAAGTCCTATCAAAGCGTTACCTATTGTTGATGATATAGGACAGATTCTAGGTGTATTCATGCAGAAAAAAGGATCTAACGTTAATTTAGAAGCACAAGTTAGAGCACAGTTTACATGTAATGAACCAGAAGGTAGTGGTGCTCAGTTTAAACCTAACATTGTAAATGGTCAAGTAGACTCTATTGAAGTAACTAATCCTGGCATAGGATATGGATTTGATCCTGCAGAAACATTTTGTCCTAGTGAGCAGTATGCTATTTTGCTTAACAAGATAGGACTACAAGAACATGTCAATGATGGTGAGTTTATAGAACAAATTACTACAGGTAATCCTGATATATTACAGGTAGTGGATACAGAGTATGATGATGACCATATATTAGTTGCAACAATAGATCCCTCATTCAATCCAAATTTAACTGTTGGTTTGCCTGTTAGAACAAAATCTGGACATGAATTTATATTGAACTTTACTAATAAGTTCCCAACACTTGTAATACCACAAGAAGCAAAAGCAATTTACGCTAAGTGTGGTGATATTATTCCTAAATTAGAAGATGTAAGTGTAAACAATGTTGGTAAAAACTATATTGATCCAATAATTACAGTGGGTATAGGAGATAAAAAGAAACAAATTGGAAATGCTACAACGGATTCTCAAGGTAGAATCGTTAAAACAAATGTTACCGAAGCAGTGTTGGGTTTTGTAAAACCTGTCATTGAGGAGAAATCTAGAGGTGGAACTGGAACAGGAGCATCATTAAGCACGGTATACACATACACAAGTCCTAGAGAAATTAAAGAAACTAATGTTTTACCATTAACACAATATATTGACTGTGTTGGTCATCCTATGATAAAATCTATGATAGAAGATGAAGAAGTTACATTAACTGATACAGGATTTAATTTAGTAAATAATCAAGATACTTCAACTACGACAGATAGTGCAACTACAGTAGTGTCAACTCCTACAGTTGCAGATCCAGTATCAACACCTGTGACTCCATCCACACCTACCACACCATCTACTCCAAGTGCACCTTCTACTCCATCGACTCCCTCAGCACCAAGTGCTCCAAGTGCTCCATCTGCTCCAAGTGCACCAAGTTCTCCTAGTTCTCCATATGGAGGTGGATACTAATGGCGATTAATCCTTTTACAGGTGGTACCGATAATCCAAACGAAGCACCTGATGTAAAAATACAATATCCATACAACTGGGTACAAGCAACCTCAGCGGGTCATATGTTCGAGATGAACAATACTGAGGACGGAGAATACATACGTTTGCTCAATGCAAATGGTAATTTTCTTAATATAGATGAGAAGAATAACAACAACTTAGTTTCATATAATGATACATATATCTTATCAGACCATAATCTTGTTATAAGAGTCGGTAAAGACATCAACAACGACAGGATGGCATTACATATTGTCGGTGATGTTAACCTTTATGTTGAGGGTAACATGCATAGTGAGGTTGAGGGTGACAGATTTGATAGAGTGAATGGTAACTACCAGATGCAAGTCGGTGGTGTATGTACTATTCAGTCAGATGAGAACATGGCAATACAAGCCAAGAATGAGATGAAGTTAGAATCAAATGCCTACACAAACAAGACAACGTTCTTGGAAAATGACTTGAGTGAAGGCGGTTCTGTAAAAGAGAACGTAAAAGGTAATTATGAAGTCAAAATATTAAAAGAAACATCTACATTTTCTATCAACAGTCAAGGAGACTTCCGCACAAAAGCATATGGATGTCGCTATGATCAGGTTGGTGGTAACTTTATGACTCAAGTGGGTGGTAAATCTAGAACACAGATAGATGGTGCAGATATATCATGTATAAATGGAGGTGCATTCGTTTCAATGATCTCCGAACCTGATAGTAATGCCTATAAATTAAATGTACAAGGAACCATTAAGATGGATGCCAGTGGCAACGTTGATATTGATGGATCTGAGATATACTTGAATTGATTGTAGAATTCAATTAGCAACATGACACAACATCACATGTCAGTAACAAAGCAAGAAGCAGAATTTCTTAAGAGCATTCTTGCTGCACATTTAGACGATTACGTCGAAGAATTAGTAAGAGAAGATAAAACAGACAATGCTATGAAGCATATGCAGGAGAATAGACAGGCAGGACTTGACCTTATAAGTAAGGTTGAAGAAACAATTAGACGAGCAGCAAGGGCGGGTAACGAGACCTACTTTACAAAGTCTGATTGATATGCTATCATTATATGATATTCTATCCTTTTCATTAATGTTTTACGACGAACAAGAAACACTAGAGAAAGTCATAGTTGACATTCCATCAAGAACATTTACAATAGTAAGTGACAGGGGCGATACCAAGAAAATCTCATGTAACTCTGACCAGTTTATGAGAGTGCTTGAGATCGTTCGTGAAATGGTTCCAGTTACAGATGTGAGTTACGTTTAATGTCTTACAATCACACATATGCACAAATCAAAGACATCCTAAAATCTAATCCCAAGATTACTAAGGATGTTATGCTTCAAGTTGCTCAATTAGCAATTATTGAAACTATGGGTTCGGAGTTGCCAGAGGGCACAGAAATTAAATGGGATAGTAAACTAAGTGATGACCTATTACTAGACAGTCTATCAATGGTAGAACTTGTTATGTTCTTAGAAGAGTGTTTTAGTATTGAGATTCCTGATGAAGAAGCGGGAAACATAGTCACTGTTGGCGATGCCTGTGGAGTAATTAAGAAATGTAAGGCAAATAAAGGTAAAAAGAAAACAATTAACGCTGCTAAGTATAAGAACAAACAAACTCCTGTTCCTCATCCAGATAGTCCTTTGATGTCTAAAAAACCTTTAGAAGGTATGAACAAGACAATTCCTAGTGATGCAGACTTATCAGAACTTGAGTGATACTTTTTGTGAATGGTTTGAAGGAGAGTTTGACAACTGGACACAGGCAGCATCTAATCCTACAAAATGGGCACATATAATAGTAAAGCACGAGAAGATTGATGAATACAAATATCATACGTCTTCTCGTTACAGTTACATGCAAAAACCATACAGAGAACAAACTGTAGAGGTGGAATATGTTTGCCCTGATTTAATCATAGTGCATAATCCTGCATGTGATATGGTTTTCAAATGGAGAGAAAAATATTTTGAGGGGGAGTCTGAGCCAGAGTGCTGTTGGAATGGCGAACCATTAGAGAGTAAAGCAAGATTATATGCAGATGAATACCATACTTGGGATAAAGGTTATTGGCAAGGTTCGGAAGGATTCTTCACATTCAAAAAGAATGTATAAATACACTTGATAGTATTATTGTAAGCATGTAGTGGCAACTCGTAAGATATCTGACCTTACATTGTTAACAGCAGATCAAGTATCATCATCTGATACTCTATTGTTACTTGATAACTCAGACCCAACCGATCAAAATAAAAGATCCGCAGTAGGAAGTATATTTACTGCTGTTCCATCAGGATCATACACAGCACCTGGCGTTCGTTTTGAAGGCAAGACTGCTACTGGTGTATTTTCAGAGACGCAAGGACAAGTTGGTCTTGCGATGGGTAATGCAAGATTAAACTTGCAGAAGGTTGGAACTACTCTTAACATACAAGCAAGAGATGATGTTGATCAAAACCTAGACTTTACCATATCTGCACAAGGAACTGGTAAAATACGTCTAGGTTCTATTTTGGCGGTTAATGATCTTAACTTTGTTATACCTAACTCATCTGATGAGACAAAGGTGGCAAGGTTTAGTTCAGCAAACCTAACGTCTGGTATAACAAACATATATTCATTCCCAAATAACGTAGGGATGGAGAATACAACTGATGAACTTGTAACATTAAAAGCAACACAGACATTAGAAAATAAAACTCTAACATCACCTGTGCTTACTGGAACTTTATCAATAGAAGCTTTTACAACCTCTGGTAATGCAACTATTGGTGATGCTGCATCTGATAGTATGACTGTCAATGCTGCTTCAGTGTTTGCTGCATCTGCAACTTTCTCTAACTCAATGATTGCTAATCAAGGATTTACCTTGACTGGCGATATGATTATGAACAGTCATATTGATATGGTTGATGATAAATCAATCAAGATGGGAACTGACGACGACTTTTCGTTTAATTATGCAAATACAACTGATACATCATATATTACTAGCACTGCTGCTCAGTTATTTGTGTCAAGTGATGTTGTTGAATTAAATGCTTCAAATCACACTACTAAGTATTTCAAGGCAAGTAGTACTGAATCTATCGTCTATCACAATGATGCTGCACGTGTAACCACAACAGCAACAGGAATTTCAATTGGAGGAGCAATAGATGCTGTCACATCTATCACAGGCAGTGGCGACGTCGCTATTGCTACTGACAAGTTTACTCTGGCTAGTGCTACTGGTAACGCTGTATTCGGGGGTACAATAACTTGTGCAGGAAACATACAAACAACTGTAGGAACCGCATTCCAGTTAGGTTCCACTGCATCTGCTAAACTAGGTATTGGTAGAGCAGCAAGCACATATAACCTAGAAGTTGAAGGGTCTATATATTCTACAGGCTCTACAATCATTGCAGGAAACGGAACTGCGGGTAAGTTTATTATCCAAAAGGGCGTGGGTGGCATTGGTTTACATTTTACAGATAACACAGGTACAGATCAGGCGGTTCTATCGTCAGGTGGTAACTTTGGTATCGCAAAGAGTCCAACCTCTAGATTAGATGTTTCTGGTAACTCTAACATTGATGGTGATCTAACACTCACAACAACAAACCCTGCTGCAGGAGTTGGTGGTAAATTAAATGCAAGAGAGATCATACTTACTGATCCTCAAACACAAACAACTACTACACTTACAGCTGCAACTGCAACTGGTGTCTCCAGAGGCAGAGTTTTCTTTCTAGCTAATTAACAATCATGGCGGTCAAACAGAATGGAGTCTTAGCAACGTTCACTCCAACCACATCAAAATATACAAACTCAACGGTTCCTGCTAACAGCAATACAATTGCAGCAACAGCATGGAACATGTATACATGTCCAGGTGCAACGCTAACGAGTGGCAAGTTGATAGTGTCAAATAATACAGGTGGAGCATTAAATATAGACGTTGGTATAGTAGAACAGACAGACGTAATACAACTTGATGCATTGGCATCACAACCAGGCACACCTGATAACTATGGTGCGTTTTCATTTCCTTCAGGTCCTACAGGATATACAACATCGGTTGTTGTAGAATATGTTAACCTAACTGGAACATTCAATGTAGGTGAAGTAGTCACTTGGACAAATGGTAATAATTATGGTGGAAGTGGCACACAGACTGCTATATGTCATAAAACAACAACTGGTAAGTTGTGGTTAAGAAATATGTCTCACCCATTAGGTTTAGATTTGACAGGTGATACAACTTTCACTGGTGCGGGCGGTGCAACATGTCAGGTAGGTCCTTCACACGCAGGAACTGGTGGAACTCGTGGATGGTCTGGTAATGTAAGGTTCTATGATTCCTTAAATGGAACAATATATCTTCAGAACTATGAATTTAGAAATAATTTAGATTACAAATACATATATGATACTATTAGTAATCCAAATGAAAATCGTGAAGAAGGCAATAATAACCTTAACAGATCATTAGCTAGAACTTGGAGACCTGTTGCAACTACACAAACTAGATACGCTGCTGCAGGAAATACGACTCCTGCTACAGAGTTTATTGATGCAGCGGGCGTTGAAGTATTGGTATCTGGAGTATCACAGTGTGCTGCAGAACAATTCATTGTTCAAGACAAAGCACTTAACGACAATGAAATTTTTGAATTGAACGGTATTGTGCTTGGCACATATCAATCACTTTATGTTAAATCAACTGGAGCAGTAACTTTCACATTCATAGGATTTGAAGAAGCTGCTGAGATTCCTTCCTCATAACAGAGTATTAACAGATGGCACTTACAAGACTAAAAAACGTCTTTACATCAAAAACTGGACGTTGCTTATATGTCAACTCTGATGATTTTGATGCATCAGATAGTTTTGACAATAGAGGTAACTCTCCTAACCGTCCTTTTAAGAGTATACAAAGGGCATTAATAGAAGCTGCAAGATTCTCTTACAAGAGTGGACAGTTTAACGATACGTTTGAGTCATTTAGTATCGTTCTATATCCTGGCGATTATGTTATTGATAACAGACCAGGCACAAATACATCTGGACAGGCATTTATATCTAACGACATCGCTGAATTAAGTTCATCTAGCGATGTAACACTAGTAGATGACAGTGGTAATGTCAATCCAAATAACGTATTATATAAGTTTAACTCAGTAGAAGGTGGTGTTATAGTTCCTAGAGGTACATCTATCGTAGGTATGG
>VTLG01006279.1_pt1 | contig 18104 bp, 29 predicted proteins | sample 4694571 | NCBI WGS metagenome assembly VTLG01 (sample SAMN12604809, study PRJNA352737) | marine metagenome | biome: ENVO:00000447; feature: ENVO:00000209|ENVO:00000569|ENVO:01000036; material: ENVO:00002151; isolation source: viral sequences binned using virsorter ... | reverse complement strand
TATAGCATTATTATCTGCCAAGGGTTTAATAGCGGGGGTTCGTAGAAAACCTAATGCTTCTGTAAAAAAACCTGAAGCTATTTCTGTAGAAGACATAACAGAAATGGACATTAATAAGAGTAAAGATATAGACCCTAATACTACAGCAGGGACAGCTTTTATTAATACGATAACAAGAGAGGCATTAGAAAAAGGAAAAGGTAATCTTTCAAATGATTACATAACAAAATACATAGGCTCTCTTAACACTAATCATATTCTGTCCTCTAAATTTGAAACATATAATTTAATTAAAGAAACAGCAGACGCCATGAGGGTTTCTCAGGGAGAAAATTGGCAAAAAACAATAACAAATGAAGAGACTTTAAAAGAAGCAGCAACACTACTGGGGCATGGCTCTAGGGAGGATATGGAAAATGCCCTCAATAAAACTAAAAATTATTTAAACCTTTCTAAAGACCCTGAAGGAAATATAGTAGTAGGTTCTGGATTAGAAAATATCAGTGCGTATGCTGTAGCGGCTAGACAACTTTTACTTAGTTCTAATGATGTATTGTTTGCATTGGGTAAAGAAGCTAATAGTATTAAACAGAAAAATTGGTACACTCCATTAAGTGAAGGAGAAATAGCAAGAAAGGATGCATTAAAAGTTGCATTTGTGCAACAGTTGCTTGTGTACAATAATGTACAAGACACTGTAAATTCTATAGCTGGTGAGGCTGGTAGACTTTTACAATCCTTTAATATTAACGTAGGGGATGGAGCTAAACCTACTTTCATTAATGACATGGTTCGTCAGTCGGGTAATGATTTAGATGAATTATTTGATAATATGAGTACTATGGCTACAAATATCCCAGATAACAAGATGACACCACTTAAAAAATATGAAATTTTACATCAAAATGCTACAAATAAAAGTATAATGGAAAAAATATATAATACAGTAGGGGAAGTTTGGTATAATTTTATACTTTCAGCAGTAGACACTAATGTTATTAATCTTGCTGGTAACGTAGCAGTGCAAATGGCAAGAACATTTTTAGAAGCTCCTATCGCAGGGGCAATGGGCAGTATTAGATATGGTACTACTAGGGGTATAAATAAAGCTCTTGGATGGGCTACCGGGGGCAGAGTTATGATGCCGGAAGAAGACCCCGGCTCTATGATGCTACTTAGTGATGCGTGGGCTAGGATCAAAGGGGCTACTACTGGTGTAACTAGACCTGGAGATGCCACTAGAATGGCTATTGCATCAACTAAAAGAAATAACCCTGTTGTACTAGACCAACTTATGTTAGATATAACTAATGGTAAGCATGGAGAGGGTTCATTAGAAAAGGTAATTAAGACAGAAGGATTTGATAATCTATATGATTTAACAAAAGATAAAATGTTAGATCAGTATGGTGCCTCTGTATCTAACGCAGCAAAAACTTTTAAAATGGCGTATATTACTCTGAGGGATGAAATATCTCCTGAAGTAAGATATAGGCAGTATGAATTACATGAAGCGGGGGCACGTAAAGCTATAAATATTCCTAGCAAATGGTGGAACGCTTGGACGGGTCAAATTATTGGAAGAGGTGTTCGTCTTCCTACAACAGTTATGACATCTGCTGACACTATGTTTAAAAGTATTGCAGATAATGCTGCTATTTATGAGGCCGCTTACAGAGAATTAAGATCTATGAAATATAGGGCCAGGAAAAATGCTAGAAAAACAGGTAAACCTTATGGGGAAATAGCATTACCTGACGGTAGAAAAATAAAATATGATGAAAAAATGTTTACTCTCCCAGGTGAAGGGGCTACGGATTCATTTACATCAGCAGAAATGATTGAATATTTAGTAGCAAATCCTACTAAAAGTATGGATGAGTATGCCACTAAAGAATTTTTAGAATCAACTTTTCAACAAACAAATTGGTATACTAAGCAAGGGGAAAAATTAAGGAGAAGTTTTAATACCTTATGGACAGGCAAAGATGGTATAAACACTGCTCTGGGAACTATGCAACTACCTTTTATTCGTACCCCTATAAATTTAATGGGCTATGCATTTGATAGAACTCTTTTAGGGCTAGTGTCTCCAGAAAATATAAAAGCTAGAAAAGTTGTACGAGAGTTGGGCAATAAGAAGGGATTATCTGTATCTAAACAGAGGGAATTGAACGCTGCTAAAGTACAATTACAGAAAATGCACAATAAACAAATTGTAGGTATGACTTACATGACTGGGGCGGGATTTCTTGCGGCATCGGGAAAAATAACAGGAGGAGGTCCAACAGACCCTAGTGAAAGAAACAGAAAAATGAAATTGGGTTGGAGACAATATTCGGTTGTAGTAGATGGGAAACATTATCAACTAGGTAGATTTGATCCAGGGGCGCAGATATCTGGATTGATGGCTGATATTATGACGGTATCTAAAGAATTGTCTAAAGCCGATCTATCGCCAGAAGATAGAAAATATGCTAGTGTTATGCTAAGATATGTAATGGAAAATACAACTGCTAATGTTGTACGAATGCTATCTGATAAAACCTATTTAAAAAGTATGGGCGAATTATTTACTGTCGTTACAGAAGCTAGAAGGAAAGGAAGCGATCCAGAGGATACTGCCATATCTGTAGCAGCGGATGCAGCCCTTAAGTATGGTAGTCGTGTACTTGGAAATGCCGTTGGGGGGTTCATGCCCAACGTAGTAGCCAGAGTAAATGAAGCATTTCATAATGAAAAAGAGGGACAAACATATGCTTATGATCCATACATAAGAGATGGATTTGCAGATTTAAATTATATACGTACCTTTATATTAAAAGCAACGGCAAAGGCCCCTGGTCTTAGAGATCCTTTAATTTCATTATTTAATCAAGAAAGGTATTTTCCTGGAGTAGATCAATTTGGTAATTACGAAATAAAAGACCCTATGCCATTTGATAAAGATGATTTAGTAGGGAGGATATCCAACTCATTATTTTCTGTTACTCGTGAGGGTATATCTGTTTTGACAGAGCAGGAAAAAGAAATAATTCTATTTGAACAAAAATATAGAGTTAAACCTCTTCGCGTAGATAGAAAAGTAAACGTCCTTGGAACTAAAGTGAACATAGAGTTAAGCCCCAGTCTTTATGCTTTTCGTTCTATATATCAAGGAAGGGCATATAAGTATATACTTCTACGACAGTTAGATGCATTACGCAATCTTGATGCAAAGTCTAAAGAAGGAGGAGAAAGATTTACGGTACTAAATAAACAAATTCAAGATGTTATAAAAAATGCACAGGCAGAGGCTAAAAAGATAGGTACAACATACTTAAATTCTAACCATCAAGATGACATAAAAGATTTATTAAAAAGAAAAGATACTAGTATTGAAAGACTCATAAGTGAGGAAGAAGTTCTTCGTATAAATCCTACTATTAATACTAATCAATAGCACCAGTAATGGAAGCTATAGATAACATATCCTTAGACATAACAAATTATATGGCCCCTCTATTAGCCGTAACCCTAAGTTTATTTATTGGTTTGCTGATAAAAGACTGGGCCACAAATCTTGTAAGTGGTTTAAAATTTAAGTTTGATCCTTCTTTTGCTGAAGGGGATACCTGTATAGTAGATGGCGATAGGGCTGTAATAGTTAAGATAGGTATATATGAAACTGTGTTTTCCATACACAACGGTCGAGGGCATGTATGGAGGTATGTACCAAACGATCGCATTAAATTCTTAAAGATAGAAAAAGTTATAGAGGAGCCTAACGTATGATAACAATTCTAGGATCTCTGATAGGTTTTGCTGGATCTGCTCTACCAAAATTATTTGATATGGTTCAAGACTGGCAGGATCGTAAGCATGAACTGCAAATCATGGATCGCCAGATCGAACAGGCAAAGCTGGTACACACTCAGAAGATTGAGGCTCTCAGTGTAGAGGCGGATATAGCGGAATCTCAAGCCCTATATAAACATGATCAGGCTATGTCTAATGACGGCTTTATCGGCGCTTTAAGATCCAGTGTTCGTCCTGTCCTAACCTATTTATTCTTTATACTGTTTGCTACCATTAAAGGCGTGGCATTATACTCCATGATATATACCGATGGAACCGATTGGGAAGTAGCTGTAATGACTTTATGGGATACGGAAACACAGGGCATATTTTCCGCCATTATAGCTTTCTGGTTTGGTAGTAGGGCATTACAGAGGTCGAGGAGTAAATCATAATAAACATCACAGAAGAAGCAAAAGAATATCTTAGAACCATCTCCAAAGATTCTGAACGGGACTACGTGGCGTTTGGAGTTAAGGGAGGAGGATGCTCCGGTTTCTCGTATATATGGGACTTCTCAGATGGCCCACTGAAGGAAGACGAAGTTATAGATATAGGAGATGGTAAATCCTTGATAATTGATGGTATGTCTATTATGTATACGATTGGTAGCAAAATAGATTATGTAAAGGAATTGGGGGGCACATACTTAAAAGTTAGCAACCCTATGGCGGCAAGTCAATGTGGTTGTGGAGAATCTTTTAGTGTAAATCCGGCATGAACTGTGTTATACTATTGGTAGCATCTATTATAGTAAGTTACTTAGTGGGGATATTTGCTACACGCAAATTACTAGAAGAGGATATTAAACCAAAGCCTACGGCCCCCAGGAGAACTACTAACCCACCAAGAAATAGGAGATAAAAATATGCCAGCTAGATTTAAACCTTGTTCCGCATGTACATATCCTTCTAAATGTAAGAAGGCAGGTAGATGCTTAAAGAGGAAGAAAAAAAAATGAGAGGTCACCTATTAAAATTTTCAGAGCTTAGTGAGGATATGAAAGACAAATATCCTACGGAAGAGGCTTATAAGAAGTACACAGATCTCTATAAGAGGGCGTCTATCTTCGCGCTTAAAAGAGAAGATAAGGTATATAATGCCTAAAACATTAAATAATCCTGGCGCGGTTATTCGTGATTGTATACCTTCTGCTGCTACAGTCGTTGTACAAGAAGATAAGTGTGACGCCTGTTTAGAATGTAGTTGTGACCCCTGCTCCTGTTCATGTGAGTGCCATAAGGAGGGCAGTAATGATTCAGTGGGTTGAACACACGGGTATGGTAGGTGGATGGCCTACCACAGTTAAAACTTACTGGGAAGGGCTATACAATAATAAAAGAAAGTTTTGGATTACTCCTCTGTCTAATGGGGAATGGAGTCTTGTCTCTGCTGGAAATAAGAATAATAATAATAATACACTTTCTATTAGGGATAAAGATTGTAATAAATTAAAGGAGGATTCTGAAATGACCCTATCTGTTGGTGCAGAAAAGTATAGATGTGACAGTTGCCAAGAATGTGGCTGTGATACTGACGTATGTCACTGTGAGTGTCATAAAATAGAAGATAAGAATGAGCAATTAAATCTTTGGAAAGAAGGATGTGAGGTCAGGTAAAACAATGAAAAATAGCATATGAGACACATAACTAATGAAGGGCTGGATCTTATAAAGCATTACGAAGGCTTTAGTTCCAGCCCTTATTTATGTCCTGCTGCTCACTGGACGATTGCTTATGGGGCAATATGGGGCCTAGACGGAACCAGAGTAACCAGAGGTCATCCGGATGTTACAAAAGAAGAAGGGGATCAACTACTCCGTAGGGATGTTGGTAACTCTGAAAGAGCGGTATTGCGTCTTATCAGAGTGCCTCTATCTGACGGGCAGTTTGATTCCCTTTGTTCATTCGTATTCAATTTAGGTTCTGGGGCGCTTCAGAGCAGTACCCTTAGACGTAGGTTAAACAGAGGAGGGTATGAAGAAGCAGCAGATGAATTTCCTAGATGGGTATTTGCTGGTGGAAGAAAGCTGAAGGGGTTAATTAAGCGGAGAAATGATGAGAGAATGCTATTCTTATCGTAGCTAAAAATAAAAGATTACATAGACGAATGCTGATATATCACTAGCACTGAGTATATCAATCTTTAGCTCGACTAAATTGCAGATATTTTTTATCATCACATTGTAGTATGTTTCCTTTCAGCAGCATGTTGTGCTTGTTCTAGTGTAGGGTATGGTATAATTTCTGTGCTCTCATTCCCATTATCATCTATGTTAATTGTAATTAGATTATATATCGATTTAGTCTCGTCAACGTCTGGCTCAATATATACGTGTATCATTTAGTGGTACTCCAATCTTCCATCATGTAATTAAATAAGGTATTCTGCTCTTCTCCTACGTGCTCTTGTATGACGATTTTATCTCCTGCATATCCTTCTTTCCTAGCATACACTTTAGCTTCGCGTAAGAGGCTAAAGGGTTTACTAAGACAGACGCCAGTAGGCTTATATATAATTGTCTTATATGTTTTATTCATTTCAATAATCCTCCTCAGACCCCCAAAGACCGTGTTCTCCTTTTTTGGCCTTATCTAATACACTCAAGAGGTCTTCTTCTGGACATGCATATATCGCCTGATATACAGGGGTAAAACCGTTAGGTTTATTGTAATGTTTTGAATGCATGATTCTGGTATGTACCCAGTCAGTATTCTCCCTATGTTCCACCTCCACGTAATTATCGTGTCCTATGTGATGATATAATTTACCAACTGATTTTTGATTTGTCATTGGGGATTTCCTTTTTAAGTAGGTTTAAGTGCGTTTCTCCTGATTCCCCTGCATCTATTGCGCATATAACATTGGGTTGAGGGGGAGCTATTTGAGTAGCTGTCCATGTTCCTGTTTCGTGATTTAAAAATAAGATAATTATATAGCCCCCTTTTGATACTCCCCTAAATATAGGCACTTCTCCATGTAGCTCTTTCATTTTTTGTATTGCTATTGGCATAGGTACACATATCATTTGCCCAGGCATTTGAGCCTCTGTTTTATTTATATTTGCCGCCAATAGATACACTATAAATACAACCAACGCACCTATTAAAACTTTCCATAAATGTTTCACTTGACTATCTCCTTTTTTGGTGGGTCAGATGATGAAGTAAGATTTACTATCTCCTTTTTAACCCTGTCAATTTCCAATTGAAGTAAATTCTGTTGCGTCAAAGAACTCATAGGTACATCAATGTCATGCACTTTATGGCCAGTCGGTAACATGACACGAATTATACCATGATTACCTGAGAGTATATATTTCAATGCTTCCTTTAAGTTATCATGCCGCTGTCTTAATTTTACAGCGTAATTCAGAGTGTCAATAGACATATCCATAAACATTTAGTTCTCCGATTTTTGTTTCTGTTTAAGATCTAGATGTGCAATTACGCGAGATTGGTATCGTAACGCACGTGCCGCTTCGTTTAAAGTTTCCTGTGTTTTTGTGACAGAAGTATCTTCTAGCAGACTTGCTAAATCATCTTCGTAGCCTTTACCTTTCGGCACTGGCGTCATTTGTATCCTCCTTTAAATCGTTTATTACCTGTTTTAGCTCTTCTATTTCTTCCTCTATAGAGCTTTCTATGTTAAGCAGAGCAATCCTAGTGCATTTTAAATCATCTAATATCTTATCAAAAGCATCCCGTTGTTTTTTATCCATTAGTGTTTGGCCTCATTTTAGGAACCGGAGTTCTTAGATTTACGCAAGTTAGATTAATAAGAGGCTGATTAATACCCTTAGGTATTTTAAACTGCAAAACATCACGTAGTTTAGCGCACTCATTTATATTTACCATCTCTATTCGTTCAATATCTGTTACACTCATATACCCCATTGTAGCAATTATTATAAATGTCTTCACCCAATCCTCCCAAGAAATTTAGCTATATGATTTACGAACGGGAGCAACGACGCCGCCATTAGTAAGTTGACTCCCGTGTGTGCAACTGCGATGCGTAATGTGTCTCCTTTAGGCATACCATCTGAAACTAACAGACCAGCTAGCCAGATAGTACCTGTCGTACCAATATTTGCTCCTAGCACTGCTGCCACTGCTGCCGGTAATGGAACAACACCTGACGCTACTAAGGCGATAATAGCAGTCGTACTAAGTGAACTTGACTGCCAAAGCAATGTCATAACTATGCCACCAAGGAACATCCACATAGGATTATGGATGAAAAAAGCAAGGTGATCCATATTACCCATACTTTTCATTCCGCCACTAAACATTTTTAATCCAATATAAAATACAACTATGCCTATAAGAGTTGTAATTACTGGGTTGCCTAAATCCATCTTCTTAACTTTCTTCCATAATTTATTATTCATCAGTAAGTGCTAACCAGCTTTCAGGAAATAACATAATCATTATTTTATCCCATTCAATAGCAAGATCGCGTATCTCTTTTTGAGCGTCTTCTTTAGACCTCAAATTGTATGCTCTAGCCCAGGCATATAAAGATCCTGTCACGTAATATTCAGTATACATTGACTGAGGCAAAACCATACGCGCCTGTTCTGGGCACACCCCTTTCCGCAATAAAAATTTGTAAGTCCATATACAATTATTAATAGCATGATCGTAGTCATCTACCATAGCTACACTACCACTACTAGTAGGAGGATTAATATTAATAATGACATCTTCTGAAGACCCTTGCTTTCTATCTTCAGACTTACCTCTCCATTCTTCTGGCTTATAAAATTCAGGATCTTCGTCTACGTATCTACGGCTAATTTCATTATACGAAAATCCAATCGTATGTTTGAAGCGTTGCCTTGCAACAAAAATAGGAACCTTCTCTCTCATTGTAACAGTGCAGTGCGTGAAGGGAGTAAAGTGATTGTGGTTGGCCAAATATTTTAATAGCTTTATGTCTCTATCAGGAAGCACTTCTCCTATTTCAGTTAGTTCATACTCTGATTCCTTATTAAAACTTACCCTCGCGGCATTAACCACGGTTAGGTCAGTGCCCATAACATCTATTGCTTTTACTTGCATTGTTTATTTGCCTCAAGATAAGATATGGCTCTACATAGAGTCTCTATACAATCATCAAACCCTCCGAGAGCCCTATTACATTTATGACAAAGCCATCCTCTAAAATAGCCTGTGTCATGGCAATGGTCTATAACCCAAGATCCATTTTTAGTATTACCTTTACCCTTGACTTGCGTCTCATTCTGGTTGCATATTGGGCACGTATATCCTTCTTCTGGCATACCATGAAGATTACGTAATGTCTTACGTATTTTATTTAATTTACTATTGCACTTCTTACATTCAGGACGGAGATAATTTCCTCCAGAATGCATTGTAAAAGAAGATAGAGGTAGGTATTTAGTACACTTACTGCACACCTTACCTTCTCCTCCTCCTAAGTCGTAATGCTCTAGATGAGGAAAAAGGTGCTGCTGAATACTACGTATCATACATTTCTTCCTCTAATAACTAAGTCGGTTAAATCTACGGCTTCGTAATTAGAGGGTTTTATTAGCTTTCCAGATTCTCCTAGTGTACTTTCTTGTAATTTATTCATATTATTTGTATGTACCCGCCCAAAGGCTTCCGGTAAGAAATATAATTCTTTATATCGGACAGACATTCCTAATAATACATACATTAAATCGCACATTTCTTTAAGTAAGTTTGCAGACTTTGTTAATTTTTCTTCTTCTGTAAATACATCACTCTCTTCTACTTCTTCACAAGCCTCCATGAACTCATCATATTCTTCTTCTATAAGATCCATAGAGAGATCCCACGACGAATCTCCACGGGCGCAAGGAAGGAACTCATTAACCCTATGTAGATCTGCCTCTGTATAAAGTTCCTCCTTATCCAGTTTAGAAGCTAAACAAGATTGAAATTCTCTGAGACTCTTTACTGCGCTATGCATTATTCTACCTCTCTTCTAGTACTTTCTTTAAGTTTGTAAAGTAAGCGCGATTATACCCCCGCTCCCACTCTCTGTACTTCATACTACTAGGGTTATGAGGGTTGTAGCCATTACTTTTAAACCCCTCAACCCCTTCATAAAATACTTTCTGCATAACCCTATTAGTATATTTAGTTCTAGCACTTTTTGCCTTAAATGTCAACATGTATTTACACTCCACATACACCGCCAGAATTACTTATTTCACAGATATCGTGAGTTTCTACGTGCTCATCAAATTCTTCCCCTAATTTATCTACTGCCTCTGCGTAAGGCACAGGAGTAAGGGGCTGACCCCCTCTTGATCCATCAGGGTAGCATGTAAATCCACGTAACCGATGGGCGTAGTTAGCTAATGTGTACGCAAACTCTTCCACAGTATCTTCATTATTATAACGAGACCCCCATGAAGGGAGATTAATAGTGCTGCTTATAGACATATCTACATAATCTTGTACGTCGGCTTGAAATGATATTCTCTTTTCATAGGAGGTAGCTAGATCCAATGCACTTTCTATACTCTCAGGATCGACATCGTACATATCTACCATCTCTTTAGCAGCACTATCAACTACGTATTGGTACTTCCATCGTGTCCCTTGTGTAAGGTATCTCCTCTTATACGCGACTGCGAACACCGGCTCTATGCCCGTAGTAGTACCAGCCAATATACCAATACTGCCGGTAGGAGCAATGGCACGTACGGCAACAGGGCGCGATATAGAAAGTTCATCTGCAAATGACGCAGCAGTCTTATCAGACCATCTTTCATAGATGTGTAGCCATCTATGCAATTCTCTATTAGCTTCATATTTATGTCCTCTCTTAATGAGCCATTCATGTATACCCATCAAACCTAGACCAAGACGCCTGTTCTTCTCTCGTACTTTATACACCTTATCGTAAGGGAGTTTAGCCCTCAATGTACCACAAAGCAAAAACTTAGTGGCTAGTTCTACAACATCTGCAAGCTCCCTGACCGACTCAATACGGCCAAGATTGATACTGCCCAAATTGCAGACATCAGAGTCATCACTACTACTAACTTCAGTACAAGCGTTCCGCAGGGTCTCATTCTCGTTCTCCATAAAATTAAAACTAAATCCAGGCTCTGCCGACTTCAAAGCCTGACGTACATTTTGCATGTACACCTCACCTAGCTCCCCCGTAGTCCAATAGTTGTAGAGCCATTCGTTGTCATAATTCACGCTGATATTAGTCATATCAAGCGGGGCCGAAAAATTAAAGTCTTGTTCTTTAATTTGTTTTAAGGATTGACCTGTATTTCCTACAGGCATTTTATCCCAATCTTTAGCATAAAGAAATCTATCAATGTCTCCGTGCTGCCAGTGTAGAGAAGCATATATGGCAGATCTACGCGATCCCCCTTGCATAACCCTCCTACCAATTTCATTTATCATTTCCATCTTTGGAATAGGGCCACTTGCAATTCCTCCTGTACCTGCCAATACGCGGCCTGATGGACGATATACAGAATAGTCTACTCCTATTCCTCCCCCTGTCATAAGGCACGATTCAGATTTCCAAGAAAGGTTGGCCCAATCTTCTCTTGTGTCTTCTTCTGCTGCTAATAAGAAACAGTTATTGTAGTATCTATTCTTTCTTCCTGCGTAGTATAAGTACCTGCCCCCAGGCACGAATTTTAATTGTTTAATGTATTGAGAAAGCTCTTGTTTCTCAGAGGTTGATAACAAAGATTTTTCATTATCACGATAGTCTCCACATACATCCTCTACTAATACATCTGCCAGTTGATACCATGTCTCACAACCAGAATGTGCATATTTTAGATTAAAGATATCCTCCGAGAACTTACTTCTAAAAGTAGGATTTTCATTTGATTTATACAGCATGTATATTTTTCTTTCTTTTAGCTAGAGATACTACTTCTAAGGTTTCAGCCCCATCTATATCAAATAACAAATCGCGCAAGATGTCAATCAATTCTTCATCAACATCTCCATCTGTAGGAACTGGAAATTCCTCTGGGTCTACAGTTATAGATACTTTAAAATGGCGTGTTGTCATCAAGAATGCTGCCCATATATACATCACTTTTATGTTTATCACGCTCACGAGACACATTAGAAACTGCTACGGGATCTGACGCATCTCCCCACTCAGCTATCTCTGCTGTTAGAGCAGCGTATCCTGCTACATCTACCCAAGAGTCTCTGTGATTTGGGGCATTAATTAGACGAGCAATTTTCATCCATACCATCATCATGCCTATCTGTTCTTTTGTTATATTAGTATTTAATATAGTAGACCAGCCAGAAGCAATCCTATCATACATAGAGTAGACGGGTCCGTACGACTTATTTCTATCCTCACAAATTAAGTTATCGGCTTCTTTTAAAATAGATGTCCTACCGTAATCATTAAGAAATGTTTGTAAACTAAACTCATGTCCCTCCATATGATAAATTTTATCCCATTCTGCCAGAGCTTCTCTTTGTGCTTCCTTGCGTTCTTGGTTAGTATCAACCTTGTCTGCTGAATCAATAGGAAAAGAACATACTGTTTCATCATTAGGTGACTGTATTACATCGTCTACTTCTTTTAATGCCATATCAAACTCCTTTAATGTATGGTTCCGTTAGTATCATCTGTTGAAAAAACTTCAACAGTTGGGTGATCGTCATCAAACATAGTCTCGTATCTATCCACTAGATATGAGATCTCTTCCGGCGGAAAGGTTGTCACTACGCACATAGCCTTAACTACGTCTCGCATAGTTTCTAAACCAATCTCAGATAATATTTCCATGTCTGCGTGATGAGAAGGTTCTATATCGTAAAATATACTGTGGTCTGCCGGATCTTCTGACCTAACCTTTATTCTTACGAGCAACTCGTTTGGTTCTAGATTTAGATCTTGTACTTGTTTTAATTTTACCATTAGATTTCTTCCCTTCCTTTATCCATTCCATAGGGATTTGTCGATCTGCATAAACAAATGAGTATTTTGTACACCAATCGGCGTATGAAGTTCTACTACCTTTCCTTATTTTAGATCTAGAGTTAGTAAATACAAACCGTATATCAAGATTAGGATGCTGCTCCTGTATCCATAGATGCTTCTGCCTATCTTGAATGGAAAAAACCCCCTTAGTTTCTACAATAATATTATTAGGAAGGATAAAATCTGGCGTATAGGTTCTAGATTTTTCTGGCTGAAGAAAGGGTATCTTTAAGGTTTCATAACAGTCAATAATACCTAAGAACGCTAATTGTTCTGATACCCTCTCTTCCAAGCCGGATCTAAACCCTTTAGCCAGCCTCCATTGAGTATTACTATAGTGAGAAACGACCATAGTAAAGTCTATTACTAGGTGCCCCTACAGCAGCCACATAAGCAGCCTGTGCCTCTTTCAAGTTATCGAGAGCAACTTGGGCCATAGCCTTTTTACGCTTCTGTAGTTCTGTACGAGCTTCTGACAACTCAGACTGCAACTCATGTATTCGAGAATGCAATTCCTCATCTGCCATGCTATCAAAAACATTGGGTACTGATGTGTCTATCATACGTGCTCCTCCTTTACAAAAGTATATGATACAATTGGTCTATTCTTAGCTTTAGAAGGTATAGATTCTCTCTCCTGTAACCCAGGCCAACAAGTAAACCTATACTTACACCAACTACAGGTCATGCCTAACTTCCTATTACCTGTAGGTACTCTACTAAAAACCTCCTCTTCATCATCAAAACATCTTTTAAATGGGGCGTTAGTATCCAGTACTTTTATTTTCTCTTCTACTTCTTTTAACACCCTATCTCTATCTTCAAGACTGTCGGTACATTCAATTCTATTTAAGTCTCCCTTCGCCACATTAAAGGCCCATATTCCACCCGGCTTAGTGCCTTTAGCCTTCGCATACAGGTGTAGTTGAGCTACGTACCCAAACGGATCGTCCGCCTTAAGATTTTGCCAGCTTACAAACTTATTACGGAAGGCATAATCTGACGTAGATTTTATGTCATCTGGAACGCCATTAAAAGATAGATCTGTTTCCCCTGTTATATGAGTATCCCCAATATCAACTTCAACTTTCTCTGAAGATACGTATCCATCTATACCAGCTTCTTTAATGACACCTTTAACTACGGCTTCTACAATATCCCCTACTGCCATACGCAATAGAAATTTATATGAAGGGTCCGCCGCTTTAGTCTCAGACTTCTCCATCTGAAGCTGGCAGAGAGGGCGACCTAAATTAGAGGGCCGCACTCTAAATTTGCCAGAGTTTCTCCTGTCTCTATCAGAGGCAAACTGCTTACGCATAGCTTCTCGTACATCTTCAGCAATGGTGGAGATAGTATCCTCACTCATAGATACTTCTCCATCCAAATTTTGCTGGAGCCAATGCATAACTTCTGCTGCTTTAAGATCCAATGTACTAACTCACATCTACAAAAGATGCGCTAACATCTCCAGAAACATCTTTATAAACACCAGATGGGGCCAAATTTCCATTATGTTTATCCATTACCCATTTATTAATTTGTACAATGTGATCAACAAAACGAGTGTATGCTTCTTTAGAATGATCATCTATTTTATAGGCAGGATCATCCAATAAAGATACATCAAGATCATAATAAGTTACGCCACCGGAGATCTTCTTAGGCTTGAGGGTAACATCGCTGCCGTTAGGGGATAAGCCACGGCGAGAAGACATATCGTGATAAAACCGCCTCAAGCTTTTTCCTGATGTCTTACTTGATAGCTCAAACTCTACAGGTATTTGTACTTTGTCTACCTCTTCTCCGTCCTGATTAACTCCTACAATACTTACTTCACCGTAGAAGATAGTCATCAGGCGACACGAGCGAATAAACTCCTGCCTGTCTTTAGATAGGCTGTTCCAATCGTGAATGTATTCAGAGGGGCGACCACATTGAAAACTGCCGTCCTCTGATGGTGCCTCATCCCGTTCCGATTCAACAAGCACGGAGTGGATGTAGCTCCCTTTTGAGACTGACCCGTCTTTATTTTTACGATCCGCCCCTGGATCGTATCTCTTATACCGCCACCGATGATCATAGTATCTAAACTTAATTGTCCTGGCGTAAATATTATCACCATTAATATAGAGGCAGAAAGATCCAGCGGGGCTTATAATGTCGCCGGACATATCTTCTACATTGTCTCGTGTAATACGAAGACGACCTAAAGAATTTGAAGTAGTATTATTATTATCAGATTCTGAATCTGCAAACCGCGCTTGGAACGCCGCCAGCATTGTGGCATCGTCCATAGTGGCAATTTCTGTCGATATGCTCATAAATATATCTCCTTTTTATGTCACAAAGAATATTGTTATACTACATTATGACCTGAATGTCAAGTCATATCTAACCAATTACTTCCTTTTTTTATATCTATCGTTAATGGGACGGACATGTCAAAATTATAGAAGGTACGTATCATATCTCTAATATTATCAGAAGAAAATTCGTAAGTCAATATCTTTTCAACCTCATTAACTTCTTCATTAGGGCAGTCAAGTAACACACTATCATGTACCGTGTTTACTATACTGGATCTGAGACCCTTAGTACGTAAGGAAGATCGTAAATTAACTAAGCACAAAGGAACTATATCGGCAGTAGCAAAACTCTGAACCGGATAATTTTTTATTTTGGTTGCCCCAGTAGATCCTCCACTCTTCAATCGTCTTGCATTTGGAAACGAGAACTGTCGCCCGGTAGGTAGTGTTATACTCTTATTACGTATGGCCTCGCTTTGAAGTTCGTTATGCCATCCTTTTATACCTGTGTATTTATCAATAAAGTGAATATTGTATGCCTTCTCAGCCACAGATCCATTCATAGCTCCATAAAGAGGCGCAAACGTTCTACTCTTAGCCTCTTGTCTAGAGGTTGTTTGTCCCATCTTAGTAAGATAATTGGCAGTATATGTATGTACATCAAAACCTGTTTCAATTTCCTTCTTCGCTGTCTCATCACCAGATAAAAACGCAGCGGCCCTGAACTCAAGCTGGGCGAAATCAAATTCTACAAGAGTACCCTTTTCTCCGTATCGAGATACGAACGCCTTCTTAACAGGGAAGGTTCTCCCTCTTGGCATGTTCTGCATATTAGGTTTGCTAGAAGAAAGTCTACCCGTTGATGTACGACACTGATTAAATTCTGCGTGTAACATATTATGAGTAGCGTCAGCAGTTGATAACGTACGCTTACGTATACCTTCTATGAAGGCAGATAAGTAAGTTTCAATTGCTCCCAGCCGCTCAACTTTCTGTATAAACTCAATAGCATCTGCGAATTTATCCTTGTATTTAACCGTTAGTTGGTTAACTAAGATTCTCAACCTATGCTTGTCTGTAGAAAAACCATTAGCAGTAGCCCACGTACTATCAGGTGGGTTAAGTTTAAATCCCCCTACTCTACCAGACGATGTATACGTAACGCCATCTCCTCCACAACTATTACATATGTTAGCCCTCTTATATAAAGAGCCATCCTTTTTTCTTCTAATTATTTTACCACTACCATTGCAGTAATTACATTCCTTAGAGATGGTCTGCATAACTACATTACAGTTATCCTTAAGATAAGCCTTAAACTTAGGGGCCGCTATTACAGGTCTAAAGTTTCTATCAAATTCAAAGAACTCTTTGTGCCGGTGCTTACTCTTTGGTACGCGCGAAAATATCATCATGGATAATTGTTCTGGGCTACTTAAATTAATAGGAGTGTCTCCCATGTACATATTAACCAACTCTTTTAGACGGCGCTCAAGAGAGTTCTTTTCCATTCTGTAATTAAATTCGACTGAAGTTAATTCTTCTAGATCTATAGATAGACCCCTACTCTCTATCTCAGACAGACACATACACATAGAGTTAGTTAAATCCACCGTAGTCTGTAGAGAGGTATCCTCTAGATCTTTAATTTGTTTTAAATAAAGTTCTCTAGTAGACAGTATATCTGCAATGCCATACTCTTCTACAACTTTCAAAGGCATGGCCTCGTAGCCAATACCCTTATCCCAATAGGCTTTAGTTATATCCGATTTCTTAATGTCAAGATCTCTCGCCTCACATATAGCAGCCAGGGATAGTCTTTCTCTAATACCTCTATGCAATATATATTCTGCTGCCATAGTATCATGTATGCTGCCTCGATAATCTATACCAACAGCCCATAGCCATTGTAGATCATACTTAATATTGTGCCCTATTAATAGGTCGGCATTTTGAATTAAGTCCTTAACTTTTTTAATATCTTCTTTACTAGAAGCCCCCTCCCTATGATAAATAAATACGTAATTAACTTCTTCTGTATCCACATCCACTACGCCAATACTGACAAGATCGTTGTTACTATTGTGTGGGCGATTATCTATATCACCATCCTCTTTACGTGTAACGCTGTTCTCTATGTCTACAACCAGTCTACTAGTCATCATACTTTGCCCTTCTGCCATCTAGCATAACGTGTATCTGACCATGCCAACCGCTGATCTTATTCTTAACCAAGTTAAATACGCGCCGGGGATCTTCCTCTTCTGCCCCTTCTATCTGTGCATATTTACCTATTAATATCATTAGGTCTGCTTCCGCTGCCTTCCCCGTACGACTATTCTCCATCATAGAAAGGTTAAGATTAACCCTACCCTCTGCGTCAGCGGATAGCTGCGAGTATCCAAAGATGGCACAGTTATACTTGGTAGCAAGATCCCGTGTCCTACGGTACAATTCACGCAGTCTTTCATGTTGTGCTAAAGATGTGGCCCCCTCGACAAACACTTTGTCCAGCATATCAATAATTAATATGTCGGGGCCGTGCTCATTTAGGTGAGATTCTATACCATCAATGCCGTGTGTATCATCTATACTATCTATAAATAAATTGGCTCGTTTAAACTCTCCGTTAATCATTCCCTTACTGGCTAACAACTCGCGCTCTGTCTTATCTGTGGACGCAGACATATAGCGCAAGGCAACCCTCATAGGAGGCTCTTCATTGCACAGTACGTGTACTCTAGCGCCCTGATCAATCCATCCACCGGGAGACATGGCGAACGAGGCGTGGCTACTAGTCTTGCCTGTCTCGGGCCGGGAGCCTACCACTATGAAATGACCGGGAGATACACCAGGGATACGTTCTGCCAAGGCAGATAGATGAAATACCCACTTAGCCTGTTGATCTAGAGCATTCAATAAAACGTCTGGGTCCAAACTGATGCCAGTAAATGGTGACCCTACAGATA
>VTLG01009829.1_pt1 | contig 18112 bp, 5 predicted proteins | sample 4694571 | NCBI WGS metagenome assembly VTLG01 (sample SAMN12604809, study PRJNA352737) | marine metagenome | biome: ENVO:00000447; feature: ENVO:00000209|ENVO:00000569|ENVO:01000036; material: ENVO:00002151; isolation source: viral sequences binned using virsorter ... | reverse complement strand
AAAATCATCAAAATATGGAGAAACGTTCAGATTGGTCTCTTGGGGCATTTTCTTAGAACTCTAATACGATTTTTACGTCTTCTTTCTGGGTAGCACTACGTTGTATTGCAGCCCTGTTATCTATGTATAAGATCTCACCAGAATATTTTTTAACTTCTGGGTCGGCCACACCTTCTATAAAGTTTTGGCCCAGTTGAACTATTGCAGTTCCAACTGTAGTGGCAGTGCCTGGATTAGAAGCAGAACCAAAACTTGTATCTATTCCTAGTGGTTGACCACTGGCCTGGCCTGCAAGAGTATAACTACCGCCAGGCCCAATTTGGGATGTAAAGTCCACCATTCTGAATCCATAAGTTGAATTACCGATACCAGTGGGTGTGTACATTTTTAATACACCAGTTGATGAATCCCAATTTGCAACGTAACCAACAGCAGTTGATCCAACACCAATTGTTTGTGATACAGCTGTATCAACATCAAATGTCGTATCTGCAATATTACCACCACTAATGGTTTTAAGTTTAATTGATGTTAATGAGACAGCACTCGATTTTGTTAAATCTCCACCAGATAACGTCTTTGGATTTTTAACAATACCAACTCTAGCAAAATCATTACCAACAATAAAGTCTGGATTTGATGCATCATTTTCAAATCTTGCATACATCAATACTCTAAATGCACCTAGTTCTTTATACACATCAAAACCATGTCCGCCTGGCGGTGGTACAACTACTTCAATGTTAGCTACAGATGTAGATGCAACACCAACAGCAGACAGGCCTGCAATTGGCGTACCTATTTCAGTGCCTGGAGCGCCAGGATAAAATTGAACAGTTCCTCTTGTATATCCAGTCCCCCCATTTGTAACTGTTACGTCAGAAACTTTACCCTGAGAGTTTACAGTAACAGAAACCTTTCCACCAATTCCATCTCCTAAGATGGGAATATTATTAAAAGTAGTACCAATGGGTTGGTATCCATCCCCTGCATTTAATATGACAGCTGTTTCTATTTTTCCATCAACAGCATTATTCTTAATATCAATACTTTCACCAGCTCCCCAATTGTTAGGAACAGGCATAAAATCAATAGAATCAAACTTTATAATTTGATTTGGTTTAATTGTGTAAAGATATTTCCAAACATATCCATCACCAGATGTTCCAGCAGCCCTTGGTTCTAAGTCAACAAAAGTTGGTTCATCCAAAGATTGTCTACCTTGTGGGTTATCTGGACTCTGACCATTATTAATACAAAGATATACTTTAAGATCACTATTCACAACATAATATTGTGAGTCATATAAATTTGTAGAAGATGTTTTAGGACTCTGATTTTCTCTGGTATATCCATTCTTATACATTTCATATACTGTACCAGCTATCCAAGAATTCTTCTTCACCATTCTTTGAATATCATCAACGTTAATTTTTTTGAGACCCAACATGGTATCCCATACATCATTATATTCTCTAAACCCATCCATAGGTGCTGGAGTATTTGTATTCCAATCAGTTTGACCATAACCAGCAACAATGTCTTGAGAATTAGGTAAACCTATAAAACTATAATAATACTGCGATGTGTCAGCCACACCAGCAACAAAATTGGCAGCGTTTAATATTCTAAATTGATCTGAAATAATCGCAGGCATCTTATTACACTATTTTTGTTTATTTATATTCATTATGAAGGAGCAATTGTAAAGTCATCATAACTAACAGCTAATGGATTAATACGTCTCACTTCAGGAGCGGTGGTTATTCCAGTGTAACCGTTTGTGTTATTGATATTAAATATTTTAGGTGTCTCATTCCTTGACAAATTGGTTAATTTACCAAAACTATAATCACCTATTTTTGGTTTTCCAGAGCCAACAGAAATTGCTGTAATACCACTTACAGAACTTATATTACAGAACACAGTAACTAAACTAGTATCTACTGTATGATTGAATACTCCTTCAACCTTATATATGTTATCAGCAAAGCTAGTTCCTACACCAACATTATTACCATCTTTATCAATTGAGGTAATACCATTACCAAACACAGTGTTTCTAAGAACAAAGTAATCTCCAACAGCTAAATTTGACTTGGATATCGCACTAGGATTTTTAAATGCGTTTTGTGCTAAGAAAGAATCAGCATCCAATGTAAGATTCAATGTTGCACGACTATTAATACCACTAGAACTAACCGCAACACCAACAACAGTTCCATAGTCTCCACTTATATTGACAGTATTAATTTTTTCACGACTTACAACTTCTTGACTTATCAGAACTGTTGGAGTTGTTCCAAACTTATATCCAAATCCACCATTAGTTATTGTTATTGCACTGATAGTTCCTCCAGCACCAACAGTTGCTGTCGCTGCAGCTCCTACAGTCTCATATCCACTCCATCTAATTGCATCAGGATATGATATACCACCCCCAGCTACAACCATCTTATTATCACCATATGTCATCCCTCTCAAGGTTTGTGAAGTGTTTGGAATTCGATCAAAGAACCAATCTTTACCATTAATTGAATTTATCGTTGCACCCGTAGCACCTCCTACGGCCAACCAAACATTATTTTTATAATGAACATCCTCTATTGTAAAGGATACTCCTATGTCAGTATTATCACTAACAACAGACCAGTTCAATCCATCATCCGTTGATGAAATCACTGACGATGCAGTACCAACAGCTATCCACTGATCTTCACCATAATGAATTCCACGTAGAGTTGTTGTGATTGATGTTGTAGTTACACCAGACCATGTTTCTCCATCTGTTGACCTATAAATTGATCCTTGAGCACCAACTGCGATAAATGTTCCATCATGATAGGCAACATCATGAAAAGTTTGATCTGCAAATTTATTTGATATCACAAATGATGTTGTAAGTCCCGAACTGCCTGGTTCACTATACACAATTGTACCAGCAGCACCAACTGCTACAACTCTCTCTTGTGCAATTGTAGTACTAATGCCTGGGAATATGTATGACCCTACAGCAACTCCATTAAGTGTTTGAGTTAAATTTTTAGGAGAGTAAGTAGGAATAAAACCTGTTTGTATTCTATCATAAATCTGAGTTCCTGTAAAACTTGAAGCTGCATTTGTACTACGAACTATAGTCCCTGCAGTACCAACGATGACAACTTCTGATGATAAACCAACGACATTTGTAAATGTTCTACTTGTTGGGCCTGTAACACTAGAAACACTCCAATTGTTTCCATCAGTTGATGTGATAATACCAGCTGTTGCTCCAACCGAAACAAACACACCTTCAGGTATGTAATCAACATCTCTAGGTTGATGTTCAAGTGGTGGGGTGACAGCATTCCAACTATTACCCACCTCTTGTATAAGAGGATTATTTTCAAATAATAGAGTACTTATTCCAGATTGAACTTTGTTAAACTTAGCAATTGATACGCTTGGAACATTTTCATATCCAGATCCACCATTTATAATATTAATAGAACTAACCTTTCCACCAGATGAAACAGTTGCTTCTGCTCTTGCAGCATTTATTTCTTGAGTATTGATGATTTCTATCTGGCCTGGAACTCTATCATTATCTGCCCTATTATCATAAGCAGTAAAGAGTGGATATGCATTATCAACATAAACAACACCAGAAGATACTCCCACACTTCTTATCAATCTTGCACTTGGATAAAAATTACCTACTTGAAGAGCTCTATCCTTTGCAATAGGAAGTCCATCTACAATCAGATCTTTATCTTGTTTTTTCCAAGAAACAACTCTTAGTAAACTTGGATTGGTGCTAATTCCACCACCACCATAAGGAGGTGTTTCTACCTTACTAATATCTGATATTTCAGAAACAACACGATCAGTTTGTGTAGGAACATCTAAGTCTCTAAGTAATGAAAGTTTATCTCCAACTTTAACTGTCTGTATTGGGTTTATTGATTCAATATCCTGATTACCACCTCTGAAGAATAATACTTGTAATTTACTTCCTTCTCTTGGAGCTTCTACAAATTTAACTACAGTACCACCTTCTAGAGTGTAATTTTCTCTAGGTTGTTGTAAAACATCATTCAAGAATATCAATAGATTATTAGTAGGATCTACTGATGTATCTAAAGATGCAATTGTAACAACATCTTTGGTAACATTAGTTTTAGTTAATAAGAATGATTTTTTAGAACTATTAAACTCTAATGAAAAATCATCCAAAGGAACTAACTGACCAAAACTAAACCCTGCAAACTTATCATCAATTGTTGATTTTACTGTTAGTGTGAAAGGTGATGTAGAAACTCCAGCTCTAAAAGGTATACCCTGAACTGTTAATACTTCACCATTTTTATATGAGAACCCTCTATCAGTAATATTGAAATCGATTATTGATCCACTAGAACCAACTCTTGCATCAACCTTTAATCCGTTTCCTGATCCACCTGTAACGGATAGATTTGTATATCCAGTCGCAATACCCACTTTTATAATTGGAGCATTTGAAGCTGATGTTGAATATCCAGAACCACCACTAACAGTAGTGATACCAGTGATCATCCCTGCACTATTACCAGTTCCAACAGTTGCGGTAAGTATGGCAGTAGAGCCAACTCCTAATGGATTCTGAACTTCTATGGTAACTGATCCTGAGAAGTAACCTGAACCAGCAGATAACATATTCACACTCTGAATAGCTCCTGATCCATTAACAACTGCAGTGGCTCCTGCTCTTATTCTTGGTTGATAATTTTGTCCTAAAGCAACTGGATCTACTTCATCAACCTTACCACCTCTAGGTATATCAAATAAACTATTTCCTGTAAAACTTATAGATCCACCTACACCAACATGTGGATCAACTGATCTTGCTGTCATATCATAATCAACTAGAGGTCTTTGGAAAATACCATTAATTAAAATCACCCCATAGTTAACGACTTGATCACTACCACCAGTTCCTGAAGTTGTAGTTACAATACCTGAAACATCATTTCCATTTTGTAGTAATGTAAATGTCCTTCCCGCTCCTGTCTCTCCTGTAAATAAATGAGAAACATCATCAAAAACGAAGTTTTTAACTACATCTCTTCTATTAAATACTCTACCAGAAAAAGTTGAACTTGTAGTCACACCAGTGGTTCCTGTAGAGCCAAATGGTGGTGTTGCAAAATGAACAACACCCTTATCAATCCTATAATTACCACCCTTGAGTTTAGGTGTAACACTACTTGCATGTTGAACCTCTTTAGTACCAAGGAATCCACGATCAACTGAAACTACGTCTGCTGCTCCAAAACCAACAGTTTTAACTCTAACTAACTCATCTTCAATTTGTATAATATCATTTAATTTTACAGTAGTAAGACCAACAGGGTTTCCACCAAATACACCAGCTTGTAATCTAAGAGTTGTTGATCCAACACCCACTGCATTAATTAGATCTAGATTAACACTTCTATTAGTTAATGGTGATTGAATCATTCCATCAACCTGAATTAGAGTTCTACTTTCAGGATTTAATGATTCAAATGCATGATCTGTTCCAAGAGAATATGGGAACTGTCTTAAAGTAAGAGATTCAGTGGTTCCAGTTGTTGATAAACCAGCAATTTTAAATCTATTATTATCTAACTTACTAACAACAAACATCTCTTCAGGCATGAAGTCTGTAGTTGCACCACCTATAACATGATTTGTAGTTACAATACCTATACGATTATTTCCGTATCCTTCTGCACCATGATTATGTGGCAAGTATCTAATTCTTTCACCAGTTTGAAATCCGTGATTGAATATGGTAATAACAGATGATCCTACAGAAACAATATTAGAATCATTTGGATCAAATAACTTATAATATAAAGGAACTGCACCACTCTGTGATGTAAGTCTAAATGAACTTAAACCAACAATTTGTCCACCAACAATTGGTGTATTGGTAACAACTGTGAATGTAGTAGGGTTAACGACTGTTACAGTTAGGTCTGATCCAGATGCAGGGTCAGAAGAACGAGGATATGGATGTAATGTAGAATGATTATCTTTATCACAAGTAAAGACTAATGAATTATCTGCAAGACGAACTTTGGCTCCAGTAGAGAGATTATGATTAGTTGTTGTAACAATTGTTAAGATACCAGAGTATGCTTGATATGAAGTTCCTGTTGTGGCAGTTAAAGTACCAGATCCACCAGAAATAATAGTTATTCCATTTCCAGTAGCAGATTTAAAAATATGAACACCACTAAATGTTTCTGTTTTTGCATTGAACTGGCCACTAATATCATCTATCAATTCAACTTTTGCAGATGTGATACTTAGTAGATCTCTAATTTTTCTATTCTGGAAAGTAATAAACTTAGATAATCCATTACGTATAGTTGTTTCTGTAGCAAAATCAAAATCATTTTGAACATAGAATGACGCAACATTATCAATATCTACTTTTAAATCAGTAGCATTTTGAGGTGATCTTGCAGTTAATGTTGTACTTCTAGCAAAACCAGATGTGGCATTAGATTTAATAACCAAATCTGAGAAGTTCTTGAATCCACTTGGATGAACAATACTATCTACTGCATCAGTAAATTCTTTTTCTTGAACTTCACTTTGAATTGAATATGAGAAGTTTTGATAATAGTCACTGTCTTGTAATTTTTGGAAATCATTACTTAATTTTCCTGTGTCTTTTTGCCAACCTTTTTCTCTTTCTGCATTAAAAGCTAAATCAAAATATTTTTCATGGAAACTAGATTGTACAACCTTTCCTTGAGCTCTAGATATTTTTCCTACAATAACATCTCCTATGTATGGAGTTCTAGATAATTTTTCTATTCTAAATGAATTTGTAGCTCTATCCCATCCTTCGTTTTTAACAATTTGTCCTTCAGCTCCTCCATCTCCAAATGTTATTGGTTCTCCATTTATAAAATCTCTATGATCAAATCTTACACTAAATGTTGGTAAATCTTCTTTCTTAATAATTCTACCAGCACTGTTTAATGGATCAAAGAAACCACCATATGTACCAATACCTGATATACTATATTGAATTCTACTTGTGTTTATATTATCAAGACCTGAACTTCCTTCAAAAGGCAACACTTTAAAGGTTCTATATCCATACATATTTGAGTTATATCCTTGTACCTCATTCTCTGGATATGTGCGTGGATCAGTGCTAGGTAATGGCTCAGGGAATGACTGATCACCTGTAATTGCATCAATAAATGGGTTTCCTTGAATGTTTATATTTTCTACAAATATTTCATCTCCTGGCTTAAATGGGAAATTAGTTCCAAGTACATGATCTGCAGGCCTCCAACCTCCTATGGGCGCTTTAAGTGTGATTGTATTAGTAATATCATCTCCTCCTCCAGTAGATATTGCAGTAACAACACCAACACCATTACTATTATTGATAGCATAAATTTGTGGTGGATTTGGGAATAAATCAAATCCTGTTAAACTATCATTTAATATTCTTACAGATCCAATACCTGTTCCCTCAAGGGTAACTGCAGTTTCAGAATTTGGCCTATCTGGTAAATATAGATCAGGTGATGTACTATAATTTCTTCCAGCAGTTTCAACACCAATATGTCCAATTACGAAATTATTTTGTACAGTTACTGTTACAGGAGTATCAGCTCTAGGACTTAGAGATTTATCTGTTGGATAATCATATCCAATCTTAACTATTTCTTTATGTCCCGCTCTTCCGATATAAGAATCAAACATTCTAATATCAGAATCTCTTCCAGAAGTTGTTCTAATTGTATTAATGCCTGGATTTTTGATATATCCTCTACCAGCAAAGTCAACTTTAATCTCATTAATACCACCAATAGCATTGAGAGAAGATGTTAAATATCTAAATGTAGTAACTCCTGATGTAACATATGAAGTTACTTCTGGTTTTTCTGCAACCTGATATGTAAATGATGTTATACCAGTAGTTTTAATACCAAAGTTACCACCATACTCACTAACATCAACAGTAATTTTTGATCCATTTATAACTTGATCATCTGGTTCTGAATCTCTTTTTGAAACATCAACAGTATCTAAAGAACTAGGAACAAGTTTATACCACAATGGCAATTCTAAATTATCAGTTAATTTTACATTTACAATAGAACCTGTGGTTCCAGCAACTCCTGTTCTTACTATTTCTGTTGAAATACCAACACCATCAAACTTATTAGTAAAGTTTTTATCTTTATAAAATTCAAGTTGCAAATCTGTCAGAGATGTATCAGAAACAGCAAAACCAATTGTTTGTCCCTTAAGTGCTGTAATAGGAGGATTGATTCTTGCAAATCTATGAACACCAGTCCCTGCACCAGTTATCTTTATATAACCTGATGGAATACTTATTGAATCTTTTCTATTATCAAATAATCTAAATCTGTTTTTACTAATTCTTTTAACATAATACTCTCCTCTATCAACAAGTGGCCATATTGGAGTAGCTGTACCTGTAAGTGAATAAAGTACCTTGTCACCATCTTTGTATCCATGATTAACTATCTTTATTTTAGAACTAGATGTAAATACATTACTACTATTAACATATTGTGGATCTACAATTGTTTTTCTTGAAACAGTATCATATTCAATTGTCTTATTAACCAAAGTATTTGGTGCAACATCGACAGTTATTCTATCATTTGTTCTTAACTCATGATTTGAAGAAGTGTTTACAATAACATCATATCGATCTAATGTACCAAGATATTCTTTATTAGTTGTTTTAAAACTATGATCTTCCCTGTTTGGATAAAGACGTTTGCCGTGATCTAATACTGCACTTATAGTTGTAATGTATAATGAGGTGGATGTACTTCCAATGCCAGTTGGAGTTGTATTAATACCAATTAAATTATTATTCTTCTTAACAACATATACAGATTGACCGTCTGCAAGTGAGAATGAATTACCCAATCCAACAGAATGAGAAACTATTAATGCTGATCCTATACCACTATTGTATATTAATTTTTGTCCTGAAAACAGTCCATGATTAGGAATAGAAATAGCATTATCTCCATTACTACCTACTTGACCCTCATGAGGAGGAATATCATGATCGCTGAGAATGGTTCCGTTATTTGATTTAACTCTTACAACTTGTGTATCTCCCACTCCAATAGGATTAGGAACTGTCACTAAAACTGTTCCTATACCAATGGATTCTTGTGGATTAAATACAATCTCTTTATTTTTCTGAATATTAAAATTAGTGTTTATTCCTATAGGAAATGTAAATCTTCTTTGGTCTATTGAGACTCTTTCACCATCTGAAAAATATGTGCTTATTCCACTATCTCTCAAGATCTTATAACGATTTTTAGTATTATCTACTTCTAATACTTTAACTCTTTCATGTATACTAGCTTCATTTATTAATGAACCTATAGTTAAATAATCACCAACCTGAATATCATCATCTTGACTTTTGCCACCAAGAACATCAGTTAAAGTTATAAAGGTTGTATCGCCTGTGCCGCCTGCACCATCTCGGAAAGCCAATGCAACTGTTGATGCAGAACCAACTTTAACTAAACTAGATGTGATAGATGATATTGCAATTGTTTTATGACCTTCAAGAAATTTAAGTCCACCAGCATCAATACCAGAGATATTAACAAGATCATTATTTTGTAATCCATGAGATGTAGCTGCGACACCGATACCAATTCCATTTCTAAAATCAAAAGATATATCATCAATTGTAGTTTGGTTATATGAAATTTCAGTTATTCCTCTTCCAACAAGAGTTCTTACTTTAGCTGAAGCTCCTCGTCCTCCACTTTCACTATTATTAAATGAAATTCTATCATTTACTTTATAATTTGTTCCTGTAGATAATATATTTACTGATCCTATACCACTTGTAGAGATAGTCTTTATAAGTAACTCAGTATCCTCTATGTTATTAGAAACAAGATAATCATAATCCGATCCTACAAATCCCAACTTATATGGATAAGTATTTCTTAATAGATCACCACTATTCAAGATTGGCATATCCTGTAAAGATAATGGTTGACCATTCATCTCTACTTTTTTAAATTTAAACCCATTCAAAACATATGGGAAAGTTGGCTCTCTAGATCCAATAAATGGAGATACTGATCCATCAGCATCTTGCATAGTACAGAAGTATGCATAAACTCCATCAGGAAACTCAGGAGTTTTGCAAAATCTTCCGTTATATTTGTCTAGATGACCGTCAGCTGTATAATCATAATCTTCGATAAACGATCCTAATTCAAATTCTGATACTGATGGTCTATTTGATTTAAGATTAATCGTATAACCTGTTGTTAATCTTTGTATAGTTCCTCCAGTAGCAGAACTATATCCATACGGGCCATATATTGGAGCCCCATCATAAGCCCATCCAACTATCGGGGAATGTTTTAATTGTGTAAGTTCTGATAATGCACCAGTTCCATCAACTTCTATGTTATCTTTTAATTGCAATCTTAGTTGTCTAGGTAGATATGCAGATGCAAATTTAGCTTCATACTCTGGGTTTTGGCTAGGAACTATGATACCATCATCATCTTGGTCTATAGTTTTTTGATATCTCTTTAATGTTGTATTCGTCCATTGTTTTAAGTCTGCTCTGAAAACAGCGCCAGAACCCTGTTGTTTGACCCTCACAGTGGTCGCTGGTTGTTCTGTATAGTCTTTACCACCATCGATGATGTTTATTGCAGATAATGTCCCATCACTTGCAACATTGGATATAAGTCTTGCATATTTACCCTCACCACTAACAATTAACTCTGGAGGAGACACATACCCTTTACCTTTTATTTTAACAGAGGCCCTAGTAATTTCACCACCAGTTATACCAACTGTTACTAGTGCATTTGTACCATTAGAAATTTGAACCAATGGCCTTCTGTGTGCGTTAATTGTATCACTTGATCCATAATTTTCTCCAGATGAAGTTAAGAAAACATCTGTAATAGATCCATGGCAAAGTGGTCTTACAATAGGTTCTGATACTGCACTTACTGGTTCACCAGATAATGTCTTTAGTTCAACTTTAATATCAGGATACTTAAAGATGTGAGTACATCCGACACCTATGTTAGATCCGATATCTACATATTTTCCTTTGAAATAATCGTCAACAGAACCGATTGTATCTACGGTTCTTGGAGTTCCATTTGTTGGAATATATTCAGTTGGATAATTTGTAACCTCTTCTGCCTGCAAACCCCAAATATAAAAACCATTAGTTGTTGCATACGTTCCAGTTACAGTTCCACCTATGTTTGCAGCTAAAGAAATATACCATCCTCTATTATTTGGTAGGTCAGATCTAATCTTTGCAGCATTTAAACTTACACCAGAAAATCCATTTAATGTTATATTTTGATCAGTTATAAGATAACCATCTCCACCAGTAGTTACAGTAACCAGTGTTACGCTTCCACCTGTAACTGTAACTGTTGCTTTACCACTATTAGTGCCATTAGGCTTAATTAAAGTTACATTGGTAGTCGTTCCATTAGATAATCCACTTCCAGCATTAGCAATAGTTACTTCTTCGAGTTGACTACCAGTTGGTTCTGTTTTATCTTCCCACCACATTCTATACCAACCATTAGGATATGAAATAGCTCCATATGCATGGCTGTGACTGCCTGGATCCACAACACCAGTATCAAGGTCGAGTGTAACTTGACCATCTGGATTAACCCAATCAGATGTGCCTGCAGGGGAAATTCTCACATATCTGTGATTTCCAAATTTTTTAACAAAAACACTAATGATATAATTTGTATCAGTTTTTAGTCCAACTGCTTGTCCATCCTGTTGGCCTGGATGGACTCTTATATTATGATGTCCATTAGTGCCATCTCCAGTAAGAACATATGATTTTGTACCACCGTTCGGTGTTGTAACTGGAGAATCTGCGGTAAGAATTCCTTTAAAATTACCCAAGTGTGCCCCAGCTGATTTGTCTATCTCTTCACTATGAGATATTATATTAGTTCTACCACCTTCTAGCCCTGCATATGACAATCTAAATTTATTTTCATCTAATCTATTAACATAGTAACTATAATTTGTTGATAAACCACTAATTGCAGTACTACCTACTCCTACAATTTTATATTCTACTAGTTCCCCAGATTTAAATCCATGATTCTCAAAATACATGTAATTGTTTGCAGTACTAATACCACTTCTAAGATCGTCTCTAGTAAAATAAGTTGGTGATGGATATTCATTAGAATCAACTAAAATCTTTCTATTGGAATATCCAGAGCCTGGATTATCAATAATAATTTTATCTAAAACATTTCTAAATGTGGTTGATGTAAATTTATGGCTACCAATAGATCTACTAGTAAGGTCAACAGTGTTTATACCCGCCACAGCGTCTTCAAATGTAGTCATAAGACTAATTTGAGTGTCACTGATTTTATTAACATAATATATGGATTTATGTACCAGACCACCAACAACGTTATTTAATTTGGATTTTTCATATACAACAGTTTCACCATCAAAAAACAAATGTGCTGAGGGAAAAGTTATAGTCGATGCACCAATACTAACGTTATCTTTCGCATCAAATAATCTAGAATTTCTAGTGGCTCTCAATCTGGCCTTTGCAGTTGCGTTAGAACCATTACCACCTGTAATCACTACATTTGGTACAGTCTTTATATCATAACCACCAGATAAGATGTCAATACTTTTAAAGTTACCTTCAATAACTGCATAAGCTGTTGCGCCTGTTCCAACTGTATCTGAGATGTGTATGTTTGGTGGTGTAATAATATCATAATCTTTTCCACCACTCTCAACATCTATTCTTCTTATATTTCCAAAATGAACATTGTCACCTGATCTGTTTGAAAGTATCTCCACACCATTCAAAAACATTCCAACTGGATCAGTTTGTAATGGAGAATCATACTCACTTGGTTCTGGTGATATTGGAAATCTTCTTAAAAAGTTTTGATGTTTTAGATTTTTTTCATATAAAACACTTGGAATTAATTCATGTGTAGTTGTTGTACCAATTCCTGTAATTGAAATTACTTTATCAGTGGCTACATCTGGTATACTTCTTGCAAGTTGAATTGTATCTTCATCAATTTTTTTGACAGCATATATTGATCCAGTATCAAGTCCAACCACTTGATTTGTATCACTTGGAATATATCTTACTAATTCACCATTCATAAATTTATGGTTGACAATCTTTATCTGATTTGTAACACTATCAACGTTTGAATTAAATACTGAACCAGCTGATATAAAACTTTTTTTGCGATTATTAGCTTTTATTTCATAACTTGGTAAAGACCCTGCAGTAACATAAACTTGTTTATTATCTTCAGAAATATAAGTGTTTTGTGTATCTGCAATAAAATTTGAAACTCCTAATTCGTTATTAGTGCTTGTCGCAAAGTTTAATTGTCTTTGTACTTTATAAAGTTTAGTTGGATTAAGTACCCCAGAAGATATATTGATTTGAAACTCAAGATCATTAATAGCTCTTTCAACGGAACCGAAAACATTATCAGGATTTTGATCATCCTCAGTTACATCAATTAATATTACAGTGTCATTGGGAGTTAGAAAATGAGGTGCTGTGGTTGTTATAACACTACTGTTTGGATTAACTTTTGATGTGCTGGTTCTGATATCTCTTGCAACATCAATTTTAGTTTTAATATTATCAATCCAACTATTGACCTGATAGTTAAAAGGATCAGTAACTTTACCTAATTGTCTAGGTTTAATAATATCATCTACTTGTAAAAATCCGATGTTATCAAGATTAACATTAGTAGCTACGTTTGTTAATCTAAAGTATACAGGTTTTGAAACATCTCCATTCTCATATGCAAATACCGTTTTAGAAGATCTTACAAAGTCACTATCGCTGTAATTAGATGAGATTCCTGAGACACCAAAAAATTGTGTAGATGTTTTACTTGTATAAGTTGCAATACCTACAGTTAAACCAGCTCCAACATATAATTCACCTTCTTCTGGAAATCCTAATGTAGAATCAACCGTGACAACTGTACTTCCAACACCTACCGCATTTATAAGAGAACTTGATCCTGTTGGTTCAAATGTTCCAACAATTGATCCTTTACTTAAACTTATTATATAATAGTCTCTTCCGTCTCGTGGAGCATACTGGACGTTAAAAATTGATCCACTTGTGGCTGGTGCATCAGTTTGAAATAGTGTTTGACCAACTACATTCTGTGCATTACCACTAATCCTCTCTGCCATCAAATCATTTGTTTTTACATAATCAGCATCAGATGGTGAAAACAAATATTCAATAGGTTTTATAACTTCAGCACGACTGTCAAATAGAACACCAAATAATATTTTGATTGCTTCATCAGTTCCTTTTGATGCGTAAAAATCTTTTGCTTGACGTAAAAAATTAGCCTTATCTACACTATCATGTAGTTTTCTATCTTCAAATCCAGGCAAGAATAATTGTTTTGTTTTTTGCCAAAATTCTTGTAAGAACAGATTACTTAAATTAATTACCTTTGAATTATTTTCATGTTTACTTGCATTTGTTGTAGAGAATACTAAAGATTCTGGATCTGTTGGAGACTTTAAATTATCAACACCACAGAATCCTCTAACACATCCAGTGAATGATGTAGATGTTATGCCTGTATATGTAATAATTTCATCATCAATTTTGAATAGTCCATAATCAGAAGGCCATCCATCAGTTGAACTTACGTTAATCGTTGCATCATATGAATTTACAAGACTTGTGCATGTTGTAAATCCAATTAAATTATAAGTTTCTGAATAAGTGTCTGCCTTTTGATAGTCGTTAAAGTTTGAAATTATATCAATTGACTTACCTTTAGTCTCTTCACTAATGTAATATTGTTTTAAAAAATCAACAAACAATGGATTATCTTCGGCTACGAAAGATGGTACTTGACTTCTGACAAGTTTATTGATTTGAACTTTTTTAGCTGCGGTGTCTATACCCATTATTGATTAGTTTAGTAACTAGAAGATGATGATGATGAACCTGTACTGGTTGTTGATGACGAAGATGTAATTCCAGGCGTATTTGATATGGGTTGACTATCAGATGAATGAGTACTACCTGTCATTTTTGACCCATCACTCATTGTATGATAGGATCCATAGTATGGTTGACCACCTACATATCCAACAAGAGTAGATGATGCAGAATCAGTTATGATATCACCACGAACTTTAGAACCATTTGTAAAACTAGATGTAGAAACATAGTTAGCACCAGATGTATCAGCACCAGTAGAAATGATATCTTCAACAACACTAATATTGCTCTCGGCAATAGAAAATTGTAGATAAAGATCCTTTAATCCAATAATATCGTTTGAATCAGGAATTGCTTGAATTTCAACAACATTATCTGATTTTACAGTTGAAAGTATACGTATTGTATCTATAAGAATTTCACCAATGTCATATTTAACTGTCCCTGCGTTAGTTTTGATAATTTCAACAGCTCCAGTGTTACTGAGTCTAAAAATAATTAATCTACCAGTATCTTCATCAACATAAGAGTCTGTAAAGTAACAAGTACCACGAATTCCATCTATAGTAAATCCTGTAGACTTTATATTATATCCTCGATTACGATTATGGAATCTATTTCCAAAACACAATTCATACTGAGCAAAATTGTCAACATCAACATCTAAATTACGTCTAATAATGACTTTTGTAATATTTGACGTTACAGCTGTACTACTATCATCAATTATCTTCAAAATTTTACTATATTTGAATCTACTACCAAAAGAATTCAAATCTGAAGAATTTGCATAAGTTTCAAGTGAATTTCTAATTCTAGTTTTCAAAGTATCCACACTTGGAACAATATTTGTGTTATAATAGACTGTAGAATCGACTTCTACGTACAAATATTTCAAATCTATGAATTCTTGACGAATTCCAGCAACAGAATACCCTTTTAACTTGTCTAAAAGTTGTCTTTTATCAAAATCCGAGATAAATCGACCATTTTTGGGTTTTATTGACAAAAATACCTTTCCATATTGAGGTGGATTTGAATCTTCCCCTCCATAAGCGGTTACACTCTCTGCATTTGGGAAAATTGTTGGAATTATCGCTTCATAATCGTTAGCTGTGACTGCTCGATGTTGTGCCGAGTAAACTCTGGGTGCTAAATTACGAATTGTATCGATACTTTCGATTTCTGCACCATTTCGAGAGACTTGATTCGTAATAATATCGGAAATTCCGCTTACAATGAGTCCTCCATCATTATCAACCAGTTTTCCAGAGAAAGAAAAGTTAGAAATACCATTTCCACCAGGCCCATCGGTCACAATACATGAGGAATCGATAACATTTCCATTACTTAACTTCTTTCCAAGCACTCCATCACCAAAAAGTAACTCATATTTTTCATCTTGTACCTCTTGAATCAAATATGTCTCTGAAGTTGTTGTAATTCCAACTATAGTATCAATTTTTGAGTAAGGTTGTCTTGAAGATGAAGTTAAAGTGTCTCTAATTTTAACATTTATGGTTGATGTATCAACATATGGGTTGGGAAGTATGAATTTTTGGTTAGGTTGAGAGGTATCTACAACAAATTCGTTGGTTAAAAAGGTTCCTTGCTTAATATCTAGAGTAAATTCTGCAAATCCATCACTTACAGGTGATATGATGTCCTCTGAAGTACAAAAAGTGTAGTTGGTATTCGCAAAATCACCTAATGCAACCAGTCCAGCCTTCAATGTTACACTCGATTTTGTTGTTCCAGTCCCTAAATCAACTGTAAAACTGATATTTGCAGTTGCAGCTCGTCTTGAAGAGGGTATATAACCAACATTTCTTGCTAAAGCTACTATATTTTCACGTAAAGTTGCACTATCAATGAACGATTCGTTAGCAACCATGTTAGTATTAAAGGCTGTAACGTAGGTATTGTATGCTAAAGTGTCAATTAATATGGATAAATTGGATCCTTCAAAGTCAAAATCAGTAAAATTGGAGTTGGCACGTAAATATTCACGCAAAGAAACCTTAATTTCCTCAAAATCTAGGTTTGTATACTGTGTAAATGACATTATGCTCTAGTTGGTTGAAGGATAAAGGTTATTTCTTGGGGACTTGACTCTTGGCCGATGATATTATAACTTATAACAATCTCTAAATCGTTACTATCGTTCGGATGATTAACAGTAACGTCAGTTAAATTCACTCTTGGTTCAAAATTTTCAATTGAAGTACGAATTTGAGCCTTTAAAGTCGCTCTCAAACTGTTATCTGCAAGGTCAAAAAGACTTTCTCTAACATGAGAACCAATTAGAGGGTTAAAAAACCTCTCTTGATTCACTGTTTCGACTAAATTGCGTACAGATCTCTTAATTGCATCCTCATTTGTAAGTGCAAGTATATCATTTGTTACAGGATGCCTCTTAAAAGATAAAGAAATATCCTTGAATGCTCTAGATTGTCGTTGTCTTATGATCGGCATCTACTCTTTGATGCAATTTACTCAATATATTTATACTACTTTATAAAATGTATATTTCAAGACAAGCTCTTCGATGGGATTTATGTCTCGAATCGCACGAATATAGTACTTATTACCTACCAAATACTTTTCACAGTTGGGATTCTCACTGTGATTTATAAATCCACCGAGTGGAGTACGATATATTTCTTCATCTACTACAATATGTGACATACCAAGTTCAGTACCAGCTGGTATAGTATCCATCGTAAAGATACCTTGACCTGCAATGGGACTATTCATTATGTAAAGTCCTTTTGGAAGGGCTTGATATGGCTCTGTTTTCATCTCCCCTGGCCACGATAACGTTTTCTTGCTTTATTTCGAGAAGTTGCGCTGAACTTCGAGTGTTTTCCGAGTCCTTGCCGAGTTTTTTTGGGTATCGAGTCTACAAAACTACTGCCCGTGAGTGATTGCTTCATTTTCGCCATTGTTTAACTCCATTGTAATTGTACTTGGGTCTGGTTGACCTGTATTAAAATAAGCCTCAGAGAGGTCTTGAATGATTTCCATTGCATCTTCCATACTTCCGTT
>VTLG01007167.1_pt1 | contig 18113 bp, 14 predicted proteins | sample 4694571 | NCBI WGS metagenome assembly VTLG01 (sample SAMN12604809, study PRJNA352737) | marine metagenome | biome: ENVO:00000447; feature: ENVO:00000209|ENVO:00000569|ENVO:01000036; material: ENVO:00002151; isolation source: viral sequences binned using virsorter ... | reverse complement strand
ATTAACTCTGGTCTATTGTTATTCACTAAGAATCAACAGTTCATGTTAACTACAGATAGTGATATACTTAGCCCACTAACTGCTAAGATAAATTCTATCTCTCACTTTAATTTTAACTATAAAACTAACCCCATATCAATGGGTACTACAGTAGGTTTCTTAGATAATGCTGGTAAGTATACACGTTTCTGGGAATCTAGTGGGGTAGTTAGAGAAGGTGAACCTCAAGTAATGGATCAAACAAAAGTTGTTAGTAAATTATTTGATAAAGATTTAGTAAAAATTTCTAACTCCAGAGAGAACTCAGTTGTCTTCTTTAGTCAAAAAGATACAAATAAGTTATATGGATTTAGATATTTTAATGCAGGTCAGAAACGCTTGATGCAATCTTGGTTTACTTGGGAATTATCAGGTACTATCCAACATCATGCAATGTTAGATGATGGCTTATATGTTATTGTTAGAAATAACAGTAAAGATGTAATGCAAAAATTTGGATTGAAAATGGATACAGATACTAAATCCATTACTGATGATCAAGGTACTACTACAGATACTGATGATGATATTATATACCGTATACATTTAGATAATGCATCTACTATAGCTTCATCCTCTTTGTCAGCATATGATGCTACCAATGACCGTACAACCTTTACTATACCTGATGGGTATAATAATAGCTCAGGACAGTTAGCAGTTTATGTAGTGCCTTCAGCATCTGATACAACCTTCCAAGGACGTAGTGCTGATGTATCTACCTTTACAGATAGTGGTGTAACTAAGGTTAGTTTACCAGGCAATTGGAAAACATATGACCCACAATTTATAGAAGATGGTGCTGCAGGTGATGATGTTACACCAGCTAATAACATAATATTAGGATATCAATTTGATATGGAAGTTAAATTACCTACCTTATATGTTACTAAAACAGCAGGAGACACAACTATATCTGATATGAATGCTTCATTAATCTTACATAGATTGAAGTTGAATATGGGTCCAACTGGTTTATTCCAAACTGTTATAGATAGAACTGGTAAAGCAACTTATACTGAAACATGGGAACCTACTATAGCTGATGATTACGGTGCCAACAGAGTACAGATAAATGACACTATAACTCAAACAGTACCAGTATATGAACGTAATAAAAACTTAACTGTAACAATTAAATCGACACATCCTACTCCCGCTACATTATATTCAATGTCATGGGAAGGGGATTATACCACCAATTATTATAAACGTGTCTAAATACGTCCATACATTAACGGTAGAGGCTGCTAAAGAAGTGGCCTCTAACCTACTTCCAGAGGACCGTAAAGAGGTTGAAGAGGGTCATGGGCATGATCCTATGGTAGTAATACCTTTAGCCGCTGAGATAGGTAATTCTGTATCATTCAGAGTACCTAACGGTGAATTAGCAGGAGCAGCAGGAGTACATACTAATGGGCAAATCTGGATGCTTTGTACACCCGCTATTCTTAAATATCCACATACGTTTGCTAGGGAATCAAAACGTTACGTAGATAGTCGTCAAGAAAAGTTGCTGTGGAATATTGTTGATAAACGCAACAAAGTCCATTTAAAGTTACTTCGATTCCTTGGGTTCAAGTTCTTAAGAGAACTAAAATACGGACCTAACAACTTAATCTTTATAGAATTTTGTAAATTATGTGTGCACCAGCCGTAGCTATTGGTGGCTTGACCTTTGCACAGGGAGCCATTGGAGCAATGGGTCAAGCTGCTCAAGCTAAAGCCCGAAATAGAGCTCGTATGCAAAATTACGAGCATATGTTAAAAGTTCGTAAATCGAGATGGTATCAACAATTAAGTGTTTGGGGAGCTAAACGTAATAAGTATTTCACTGATATCAATGAAGCTGATTTAGCTGCACAACGTGGTTACTCCCAAGCACAAGAAGGTATTAATAATGCTTATTCTAAAGCTTTCCAAGATAGTGAAGCTAGTTTAATTAAATACCTTAGAGGAAGTAAAAGTGATAAATTAATTGCAGCAGGTAGAACTGGTCGATCTATTGACCGACTTAAAACTTTAGATCTAGGTGCAATGCATAGATCTTCAGGTCGAAGATTCTACGCCTTAACTAAAACCAGAGAAGCATATAAAGCTAATGTTGAAGGTATAAGAAATCAACAATTATCAGCTAGAAATAAACTATGGGGTTCTACAGCGTTCGCACCTGTACCAGATCTAGCACCACCACCTCCACAATTTGAAAATCAATCACCTGCACGTGGTTTAATCTTAGCCGGATTAGGTGGAATCATGAGTGGTATTAGTACCTACCATCAATACGCTACATCAAAGGAGGGTGTTGACGATCCAAATACTGACGTATAAATACTTAACTATCAATTCTTAAATAACAAACTATGGAATATCAACCAGGACAATACGGAGGACCAGGTGGTCCAGTATGGAGTGCTGATGTAGCTTCAAATATAGCTGGTAACTTCACACAATGGACTGAAGGTTTTGGTAGAGAAGCAAGCATGATCTCTCAAAACCAAAGGGTAGGGGAAACAGAAGCTGGAGCTGATTGGCGGTTTTCTGGATCAGTGCTTGAAAAACTTGCACCATTTGTAAAACAAAGGATTCAAAAAAATATAGATAAAAGAGTTTCTGATGGTTTAGAAAGTTACCATAAAATACCAGAACTTGCAAGAATTAAAGCTGACGAATCTTTTGCTAAACAACAACCTGAACTATATGCAGCTGCCCAACGAAAGGCAGATGATGTAAAAGAATTTAAAAATTCAGAAAGAGAATTAACTAATGATCAACTTGCATGGCAAGAAGCGGCTGATAATTATTGGACAAAGAATTCCAAGAAGTATATGTCCACAGAGATCAGAGAATCATTTCTTAAACAACAATGGGGTAATGCTTATGGTTTCGTAAAAGGTCAAGCAATTGATTTAGCAAATCTATATGATCCAGAAAATGATCCTGTAGTAAAGGGTTCTGAAAGTGGAACTAATTTCAGTGCTTCGTTAAATGCTAAACAAAGAAAAGAAGTTATTGAACCATTAAAAGATATTAACCCAGCTTTATATGCAACATATGTAGAACCAATAATTAAGAGAAAAAATAATGCAGCATATAAAAATTGGCATCAAGAACATGCTAAAGATACATTCCAAAAAGAAGCTAACCAGCGTGTAAAAACATTTAGAGATGAAATAGCATCTGGTATTGATATACCTACAGCATATACAAATATGGTGAAAGGTTCTCTGGGACAATTCAATGGTAATGTAGCTCAAGCTAGAGCTTATGCAAATACATTGTTAGTACAATATGCAGGTGAAGAGTTATTGACAGATAATAAGATAAAGGAATTAGAAAATTTAGAAACTACAACCTTTAAAGGTGATAAGATAACATTAGGGAATTTAGTAGGAAAAGAAACTTTCAAACAAATGCGTAGTGTTGCTAGCGAACGTAGAAAAGCAGCACTTAAAAAAAGCGACGAAAAAGCAAAAACTGATGCAGGTTTTTTCCAACTAGGTCTAATCGATAAAGTTAATAATGGTATGAATATAAATGAAGCTTTATTGCAATATTACAACAGTGATCATAAAGGTATAAAACCAGATGTATTACTTGAAATACAAACATCTAGAGAACAACTCAGAGATGTTCCAATAGCCAAAGTAAAAGATCATATACAAGGTTTAATTGATAAACGGAAATTTACCATGGCAGATCTTAAAGCAACTGGTAATCCTGAATTAATGTCGGATAAAGACTTAATTAAACAGATAGAAACTTATGATGTAACATGGAAAACAGATCAAGAGAATTTAAAAGGTCTTATTAATATGGTTAATGATATAAGAAGTGGTAATACAAGTCTAGGTACATCTGAAATTGCTAAAGAATTTGGTACTGAACTAGGGAAAAGATATATTGAAAAGGTAGAGTTAAGACGTTCGATGGAGCAACCTGGTGAAAAAGAAGATTTAGCAACCTTGCACAACCGTATAGGGGAGGAAGTTTATAAAGACTTACTAGTTTGGGCTGATAATAATGTAAAACGTGGTGTAAGTTTACCAAAGCTGATGAACGTACTTAACAATGACAAGATAGGTGTAGATACTGCATTAAGTAAGTATGATCATTTAAAAGTAAAACGCAAAGCGGTAAATGAATTACTTAATGAGGGTTCGACAGATGTTGCTAATTGGACACCTGGTGGTGCACATGGACCTGATAGTAATGGTATTATAGATAGATCTACATTACTGGATATACAGAATGAGCTAACTACTGTAGCTGGGAACCGTGGTCTTTATAGTGGAGGTACTAACATTGGTGGTGCTTTAAAAAATAAGTACCATTCTCCTCACCCTTTAATTATGCAGATAGCTAAACAGACTGGAGATTCATATTATGGTGCTTTAAATAAAATGCTTAAAGCTTTTGACGAGGACGAAATTCGCTTACCAGATTCTATTATAGAAGCTGAGAAAATGACACCTAAGGCTAGACAGTTACTTAACAAAGCCCTACAATATGAAAACTCTGATATGTTCAACCGAGCTTGGGTAGAAGGTCAATTTGATTTACCTGCAGATAGCGAGATAGGTTGGAATAAAGCTATAGTACCAGATGGTTTAGGTGATCAAGTTGAAGAAGCTGCTAAAGCAAATAACCAAGATCCTGCTGAAATTGCTTCTTGGGTAGAACTTTTACAAGCAAACCCTGATTATATGAACTTTAAAGACTTAGAGGGGGTATCAGAATCAGCTTTTTCATATACAATAGATGAAAGGACAAAAGAAGAGATGCAATTAGAAAGACAACAAATACTTGCTAAATACCGTAAAGGTCAAGACGTAGATTTAAGTCCATTAATTTTTTCTAGTTTACAATACAATAGATAACAACTAATGAGTATTCAATATGATGAGAGGAATAGTATTGCTCCTGATATAGATTTGGATTTCAAATTAAATGAATATCCAGAGTTAGATCCAGATGAGATAGATTCAGGAGAGGGTCAAGATCCTTCTAAAACAAACAACGAACCTCAACAACAAAAATCTTCTACGGAAGATAAACAAACAACTGAACCAAAAACCGAAAGAAGAAAAGCTACCGACCAAGAGATTATAGAGAAATTAAAAGATCCTATTGGAACTCTTAAAGGTGCAGGACAAGAATTTGCTGGACAAAAACCAGGTTGGGATAATCCATCTGCCTTCCCTGCTGCTGCAGGTGCAGGTCTATTTGACTTTGGTATAGGTTTAGTAAATAAAGTTATACCAGGTGAAGATAAAGATATAGCTCATTTACCAAAATATCAGCATGAAGGTTTACAAGCTGTAAGAGATGTAAGTTCTCTTATTATACCAACTCTTTATTTATCTAAATTTGGATATAAAGGCGGTGCTGCAGCTCATTCAAAAGTTGGATGGAAAATAGGTAATGATAAATTTGTACAGTGGTTAAGTAGAACAGGTATAGGTGTAGGTACTGGTCTCTTTGTTGATTCAGTCGCACCAGTTCAAGAACGAGAACATAGTGCTTCAGGTTGGTTAGTTAAATCCTGGCCTAGAACTTGGGGTTGGTTACCTTCTAGTTGGGTAACTTTAGATGGTGATAGTCCAGAACAATTCTTACAAAAGAATAGGAATGAAGGTGCGGGTATTGGTTTCTTATCTGATTTAATACCTGGTATAGTAAGGTTTGCAAAAGGTAAACAAGCTCTAAGAGCTGCTACTAAATGGATACCAGAGAATGAAAAGGCTAAGGGTTGGGTAGCTAAGAAAACTAATAAAATCAAACTTTCTGATAATCCAATTGAGAATGATATACTACATTCTACAAAAACACGTGATGATGCTTTAAAGGAATTAGGTCAATCTAAATTAGATGCTGGTGAATCTTTAAATCAACCACAACTTGGTATACATGATATGTATGATTATACTGAGTCAGGTGTTAGATCTGCAGATGATGGTGGTATAGTTACTGCAGGTATTTCTCAAGTAAGAAATGTAAAAAATATAGATAGTAGATATGGTCGCATTGCTTCTATCTTAAGTCCTAAAAACTTCTATGAATTATCAAAAGGTAAAATCTCACCATTTGACTTATTAAATGATTTAGGAAAGGTATTTAAAGAAACTGAAGTTACTTGGGTTGGTAGTAAAGGAAGTAAAATTACCCATAAAACCTCATTAAGAGAAGCTGAGAAATTAGGTGCTGAATTATATGGTACTGATTTAGAAGGAATGAAGAGTCTTTTAAGACCTTTATCTAAAATAGATTTACAGAGTGGTCAAAGAGTTTTATCTAGAGAAGCTTATAAAGGTGTTATGAGTGCTATAAATAAATATAGCAAAGACTTTATCAATTTAGATTTAACACGAGCACAAGGACTAACAGGTACTTCTGTAGCAGGACAAGTTTCAGATATGGCAACAGGTCTAAGAAATATGGAAAATACTCCAGCTGTAGAAAGGAGTATGGATCAGATCTTAGAACGTCTTGAATTCTTAATGAATCTACAAGGTCAAACAGCTATTACAAGAGATAAAGCTGTTGGCATGGCAGATATAGTTAATCGTTTGAAAAAAGTTGGAGGTGATCTAGAAAGTGGTAGTGTTATTAAAGCTATCGATAGTGAATCAAACGAAACATTAAGAGCTTTAGAAAAAGTTGCTAATAAAACTAGAGGTACTATAGAAACATTACGTCAAGTAAAAGCTGAACGTCCCCAATTACTAGGACCATTAATGCTGGCTTATGAAATGACTGATGGTAAAGTATCTAGTATTTCTTCATTAAATAATTTTGTAAGAAATTCAACAGGTACTGTATCTAAAGCTTTCTTTGATGCCAGAGCTGATATGCCTTCAGCTTGGACTGCAGGTGTATGGGCTAATATTTATAACTCCATTCTATCTGCTGTACGTACTCCACTTAAAGCTGGTTTATCTAACACTGTTTTAATGGTAGAAAGACCTGTAGCTACATTTGCTGGAGCTTTAATGCAAGGTGATGTTGCTACTTTAAAACGTGCTCACTATATGTATAATATAGGGATAGGTGAAACCTTACAAAGATCTTGGTCTCATATGAATCAAGTATTTAAAAGAGCTTCTATTGACCCTAATTCTGTAGGTTATATTATGAGAGATGATATAGCTAGAAAGAATGAAAGTCAAATGAATATACTTAGATCTTTCGCTGATGGACAAATTGAGACTGGTGATTTTGGTTCAAGTCATGTTGTAGACGTTATAGAATCATTAAATGATTTAGCAGAACATCCGTTTCTTAGATTCAGTGCGAATGCCATGTCAGCATTTGATGGTTTTTCTAAAGCATTTGTAGGTAATGTAGAATCTAGAGGTAGAGCTTACGATGCAATATTAGGTTCAGGTGGTAAGATTACTGAGAAAAGAGTTCGAGCTATGGGACGTAAAATATATGCTGATATGTTTGATGAAACTGGTATGATTACTGATAACGCAGTAGAATATGCTAGTAGAGAAATAGCTATGAACTTGAATAATCCAACAGTTCAAGCACTGAATCAATTAGTTAAACAAGTGCCAGCTGTTAAACCTTTCATGATGTTTCCTAAAACTAATATAAATATGCTGAGGTTTGCAGGTAGTCATAATCCATTAGGAGTGTTTTTTGATGAACTGAATGCATTTAAACGTCCATTTGAACATATGACTAATGACGTAGTAGATGAATTATTAGTTAATAGAGGTGTCTCCTTACGTGGTAATAGAGAAGCAGCATATAATACTATAAGAGCTGAATTAAAAGGTAGAAAAGCTATTGGATTGCTTACTACCGCAACTGCAGCTAGTCTATTCTTAGGAGATAGAATCAGAGGGACTGGTATATTTGATAAAACAAGACAAAGAACTCGTCGAGAATTAGGATGGACACCTAAAACTTATAAAGGTTTAGATGGTAATTGGTATAGTTTTGAGGGTTTAGGTGCAATAACAGATTGGTTAACTCTAACTACCGATATTATGGATAACTTTGATACCTTAGATGCACCAACTACTGAGGTATTTTTAAATAGAGCTATGTATATTATCAGTGCAAATCTAACAGATAAATCATTTACTGCAGGTTTAGAACCTCTTGGTGATATATTAGCGGGTAGACCTGATGCTTTATCTAGATGGGGAGCTTCTTTTGGTAGTGGATTAGCACCATTAAGTGGTATGAGAAATGAATGGGCTAGGCTTATCACACCACAATTAAAAGAACTTGATCAAGAGTTTCGGTCAATATTAGCTAATCGAAATCCTATTACTAAAGGTCAATTACCTGATGTTTATGATTGGATAGATGGTACTAAAGTTAATGAAAAACTAAGTTTTTGGGATAGAGCATTTGAGGCTTTTATGCCTACTGGCAAAAAAAGTGATAAACTAACTCCTGAAAAACAATTCTTAATTGATGTTGAATGGAGTGGTAGACCTACCTTGCGTACAAATGGAGAAGGTGTTGAATATAGTCCTGCACAAAGATCTCAAATCACTGAGATTATGGGTAAACAGAAGTTATTTCTAAAATATCTTAGGCAAATTATGAGCCATCATGATGCTAAAGAATTTAGAAAACAGTATCAAGATGCTACAGATCAAGGTGCTTTAATTGATAGAGAATTTTTAAATGAATTACATGAGCATTTAGATAGAGCATTACGAGATGCTATGAATGATGCAGAATCCCAGATTGAAGATATCCAAGAATTAGAAGATGCTAAATTATTTGCAGATCAAATAAAAGATGCTACACGGGAAAATAATGTACAAGATATCTTAATGTTACAAAAAATTAACTAACTAAATGGCTTACATAACTGAAGTTACCTATACGCAAACAGGGAGTAGTAACACAGATTTTCTAGTTACATTCCCTTTTATTTCTACGACTGATATTAAAGTACAGCTGGAAGGTGTTACTACAAGTGCATTTACTATAGATCAGACAGGGGCAACTAAAGTTGTAATGACTACTGCTCCTTCAGCTGGTCAGAAAGTACGTGTATTTAGAGATACAGATATAGATACAATAGAAGCTACCTATTCAGCTGGTAGCTCTATTCGTTCTACTGATTTAAACACTAATAATAGACAATTATTATATGCTGCACAAGAGTTTGGTACTCTAAAAGAAGATGATTCTGTCTCCTTTACTTTAGGTAACAAAGGAGATATCAATGTAAATAGTTCTTCTGACTGGGTTATTAATAATAATTCAATAGAATTAGCTATGATGACTGATAATAGTGTTGGTACTGATGAGCTAGTTAATAGTAGTGTTACTTCTGCTAAATTAGCAAGTGCAACTATTACTGCAGCTGAACTTGCTACTAACTCTGTTACTGAAGTAAAGATAGCTAGTGATGCCGTTACTACTAATAAGATAGCAGATAACGCAGTAACAGTAGCAAAAATACCTGATAGTTCAATTACTTTAGCAAAACTAACTGCATCTATACAGAGTATGTTTGCCCCAGCAGGATCAGTTATTTGGTTTGGAGGAGCAACAGCACCAACTGGTTATTTAAAATCTAATGGTGATACTATACCTAATGGATCTGGTACTGTACAAGGTGTTACAGCTGATTTCAGTTCATTATATGCTGTAGTAGGTGCAACATTACCTGATTTAAGAGGAGAGTTTGTTAGAGGTTTAGATGATGGTAGAGGGATAGATAGTGGTAGAGGTATTAAAACAACTCAAGCAGATCAGAATAAAGATCACGGACATAGTGTAACTGCAACAACCGCTATAACCACTACCAACATAACTGGTACATTCGGTAACGAACCACATACCTATAGCCCTACTGGTGTTTTTACTTCAGCAGATAGTAATTTCAATGAAGACTCAGATCAAGGTTCTGGTGGTAGAATTATAACACTAGACGCTTCACACTCACATACCGCAACAACAACTGTATCACAAAGTAATAATGGTGGAACAGAAGCACGTCCTAGAAACGTGGCTCTTTTAGCCTGTATTAAATATTAAACATGGCCGTAACAACTGAACATTTTTATAGCGGAAATAACTCCACCACTACTTTCGCTTATACATTTCCATATTATAAGACCTCTGATATTAAAGTAAAAGTTGGAGGCACTTTAAAAACTGAATCAACACATTATAATGTTACTGGTACCAATATAGTTTTCACTAGTGGTAACGTCCCACCAAATTGTACTAATAACATCCATATTTATAGAGATACTGATGTAGACACATCCAAAGCAACATTTGCTGCAGGGTCATCTATCAGAGCAACAGACTTAAATAATAATAATTTACAACTACTTTACCACGCACAAGAGCACGATAATGTAATCCAAACTGGAGAACTTGCTGATGCTGAAGGTAAAGGACAATTAGTTAATGCTAATATTTCTGCTACTGCAGCTATCGCTGGTACTAAAATAGCACCTAACTTTGGATCTCAGAATATAGTAACTACAGGTACAGCAGCTACTGGAGCTGCTACAGTTACTGGAAACATTACAGTTTCAGGTACTGTTGATGGTAGAGATATAGCAGCTGATGGTACTAAATTAGATACGATTGAATCCAATGCAACAGGAGATCAAACAGATGCTGAGATTAGAACTGCTGTTGAGGCTGCTTCTGATTCGAATGTATTTACAGATGCAGATCATAGTAAACTCAATGCGATTGAAGCATCGGCTACAGCAGATCAAACAGCAGCTGAAATTAAAGCAGCCTATGAAGGCGAATCAAATACTAATGCATATACCGATGCTGAGAAGACTAAGTTAGCAGCTATAGCAGCTTCATCTAACAATTATGTACACCCTAACCATAGTGGTGAGGTTACCTCAACAGCTGATGGAGCACAAGTTGTTACAGATAATGTAATTGATGAAGCTAATTTAAAAGTTGATAATAGTCCTACTAATGATTATGTATTAACAGCTAAATCAAGTGCAGCTGGCGGTCTTACATGGGCTGAAGCTAGTGGTGGTGCAGCTATTACTATTCAAGAAGAAGGTTCTTCTTTGTCTACAGCTGCAGAAACTATTAATTTTGTAGGAGCTAATGTTACAGCTTCTGGTACAGGTACTACTAAAACTATTACTGTATCAGGTGGTGGTGAAGTAACAGTACAAGATGAAGGTTCTGCCTTATCTACTGCAGCTACTACATTAAACTTTGTAGGTGCTGGAGTAGCAGCTAGTGGTACTGGTGCAACGAAAACTATTACCATTTCTGGTAGTGGTGGTTCACCTGTTACAACTGACTATCAATACCTAGAACTTAAAGCACATAACAATGCTAGTGGAGCATTCTCTGCTGGTTCAGCTGATTATGAATTAGTCACTAAAGGAACTACAACTGCTGTGTCTCCTGACCAAGCAGCTGCAATGCTTATTAGTATAGCTGGTGTCTTACAGGAACCTAATACTGGTACATCAATAGGATCTAATGATGGATTCTGTATTGATGGATCTAGTATTCATTTTGGTGCAAACTTAACAGCACATCCTGATTATATTATCTGGATGAAAGGTTCTGGTTCTCATGTTGTAGCTGACAATACAGTTACTAACGCAAAGATAACTGATGATACTATTGCAGAAGTTAAATTAGATATTCATAATGCACCATCTGGTACAGATAAATATCTTAAGTATACTTCTAATGGAATGGAGTGGGCTACTGCAGGTAGTGGAACTCCTGAAGGTACAGTAATACTTTCAACTGGTGAATCAGGTGGTACTAAATTCCTAAGGGAAGATGGTGATGGAAGTTGCTCATGGCAATCCGTTCCAGCTGGTGTAACACAAGAGAATGTAGAAGACTGGGTTGGAGGAATGGTAACTGGTAATACTGAAACAGGTATTGCCGTAACTTATGATGACTCTGACGGTACTTTAGACTTTGTAGTAGCAAGCCAAACTCCAGAAGGTACAGCAGTATTATCTACAGGAGAGACTGGTACAACTAAGTTCTTACGTGTAGATGGTGATAATAGTTGTTCATGGCAAGTACCTCCTGATACCAATACTCAGTTAAGTACTGAAGAAGTACAGGATATTGTTGGTGGTATGGTTACTGGTAATACTGAGACAGGTATTGCAGTAACATATGAAGACGGTGATGGTACTTTAGATTTCGTAGTTGGAACACTGAACCAAGATACAACTGGTACAGCAGCGATAGCAACAACAGTAACAGTAGCGGATGAATCATCTGATACTACTTGTTTCCCATTGTTTGCGACAGCAGCTACAGGAGATCTTGGACCTAAGAGTGGTTCTAACTTAACCTTTAACTCTAACACTGGAGCATTAGGAGCTACAAGCTTTGCTGGTGATGGTTCAGCTTTAACAAATTTACCTACTTCAATTGGCCAGATAAATGAGCACAAAGCTACGATGACAGCAAACCATACAATAGGTACAGGTAATAACGGCTTAGTAGCTGGACCGTTTTCAACAGGCAGCTACACATTAACGATCCCTAGTGGGTCAGTATTCACGATAGTATAACTATGGCAATTACAATCAATGGATCGACAAATACCATAACTGGATTAGCCGTAGGTGGCCTACCTGATGGAACAGTAGACACAGATACGTTGGCTAATAGTGCAGTTACATCTGCTAAGTCAAGTGGTTTAGGAATATCAGAAGTAGATCAATGGCTTTTAACTAGCAATCTTTCATATTCCAGTGGAAAAGTAAATATAGAAGATAACTGGGCTAGATCAGGTTTTGCTCAAATGGCAAATGGATCTAATCTAGGTACCGGAGTAACTCAATCTAGTGGAACTTTTACTTTGCCTAGTACTGGTTTCTGGAAGATAGATTTTGCAATGATGGGTGCAGCCACGGCAGATATAAACGTATTTGAAGCTGGTATCAGAATACCTGGTGGTAATGAGTGGACTCAATCACATCCATCTATGGTAGATAATGGTAGTGGTACTTGGTATAACAATATTTATACTTCTTGTATTGTTGACATTACTGATACTAGTGCTCAGACAGTATCTTTCTTTGTATATGCTGCAGCAGCTTTTACTGTCGAAGGTAATGCTAACCAGCTCCGCACTGGTGCAACCTTTATTAAATTAGCAGGTACCTGACATGAGTGAACTAAAATTAACAGCTGACTCAGGCGGAGGCACTGTCTCCCTTAAGGGTCCAGCTACAACAACAAGTAATGCTGCAGTTCCATTCGTCTTACCAGTAGCCGATGGTAGTGCAGGGCAATTTATAAAGACTGACGGTTCGAAAAATCTAAGCTTCTCTGGTGGAGGTAAACTTCTTCAAGTAGTACAATCAGTTAAGACTGATGCAGCTAATAGTTCATCTATAGCAGCTAACACAGAATGGGATACAGGATTGACAGTTACTATTACTCCTTCTGCTACTTCAAGTAAAGTCCTACTTGAAGGTGCAGTGTCTATGTGTGGTGAAACATCTCATATGTTTATAGGACTAAGATTAAAAAGTGATGTAGGAGGAAGCCAAGCTATTATTTCAGGTACAGCACCTACAAGTTCAAGCAATCGTTTAACGGCTTATGTAGGAGATGCTGGGGACTGGGATGATGAAATGAGGAATATATCTTTTAAATTTCTAGACTCTCCCAGCAAGGCGAGTGCGGTTATCTATAAAGTTTATGCTGTTCATTCTGCTAGTTCCAATAAAATTTTATATATAAATAGAAGTTATTCAGATACTGATAGTACGGGTTATGCACGTTTTTGTTCTTCACTACTAGCAACGGAGGTAGCAGGATGAGTACAATTAAATTAACAGCTACAGGAGGCGGTGGAGGTACTGTCTCTTTGAAAGCTCCAGCTGCTACCACAAGTAATGCAGCATTAGAATTAACCCTTCCAGTAGATGATGGAACATCAGATCAATATTTAAAAACTGATGGTTCTGGTGTTCTTAGTTTCGGTACTGTTTCAACACAAGATACCTTATCATTTAGAAATTTGATGATCAATGGTGCGATGAGAATTGCTCAATATGGAACATCATCTACAACAGCTTCTAGTAGAGTATGTGATAGGTTTAGAGTTGGATGGGGTAATGCAGATGAAGCCCTGACATATTCGCAACATGCTTTAACTTCTAGTGATACTGGACCTTGGGCTAAAGGGTTTAGATATTCTTTACATATTCAAAATGGTAATCAAACTAGTGGAGCTGGTGCCGATGACTATGCAACTATTAATTATCGAACTGAAGCACAAGATTTAGTTAATTCTGGATGGGATCATACTTCTGCATCTAGTTATCTAACACTTTCTTTTTGGGTTAAATCTAGTGTTGCTCAAACCTTTTATATCATTATCAATAATAATGATGGAACAACATATAATTACCCTGTAGAGACAGGAGCTTTAACTGCTAATACTTGGACAAAAGTTACTAAGACAATTCCTGGTAATTCAAACTTAACTATTAATAATGATAATGGTAAGGGGTTAGAATTTGATATTCAACTATTTAGAGGAACCAATAGTACAGGATCAGTTACTTTAAATCAGTGGGCTACAATGGATAATAATGCAAGAACCCCTGATAATACATCAACTTGGTGGACAACTAATGATGCCACTTGGGAAATTACAGGTGTTCAATTAGAAGTAGGGTCTACAGCCACAGAATATGAGCATAGAACTTATCAAGATGATCTTTTACGTTGTTGTCGTTATTACCAAGAACTAACAGGTCATTGTCAATTTGTTGGTCGGGGTGCTGGTTCTGACACTATGGACTTTACAGTACCTTTAATAGTACCTTTACGAGCAAGTCCTACTATTTCTAAAACAAATAGTTATTATCGAGGATATGACCCTAACAGTGCAGGAAATAGTTCAAACACTCCAACCGTAGGAACTTTTCATGCCAATAAACCTTATCTACGTTGTTTCTTAAATGGATTCACTAGTAATTCAGGTGTTGAAGATGATAAATGTTGTACGTTACAACAATGGGACGATGGTGTTACTAAACTTAGTGCGGAGCTTTAACTATGGCTAAATATAAATTATACGCAAACATTATCGACTCCGTAACTTATGAAGGTGTGATAGATAAAGAATCTACTCCAATTAGAAACATTCCTAAAGATACTGATAATAGTGATTGGAATGAGTACCTAGAGTGGGCTAAGACAAACACAGCGGAGGCAGCCGACTAATGGCATTAACAAAAGTACAAGCTGCTGGGTTAACAGCTGATCTAATAGATGAAACAAAACTAGCCGATAACTCTATAGATTCAGAACATTATAATGATGGATCTATAGATAATGCCCACCTAGCTGATGATGCTGTTGGTATTGCTGAATTGTCAGCCACTGGTACAGCATCTAGTTCCACTTTTTTAAGAGGAGATAACTCATGGGTTACTCCTACTGATACAAATACCACTTACTCTGTAGGAGATGGTGGTTTAACAACTAATGATTTCACTAATGCTGACCATACTAAATTAGATGGGATAGCAGCTAGTGCGAATAATTATGTACACCCTAATCATAGTGGTGAAGTTACATCTACAGCTGATGGAGCTACAGTTATAGCTGACGATATTGTAGATGAAGCTAATTTAAAAGTATCTAACGCACCAACTAATGGTTATTTCTTATCAGCTCAATCTGGTAATACAGGTGGGTTGACATGGGCTGAAGCTGGTGGTGGGGTATCTAGTGATGCACAGTATAATACTTTAGCTGGTACAAATGCTGGGGAAGATATCATTAGTGGTGGTACCAACAATACATTGATTGGATATAATGCTGGTAAAGAAATAACAGATAAAGATCAAAATACCTATGTGGGTTATAGAGCTGGTGAAAATAGCACTACTGGAGAATCCAACACTTATATAGGTTCTGAGGCAGGAGTCAACGCAACAACAGCTCTTAGTTGTACAATAGTCGGTCAACAAGCTGGTCAACAATTAACTACCGGAAATAATAACGTATTAATTGGACAAGCTAATGGTGACGCTCTCACTACCGGATATGAAAATGTCAGTATTGGAACAGCTGCTTTTAGTGCAACTGGTACAAACCCCTATCATAATGTAGCTATAGGTCAAGGTGCGTTAACTAATACCACTACTCATAGTAATATAGCTATAGGTAGAGCTGCTCTGGAAACCGCAACCAGTGCAAATAAAAATACGGTAATAGGTAAAGATGCTGGACATTTAATCACTACCGGATCTGATAATACACTTCTCGGACAACGTGCTGGTGAAGAGATGACCACAGCGTTTAACAATCTATTAGTAGGAACCCAAGCTGGTAGAAATTTAACAACGGGTCATTCTAATGTAATTATAGGACATTATAGTTCTGGGGATACATTAACTACAGGTAATACGAATGCTATTATTCATGGTAATGTTAGTGCAGCCGCAAGTGAATATGAATTTGTTATTGGACCAATCGCAGGTCGAGGTAACGGTACATTCGTAGCTGGTGGTACAAATGGTGTATATAACCAAGCAAATAACTCTTCTTGGTCAACTACCTCTGATAGAAGGATTAAGAAAAATATAGTTGATAATAATGATGGTTTAAGTAAAATTAATAGTATTCGTGTTAGAAACTTTGAATACAGAGATAGAGATGAGCTAGATTATACAGAATTTACAGAAGGAATTAATCCTGATTCTATTGGTATACCTGATAAAAAAGGTACTCAATTGGGTGTAATAGCTCAGGAAATACAAGAAGTACTTCCAGAGGTTGTAACTCAATCTACAACAGGTCAATATACAGTTAATCCTGATAATATTACTTGGCACCTTGTTAATGCTGTTAAAGAACTATCTGCAAAAGTAACTGAATTGGAGGCGAAATTAAATGGCTGAATATTATACAACTGATAAAATAGCTCAGGTGTTTAAAAGTGCTGGGGATAGTATACCAGTTATTAATTCTAGTAAACTAGATACAGAAACAGAAGATGCGTGGAAAGAGAGAGTGAAAGCTAATGTTGAGCATCTTGAACTTATTAAAACCTATAAGAAAGAAGATGGTACAACATCTATCTGGACTACTGAAGACTTCACTGCTATCAATTCAGCCATCACCGATGGTAAAGCTAAATACGAATAATGTCATTCTCTCTACCTACTCCTAACCTTCCTAAGCCCTTAGACGTGCCTAGCATCGAGTTTAAGCCGCCTTCAGCTCGTATACCATCATATCGCCCTATGGTTATCCCTCCGAGCGATCTAGAGGCTCCTGAGGAGGTTAAGAAGGAAGAGACAAAAGAAGAACAACCTGAACCACCTACATTAAAGATTCCGGTCATAGATATCAAAATGCCTATACCGGAAACAGCGGTGGTAGTAACAGCAGTAACGACAGCTGTTATTGCAGTAACAACTACAACTGTTACTCAATCTTTATTTGAACCTATTAAAAAGAAAGTTCAAAAACAACTACAAGCTAAAGTTAACAAATGGAAGGAAAATCGGAAGAAAAAAAGGGACTCCTCGGGAAGCTAAAGGATGCTGCCGAGGACCAAGAACACCAAATCCAAATTCTCGGTACATTCGTCAGACTAGGCGTAGTGGTTTGGTCCGGGTTTATAATTACTATGAATTACGTAGAATTGCCTATGATAAAGAAAGCTGGTAACTCGGATATCACGTTCGTTGCCAGCGTGTTTACGGGAGCACTTGCCACTTTTGGTTTATCTACTGGTAATAATAATAAAGACAAAGGCACACCCGTCAACTGTCCAATGAACAAGAAAAAGGAAGAATGAAGAAATGGCTTTTACTCTTCCTACTGGCCTCACCCACGGTAGCAAGAGCAGAATTAGTCACCCCCAATTTCACACAGGGGTCGATGAATTCCACAACCACCACAACTCAAGAGATCGTGGAGGAAATAACTATCACGACCTATGGGTCAGCATTAAACAAATGGTCTGGGGACAACATAACCCATACCTCAACCTCATCAGGAGGTATAGCCGATTCAGACTCGGTATTCAACATGACAACAGCTGGTTCAGATTTCACTCTAGAAATCGTAACACG
>VTLG01002781.1_pt1 | contig 18115 bp, 21 predicted proteins | sample 4694571 | NCBI WGS metagenome assembly VTLG01 (sample SAMN12604809, study PRJNA352737) | marine metagenome | biome: ENVO:00000447; feature: ENVO:00000209|ENVO:00000569|ENVO:01000036; material: ENVO:00002151; isolation source: viral sequences binned using virsorter ... | reverse complement strand
AGATGCAGGTTTGTCTATAACCACAGGTGTTCAAAATACTCTTATAGGAAGTATGAGTGGTGATGCTCTAACAGTAGGTAGTGATAATGTAGGTGTTGGAAGAACGTCTTTAACCTCTGACACTAAAGGAAGTAAATCTATTGCAATAGGCACTGGCACACTACAAAATCAAAATTTTACTTCTGCTACAGATGCTTACAATGTAGCTATAGGATACCTAGCAGGTGGTGCTGTTACAACAGGACAGAATAACACTCTTATAGGCGCACAAGCAGGAGATGCTTTAACTGAAGCAAGTGCGAGTACAGCCGTTGGTCAAGGGGCATTAGGTGCTTGTACAACCAACACACACAATACAGCCGTTGGTACAGATTGTTTGCTTGTTGCGACAGGGGGTTTTAACACAGCTATTGGAACATCGTCTGGCTCTCAAATAACATCAGGAACTAAAAATAGTATCCTTGGTATGTATAATGGTAATAATGATGGCTTAGATATCCGTACTTTAAGTAACAACATTGTACTCTCTGATGGAGATGGTAATACTAGATTTTTTTATGAAAATGCTACTCGTAACTGGCATATTAAAGTTCCTGCTAATAGTAACAACGCTTTAAGAGTAAGAAACACAGGTAGTACAGATGAGTACGGAATCCAAATAGAAAACTCTGCAGACCTTAATAACGGCTCTAATTGGTTTATTCATGCTATGGGAAGCTCCACTTCTCGTTTTAAAGTTTTTACAAATGGTAATGTTGTAAACACAAACAATTCTTACGGCTCTATTTCTGACGAAAAACTAAAAGAAAACATTGTTGATAGTGGCTCTCAGTGGGATGACATAAAAGCTCTTAAAGTTCGTAAGTATAGTCTAAAAGAAGATAAACTAGATGCTCCAAATAAACTTGGTGTCATAGCACAAGAACTTGAAACAGCAGGTATGAATGGATTAGTATTAGATACTCCTGATGTAGATAAAGAGTTAAATGACTTAGGCACAGTAACTAAGACAGTTAACTATTCCATTCTCTACATGAAAGCAGTCAAAGCACTACAAGAAGCCATGACACGCATTGAAGCATTGGAAACAAAGAACGATGCACTAGAAGCTCGTATCAAGAAGTTGGAGGATGAACAGCTACTTACAAAAGTTGAAACACTAGAAGCTCGTATTAAGAAGTTGGAGGACGGTTAATGACACGAAGTAAAATCAGAACAAGTGGTGCAGAGGGACTGACACTATCTAGTACGTCACTTACAGTGGCAAATGGTCTGACGCTTACAGATGGTGATATAGCTTTAGCAAGTGGGCATGGTGTAAGTTTTGCATCTACGAGTGATGGTACAAGTATGACATCTGAATTGCTTGATGACTATGAAGCAGGGAGAATTGCATCTCCAGTTGTTAAAATAGGTGGTACAGTCTGTACTCTAGGTAGCACAAATGGTCTTTTTTACACACGAATTGGAAGAACTATAAATGTTTCAGTTGAATTTAGAATTAGTAATAAGAATGGTGGTAGTGGTCAGGTAACTGTAGACCTTCCATATGCGGCAGCTTCAAATAATTATACATGTGGTGCTGTAAGAATTTATTCTGGCACTGTCTATGGACGTGAGTTTTCAGAGATTCAATCTGGGGAATCTGTTATTAAATTTTCACTTAATAATAATGGTGGTGCAACCACTGACATGGATATACCTGTAGACGCTTACATCTATACAGCACTTCATTATAGCGCATGAAGATAAGGAAATAAAAAATGGCAATAACAAAAGAAATAGTACAAGATAGAATAGAAGTCGTAGGTGATTTCAAGCACATACAAGTGCGAACAGCAACGGTAATAAAAGAAGATGGTGTTGAATTATCACGTTCATTCTCTCGCCATGTATTACCACCAACCAACTCTGTATATACTTGCCCAGAAATAGATAAAGATGGCAAAACAACTAAAGCAGGATTTTGGACACACGCTGATACAGACATATCCAAAGAAAGTACAGAGGTGCAAGGCATAGCCAACGCAGTATGGACAGATGCAGTGAAAGCAGCCTATACTGAACATTTGAAGAATAACACACCATAAGGGAGTAACAAATGAGCAAAGCAGCAGAATTAGCAAACTTAATAGGCAACATCAACGCAGGTGGTGGTGGCACTAATAAAAATCTTATAATTAATGGAAACTGTGCTATTGCCCAAAGAGGAGACCAAAGCAATAAATCAAGCGACCACTATTCAGCCGTTGACAGATATGAAATACAGATAAATAGTTCTGGTTCAGTAACATCCACACAAAGCACTACAGTACCCACTGGTGAAGGGTTTAATAATTCTCTTAAAGTGGACGTTGTGTCAGATAGTGGTGGTTCAGAGGACGCAGGTGATTATCTAATAATAATGCAAAAATTAGAGGGTTTTGATTTACAACAGTTAAAATATGGAACATCAAGTGCTGTTCCTCTTGCCCTTTCTTTTTATGTTCGCTCTAACTTGACAGGAACTTTTCAATTTGTTGCTGATGCTCCTGATAGTGGTAGCTATAGATATTTTAGCAAAACGTATACAATAGACTCTGCAAATACATGGGAGAAAAAAACAATAAACATACCTGCAAATACAAACTCTACAGCAATACCAGATGATAATACTGAGGGATTTAGGATTCAATGGCAATTAGTTGGAGGTTCAAGTTACACAAGTGGTAGCTACTCAGACGGAACTTGGCAAGGAACAGGTGCAAACACTATGAGTTCATCAGCAAACAGCACCTTTGCAAGAAGCACAGACAATGAGTTTTTAATTACAGGTGTTCAGTTAGAAGTAGGGCAGAACCCAACAGAATTTGAGCATGAGCCTTTTGAAAGAACTCTTTCTAGGTGTCAACGATATAATCTTATAACTGATTTTAATGTTCAAGGTTATCCTACCAGTAGTGGTTATGCTCATTGTCAAGTGAATTTTCCAGTTCAAATGAGAGCAGACCCTTCAGTATCAATAACAGATGGAACTAAAGGTGGTGTAAGTGCGACTGCTACTGCTGCACATAATATAACTAAAACTGGCTGTCGTATAGAAAATCAAACGTCTGGTAATGGGTCGAGAATGTATCATTTAGGTGGTTCTTTAGCAGTGTCAATAGAATTATAGGAGATGTTATGAATATTACTTCAGCACAATATACAAAGAATAAAGAAGGTACAGGTAACGATAATATAAAAGCAACAATAGACGGAAAAGTGTGGTTTGTACCACTAGAACCTGCTAACACATTCTACGCTGAAATACAAAAACAAGTAAAGGAAGGTAAACTGACCATCAAGGATGCTGAGTAGTGTTTGACCCAATCACCATATCAGCAAGTCTTAGCGTAGCATCTGCAGCCTTCTCCAACATCAAGCGCATGTTTCAGGCAGGGAGAGACTTGGAAGCTATGTCACAGGACTTGTCACGGTGGATGGGAGCAGTCAGTGATGTAGATAACGCACACAAGTCAGCCAAAAACCCATCAATGCTACGTAAGGTTTTTAGTGGTGGCAGTATAGAGCAAGAAGCCATCGAAGCATATACTGCTAAGAAAAAGCTAGAAGAACAACGCTATGAGCTAAAGCAGTTTTTGATGTTTACATATGGCAGTAAGTCATGGGACGATTTGCTTGCAATGGAAGGTCAAATACGCAAAAGAAGACAGAAAGAAGTATATGACAAGCAAGTGTTTAGAGAAAAGGTTATAACATATGTCGTATTGGCAGTGGTTCTTGCTATTGGTGTTAGTGTTTTGGGTGGGTTTGTATACGGTCTTATGGGGTTCGACAGAGGTTGGTGGTAACTGCGTAAGAAAAGATGGTGGACAGTACACATTTGAGTGGCTTTGTGCAGACAAGTATGGTATAATAACTTTAGCACAATCCGACAACATTAAGAACTGTTACACCTGCTTCCTAAAAAAGTTTAGTGACTGGACATGGGAACAAGAGAGAAGGCTAGGCATACGTGAAGACCCAAAGTATATTACATGTCGTAGGTACAAAAGAAAGACAGCCAAGAACGGACAACAGGTGTGTCTATATAAGGGAGCAAACGATACATATACGCTAGTGGTTGAAGGTCAGTGTCCAACAGAGTACCGTTGCAAATATGACCCACATGGTAAAGAGCCTAATATAGACAGCGTAGTAGATTCACTTAACGATAGTTTTAAGAGGTAACATGGAAATAGACCCAGTAATATTTTGGAATGTAGTGTTGACACTTATCATAGCTCCTGCAGTGTGGGCTTTTCGTAACATGATGGCAGAGATAAAACGTATAGATATACTGCTAAACAGAACACGAGAGGACTATGCATCACGAGCAGAAGTAAAAGATGAGATGCAACATGTTATGGAAGCACTACATAGATTAGAAGATAAACTAGATAGAGTATTAAGTAGAGAGAACAGATGATATCATTTCAAGGATTTAAACCGTCAGGCATGGAAAAGATAGCCAATGCTATGGGGTTTCAAGGAAACATAAAAGACTTTCAGAAGTTTTTAGACGAGAACCCAGACCGTCAGTCAGAGATGATGCGCTATCAAGATATAGCTCGTGAGATGGCAAAAGGTGGTGTAATTAAAATGCAAGAGGGTGGTAAAACACCTGAAACTAATGTAAGTCCCACTGCACCCATAGCAGACATTACAGCCGAAAGATTATCTACACCTGCACTACCAGAGGGTGCAGAGGTAAAGCCCACACTTACTCGTGATGAAGCAGGTACATACATACCCCCAACAACAGGGCAGCTTACTGGAGACAGAAGAGCAGGAACTTTTTTTGCGGAGACTGAAAAAGCAGATGACATAACACCAACACAGGCTGCCACTGTAACACCCGATAAAGTAAAGCCAGAAGTTGATGATGTTGTAACAGCAGTAGAAGCTGCACAATCAAATCCTGATGACCCAAGATTAAAAATAAAAGCTGCAGAGCAAACTGAGTCTTCTGTGTCTGACCTAAAAGCTGCACAAGGTGATGCTATACTTATTGACAATCCTGTGCAAAGAGAAATACAAGACGGTGAATTAATAAGTGGTGTAGCTGATGCAGAGAAAGCATCTAAGTTTACAGAACAGGTAGAAGCTGCCACTGCCACACCTTCTGAGAAAGCAACAGTACGAGGACAGTTAGCTGAACTAACAGATGGTTTTGACGCTACAAACCCACCTGCTTGGGCTGCAGGGGCTATTAGAGGTGTTCAAGCTATCATGCAACAGCGTGGATTAGGAGCATCTAGCATAGCAGGACAAGCTCTTATACAGGCTGCAATGGAGTCAGCTTTACCTATAGCACAGGCAGATGCTAATACACAAGCATCCTTTGAAGCACAAAACTTATCTAACAGACAGCAAAGAGCAATGCTTGCTGCAGAACAACGTGCTAGATTTATGGGCATGGAGTTTGACCAAGCGTTTCAAGCAAGAGTGCAAAACTCTGCACGTATAGGTGATATAGCTAATATGAACTTTACTGCAGAGCAACAAGTACAGTTAGAAAATAGTCGTATTGCTAATACTATGAATCTTAATAATCTTAACAATAGGCAAGCAATGCTTATGGCAGAAGCAGGTGCATTAGCAAACTTAGATATGGCTAACTTAAATAATAGACAACAAGCTGCTGTGCAGAATGCACAAAACTTTTTACAAGTGGACATGGCTAATCTATCTAATAGACAACAAACAGATATATTTAAGGCACAGCAAAGAGTGCAAGCATTGTTTACAGACCAAGCTGCCACAAATGCAGCTAGACAGTTTAATGCATCAAGTCAAAATCAAGTTGACCAGTTCTTTGCTAATCTTGCTAACAATGTGTCACAGTTTAATGCCACACAATCTAATGCACAGAATCAGTTCAATGCAGGACAAGCTAATACCATAGCTAGATTTAATGAAGAGTTAAATAATCAACGCGACCAGTTCAACGCACAGAATCAAACAGTGATTGCACAAGCAAACGCACAATGGCGAAGACAGATTGCTACAGCAGATACTGCAGCCATCAATCGTGCTAATGAAATAAATGCAACAAATGTTCTTGACATAAGTAAGACTGCATACGATAATTTATGGCAATACTATTCTGATGCAATGGAGTTTGCATGGGAAGCTGCCGATAATGATTTAGATAGACAGACAGCAATAGCCACTGCTAGAATACAAGCCGATGCTAATATTACTTCTGCAGAACTAAAAAGAGATGCAGAAAATAGTAGGGCTGTAGGTGGATTTGCTTTTAGAATATTAACAAACTTTCTTGGAGGTTAAGAGTGACACAAGTAGGACAAATTAATCAGGCTATACGTAACGCATATGAAAAAATAAAAGATGTGCCAAAAGAAGAACCAGTAAGCACAGGACTGTTAGCTAGAACAGAGAAGAAGAAACCAAAACAAAAAATGAATGATGCAGTTCGATTATTAATGTTAGCACAGGAAAAAACTAATGGACGAGTTTGATAGAGAAAATGTATCGTTTAATGCACCTGTTCCCGGTCAGTCATTAACTGCACCGTTGGGTGATAGACCTTGGCAGAAACCTGCTAGACTTAGCACTCCTGATGAAGCATTAGCTTTTTATATAGAGAGAATGACAAAGACTGACAGAGCAAACGAACTGTTAGACATCTTAGAGAATGGAGTTCCTGTTGATACTCTTGTGGATATAGTGCAACAAGGTGGTGTTATGGAAGGTATACACAGTTTGGATGTTGGTATAATAATAGCTCCTGCACTAACAGAAGTCATATCAAATATGGCTGAAGCAGCAGAAGTAGACTATGTTAAATTTTCTAACGATAAAGGTAAAAAGGGTGCGAGTTCTGCAGAGCTAGTATATGCAATGAAACAAGAAGCAGAACCAGAGATGCCTGAAATAGAAATAGAACCAGAGGTAGAAGAAGAACCCAAAGGATTGATGGCAAGGAGAGCAATGTAATGGTATTAGGTCTTGATTTAGGAAGTGTGCTAGGTGGTTTTGCTGCCGAAGGTACAGAGTATTTTGATGAAAAAGAAAAAGCTATTGAGGGTTTAATAAGTAAGTCATGGGACAAATGGCTTATTGATGGTCCTGCTAACTTCAAAGCTCATGTGGCTCAGAAAAAAAAGTTAAGAACTTTAGCTAAAGCACTAGAAGGATACAATCTAGGTAACGATAAGATTGGTGTTATACTAGAGCAGGGACGTGGTGATGAAGTCTTAAAGTATTTAAATACAATGTCTACTTTAACAGGTGATGCTAAAGCAAAATTCTTAGAACCTTTAGGTGGAGACATAAGTAATATAGTAAAGTTTGCACCCGACTATAAAGAAAGTGGTTTAACATTAGACCAAATAGTTAATAAAGTAGGTGGTAAAATAACTGGCGGTATGTCACTCAGTGATGCTTTTGCAGATGTAGGACAAGATAAACAAAATACATTTGCTAAAATATTTAGTCCTAATGTGTCAAACATTGCTAACAGAAGAATGAAAGCATATGAATCTGTATATGGTAAAGGTGCGTTAGACCAAGCAAGAAAGTATGCCACAGGTGCGGTGACAACAGATAGTCTAGGATTTACAGGAACTGTAGCCATGCCTGACCCTGTTGCATCAAAGGCTGTGCTAGATACTTTAGGTGGAGAAAAGGGATACATAACAGGTGCTTCATTTAATACTAGAGTTAAAGAAGCAATGGCAGGTATATTAGATACAAGTGTAATTCAAGGCGATTTTACTGTTCCTAAATCTATAAAAGACGAATTAGGTGCAAATATAAAAAATGACCTTATGGATTTAGTTAATAAAGAAATGATTGAATATAATTCTAAATTACCTCAAGACCAAAAAGGTTTATATACAGATGAATTTTTAGGACAGCTTAGAATAAAGATGGAGAAAAGAGTTAATGCCATAAGAAACAGAACAGATGATTCTGGAGATGGTACAAACTTTGACTCTATGACAACAACAGAAGCACAGCAAGGTAAAGCAAGATATACTAATATGATAACAAACAGAACTTTAAATATTACAATGGCACAATGGTTAGACGATTATGCAAAGTTTGTTATGATAACAGGAGAAGCGTTAAATAAAAAAGATGCAGACAAACTGGCTTTGGACGCATATACAAAAGCCTATAGTGCCGGAAAAAAAGGTAGCGCAGTAAGAAAGAAATAAGATATGTTTAAGTCGTATAATCAAGCGGAAAATATATCTAAAAAAGACTTGCTAGAAAACAAAGATTTTTTTTTAGATGTAACACAATTTCTAAAGGAGCGTAATGGTGTTAAAGAAATGTTATCACCAGAAGAAGCATATGAACAATTTATGGAGCATATGCGTTATCACAACGTAAATGAAGTAACTGTATTAAGAGACTTAGAGTACGCTCAAAATTCCAACAATGAAGGTAAATTAAGATTCGCTAGTTTAATGGATGCTTTTGACAGAGTAGACGAGGGCATATCATTAACTGGTATGTTAGATTATGCGGAGGGTGTAGCCACAGCACCGTCCACATATTTAGGTATAGCCACAGGTGGTACAGGTAAGCTTGCGTCAATGGCAGGTACGCAAGGTGCAAAACTAGCTGTAAGAAAAATACTTGCTGAAGCTACAAAAAGTGCTGCAAAGGCATCGGCTGTTGAGGGTATAATAGGATATGGACAGGGATTAGGACAAGAAGCTGTAAGAACTGAAACAGGATTACAAGAAGAAATTACAGGCGATAGAGCATTAAAAACTGGTCTAATGTCTGCAGGTACAGCAGGTCTTATAAACTTTCCCATTGGTGCATTGCAAGCTAAACGTGCTAGTAATGCCAGTGAACTATTAGCACAACAAGAATTTAGAGCTGCAGAAAAAGCATCTATAGCTAAAGAAAAAACTAAAGAAACTTTACAAGAAGCTATACTTAAAAAACCAAATGAAGTTGCTTCAATACGAGAAACTTTAGAAGCACTTGACCCAGAAAAAGTACAGAAGGGTAGACTGATTAGAAGAATGTCATCTACATCTGAGACATTAGAAGCAGGGCTACCAATAGAAGTAGTAGAAAATATAACAGCTGCAGCTTTAAGAATAAAAGATGAGATAGATATACAGCCTAATGAAAGGATTACCAGTGCTTTAGCTAGAATGTTAGAGGATGGTAAGTTTGAAAAGTTAAACTTAGTAGAAGATATACTAGAAGAGCATAATTTAAATTATCAAACATTCTCATACTTTTATTTATCTGAGATATCAAATGCAGGTAGATTACTACAACAGCAAAGTCAAGTTAAGGCTGCATTAGCTAGACCCAAGATAGGAGCAGAGACAGATGAAACTCTTGTGACCTATAAGTTTGGACAAAAGACTGTAGATGATTTGTTAACATCTTTAGATAAACTAAGCACAGGCAATAAGTCTGCAATAGATGCAGAAGCAGCAAAAGATTTAATAAAAAATAAACAAGGTGGTAGAACATTCTTTCAAGACTTAGATAGACTAAGACTAGGAGTTATGACATCTCAACCTGCTACAACCATGCGTAACAATTTAAACGGTGGGTTTAGAGTTGCAGTCGATGCAACAACAAGAGTGTTTGACAATCTACTAAATTTAAGAAATCCGTTTGATGGCACGTTTGATGTAGCTCTACATGTGCTTAGTCCGTATGAAGCTACAGTCGTGCAGAAGATATTCAAGCAAGCATTTCCAGAAGAGGGTTCTAAACTATTTAGAGAAGCTGCAGACCTAGAAGCGGTGTATGGAAAAGAAGGTCCGTTGGCTGTGCTAGGTAGAAAATTTAATGTATTAAACACTATGTCAGATAACATCTGGAAAAAGGCTGTATTAGCTGCATCCTTAACACGAAGAATATCTGATAAGAATATAGCTGTCCCTGATGATGTAAGACTACAACTACTAAAAAATAAAATGTCTAGAGAAATGGACAGAAATACAGTCGAAATTGCTATACGCGATGCTCAAGCCGATGGTGAATTAGATACATTATTTAAAGGTTATAAATTAGATTCGTCAGTAAAAAAGAAATTACACTTTCATGACTTATTAGAACTAGATAGAACAGCCGACATAGATGATAGCATAATTAAAGCTTCTATAGAAGATGCCTATGATTTTGTATATCAAAGAAGTTTTGAGGGTAAGAACTTTTTTGGTAAGATAGCAAAGGGTACTATAAAAGCACATCAAGACATGCCATTTGTAATATCAAGTTTTATGCCTTTTCCTAGATTTGTTGCAAACCAAATAAGATTTTTGCATGAGCATGCTCCCCTCATAGGTTTACTACCATTAGATAAACCTGTTGGTGATATGCCAGTAAGTCAGTACATAAAACAAAAGCTACCTAAACAGATGACAGGAGCTATGATGCTTATGACTGCTTATAACTGGAGACTAAAGCAGGGTGATACAACCAACTGGTACGAGTTTAAAGATAACAATGACAATATTGTAGATGGCAGACCTGTATATGGTCCTTTCAGTTCTTTCATACTGGCAGCAGATATAATGATACGCTATCAAAATGGTTCTCTACCTGCCACAATTAGCCCCTATGTTAGAGATGCATTGCAAGCCACACTTGGTTCTACATTTAGAGCAGGTATGGGTTTGTATACATTAGACAAGGCATACACAGATTTAGAAGATGGTAGGTTTGGCAAGTCTATAGCAGAAACAATAGGTAATATATTTAATACATTTACTCTACCTGCGTCTGCAGTCAGAGATGTATACGCACAGTTTAATGAAGACATGCGTGGTGTACCCGAAACACGAACTGGTGAGATGAACTTTTGGGATATACTGTATGCAAGAGGTACAAGGTCTTTACCTAAAAACTTTGCAGGAGAGTTTGATGAAAGTAACATATTAGGTGAAGCAGAAAGAGCTAGGTCTCCGTTTGAAACAGGAGAACTGAAACCTGTTAATCCACTAGAAAAACAAATGTTCGGATTAACAAAGCGTAAACCCAAAAGCTTATTGCTTGAAGAGATGGCTAAAGTTGGTCTACGACCTTTTGATTTATATAGAAGAGATAGAAATGAAAAACGAGACCTGTACATAAGAGCTATTTTATCTGAAGAGGGAGGGCAGTTTAATTTAAACGAGCAGTTAAACAGTTTGATACTAAGTGATAGATATAAAAACTTAGGAGATGATGCTGATGCAAAAGCCATTAAGAGAGATATGATAGATGCAGGTGCAGAAGCGGTGGTTAAGGTAGCTAGAGAGTTAGCTGACCAAAGAATAGAAACCGAAGCATTCGATGCGAGAGCGTCTTACACAACAGTAGATAAAACATCTTGGCAGAGAGTACCTGCTATAGACAAAGCACGAATAGATGCAGAATACAGGAGAGAGTTTGGTGGTGAGTCTGTATCAGCCGACAGAGATAAAACAGTTATTATTGATGGAGTGCCAATAAATGTATTACGTTGGGGACTTGAAAGATATAGTGCAATACGTGGTGTAAAAGGAACTGAATAATGGGTATGAATAGTATAAATGACTTAGAATATTTTAACTCTTTGGATAACTCAGACACAGATGATAACTTTGAACAGTTTGAGCCTGTATTGTCTCGTGCAGAAGAAGCATTAATAAAAGCAAAAAAGTCTGAGCTAACTCGTTCTGACAGACGAGCTAACTTTCACATGAATAGAGAAAGACCTGAAGAAAATAAGTTTACTGTACAGGGTGTGGCAAGCACAGTGGCAGACTTTACACCTGTTGTCGGTGAAATAAAAGCAGCATCTGAATTGCCTAACGATTTATCATATGCCTTTGAACTTGTAGAATCAGGCTATGATGAAGGTGATTTAAAGAAGATGGGACTGGGTGGTGCGTTTGCTGTGCTATCTACAATGGGCATTGTGCCGGGTGTGCGTATTGGTGCAAAGGCAGGTAAAGAAGCTATCAAAGGTAGGATTAAATTGACTGATGAAGAGGTGGCTGAGTTTGAGAAAGCACTTGAAAAAGGAACTACACCTAAAAAAGAAATGCCACCTGAGTTTGCAAAGCAACTAAAAAAGCTAGATGAAGAAATGCAAAAACAGAAAAAATCAAAACCAAAACCAGATATCTTTGGTTTAACACCAGAAGCTGTAGACAATTTAGTTGATGACCTTGCAATGTTAGGAAAATCTCAAAACCAGATTGTTACTAACAAACAACTTAAAGAACTAGTTGAATTACAATCTGGGTTTACCCCTAATGTTCAAACAACTAATGAATTGGAATCTCTTTTAAACAACAAAGGTGTTTCTACAATTAATAGTTTTGATGAATTTGAAAAGCTCACAGGACAGAAAGTAAAGGAACTTGATACACAATTATTTAATGAACAAGTATCTAAACAAAAATTTTCTGAGGTAGTAGATAGCGAACCTAAACTTGTAGGTGGTACATTTGCCAAAGCTGATGTAGATTTGACACCCGACCAGAAGTTTCTTGTGGATAAGATAAGACAAAAGAAAGTGCAATTGAGAGGTTTTGCTGACGAGAATAATAAAATGTTAGGTAATATACCTTTTACCCAAAATCAAATAGACTTGATTGACAGAATCAATACAATAGATTTTACAGGTAAAAAATTTGATATGAGAAATAAGGCTGACCAAATAGAAATAGCAAAACTGTTACCTAAACCTATACGTAGGACAATAATACAAGAACTAAACAGACCTGTGCCAAAAATATTTCATGGGTCACAAGGTATAAGTCAACCCTATAGACCAGAAATAACCTACTATTCTGACAAAACTAGAGCAGATGTATTAGAAGATGAAGGATTTTTACCTTATACAGACTTTGAAGAAGGTGTTGAGATTGGTCTAGGTGGTGGTAAAGGTGCAACAGGTGTGCATATGGAGCTAGGTAAAAAGATGCTATCAACATCAAGAGACCCACTTGTGTCTATAAAAAGAGGATTTGGTGCAAATATCCCTGCTAACGTAGTATCTGCACCGTTCCCTAGAAGTATGACACGACCTATGACACCTGAAGAATATGATGTAATATCATCTAAAGCACAATACTCACGAGATGATACACCTGTGAGTCTACCCACGCTTAGACATCAAGAAGCTGAGATAGCTTTTAGCAGACCTGAAGATATAAAAAATATAAGACAATTATCTAAACAGATAGATGCTATTCCTAGAACTGAAGCTGTTGGTAGAGAGGACTTAAAAAATCTTGGTAAAATGTCATTAGAAGATAGAGTTATAACAGGTCAAAAGTTTGCAAATAATATTGTAAATAAATTTGATGTGTTAGATGCTCTCATACCATTTGAGGATTTTGCCGGTAGCCTTGGAAAGCCTTTAACAAAGAATCAAGCGCAAGTAGCATATAATGAAGTGAGAGATATAATGAAAGACCTTCAATCTTTGGGTCAATTTACCGAGCAATATGGTGCTAGAGGTACATATGATAGTTTGTACAAAACATTTAGAGCCAACAACACTGATAGGGTTAAGCACATTGCAAAAAATTTACCCGAAGGTGAAAAGAAAAATATGTTAAACTCTTTACAGAGAACTATGCAAGCTTTTAAATTTGCCACTGGACAAGGAGCTAAAGCCACAAGAAATAAATCAGATAAAGAGTTATTAGATATTCTAAAAAAAGGTACAGATTTTGACGAAGCTTTTGAGCGTACCTATACTGACGAAGATTTAAAACGCATGAGCTTTTTAATTACAGACAGATTGAATCGTGGTGGCTTGATGGCTAAAGCCTAACGGTTATCACCCGAACCACCAAGCACTCCTCTTGCTCTTCTGTCTTCTAACTTATCAAGATTGTCTTCCATTATCTTGCCAAGATTAGAACCCAACTCTTCCGCTAATACAGCTAGATACCAACACACATCGCCAAGCTCTTTGCCTATCTCTTTGCGCTTATCTGGTGTATCTCCCCCATCACGTATCAACTTCTTTACTTTGTTTGCAACCTCTCCTGCTTCACCAGTGAGACCTAGTGCAAGATATTGTACACCTAATTCTTTTGGGAATATAGCTGTCTTACATGCAGACCTCTGATATTCCGTAGCAGTTATTGTGCTAATATTTTTCCATTTCATAAACTGTTTAGCTTCCTTTTCTAAGTTGTTCATCTTTTTTTATCCTCGACAGGTTCTCAAAATACGCAGTGTTAAACCCACGTTGCCACTCTTTGAGTTGCATATCTTCTTTGAAGCGAGGGCGAAACTCTGTAAACAGTTTCCTGTTACCTATCTGCCTATATTTACCGCCCTTCTTGAACGCTTCATATCCCCACCTAAATTGTATTTTAAGTGGGGCATCATACCTCTTGAATTTCCTATGCTGCATCCTTCTTCTCCTTGAATGCTTTTATAACATCAGACGAAAATAGTTTTTGTAAGTTTAGTAGATACATACGTGATGCATTGTGGTCTCCACCAGACACAGACTTCTTGTAATCTAAGTTCTCTATAATACGTCTAAGACTTTTTGTGTCAAAAACCAGAGTAGCAAAGACTTCATCACCAATGCAAAGATTGTGAAACCAATAGTCTGATTCGGTGGCATTAATACCACTAGGCTTGCCATAGCATTCGTATTCTATAGCAATGTTACCAGTTCTTTGCCACACATCTCGCTCACTCTTAACTTCAATCTTTTTATCTTGCAACATATCAGCCACAAGCTTTTCTCTGACCTTGCCATACTGCAGGTCTATGTCAAACTTCTTTCTATTTTTTGGTGACGGTGCTGTCTTTGTCATTCGATGTCCCTTCATTTTGAGGTTGTTGTGGTGCTAAGTATTTAACAATCATATTTAGTTTACCATCATACTCTGCTATACTACCTAACTCTTTTTCAATAGACTCTTGAATGTCTTGGTGCTGACCTATACCTGTTGGACTTTGTAATAACACAGTCACGTTTGCTAAGTGTTTATTTATTTGTCCTCTAAGATAGGATACGTGTGCATTTAAAAGTAACTCTTTCATTTTATCTCCTTTATGCGCTGATGTCAACTACTTCACACACACCTGCGGTGCATGCCAACTCACGACTGCCTGATGTCGTATCTTCTTTTTCAAACTCAGACAAAGCTCTCCAGTCAATACCCTTTGGCATCTTGCTTAACATATCTTTGTACTCTACTTCAGTGCAGTCTTGATATGGTGCTTGCTTGTAGGTATGCTCACTAAACGGTAGAAAGCTTATGCCTGATACTTCATCAAAGTGTTCATACACCCAAGCACCTACCTCTAACCACTCGTGTTCTTTTACAGAGATAGTTACAGATGGCTTATGCTCACACCAGTATGTCTGGTACTTCAACCATATATTCAACTGTTCTATGGCTGTCATGTCTTGTCTAAACACAGCAGTGGATGGTGCTTGCATAGGAAAGCTAAACACTGTGGTGCTTTGTGGCTTCATTACATCAGGCTCAGATGGTATACCTTGTGCCACCATAAACTGTGTAAGTGGGTCTTTGTTATCACCACGAACTGTGCGTATATAGTGTTGATTGTGTCGAGCATGTATGCCACTCGCACTGTCAACTAATTGACTAACCGTACCACTAGGCTTAACTGTGGTGACAGCAGTGGACTGTGGTATGCCAATCTTTGCTGACACTTTTCTGTTTGTTTCAACAGCAGTCTCACGTAGCTTTGTAAGCAACCCTTCTATATTGTTGCCTATTCTTGGACTCTTACCACTTAGCAACGCATTGTCCATGATACCAGTAAGTGACACACCTAGCAGTCTTTCTTCTTCTGTATTATCTTTCCATATCTTACGTAGATATTTAAAGTCGGTAAGAGTAGATTGATATGTACCTAGTATGGTTGCTAGTTTTACTTTCTGTATCAGAGTTTCTTCTGTGTCAGACTCACGCACTACAACTTCCGTAAGGTTACAGAATTGATAGGGACGTAGTATTATTTCACTACATGGATTACAGCCAAACTCTTGTTCTACATCGCGTCTGCCATTCTTAGATGCTTGCTTGATAGCTGACTGTCTGTTAAAGATACCCCTCTCACCAGACTTGCTTTCGTAAAGAGCAAGCCACTCACGCATAAATGTGTCCATATCAGGCTTAGATTTGTATGCTACACTATTATTAGCTAACGCACGTTGCCCTTCATTCTCCCACCACTGTCCAGACTTAGCGTGTCGCATCTGTGTATCCCCTAGATTAGATAGAGATATTAAAGCTGACCTACGCACACCACCTACTACAACGACTTCACCAATCTTACACATAATGTCATGGCATTCTAGTGGATACAGCCTACGGTTCTTAGCTTGTATAAACTTCTCAATACAGAACTCAAACAGTTCTTCCAAAGGTGCAGGACCACTGGCACGACCACCAAATGTTTTTAGTCTAGCACCTGCAGGTCTGACTTCTGACACATCCCATTGTGGTATCTGCCCTGCATATAGCATAGCAATAAGCTCACGTAATGCTCTTGCCCAACCCGGTCTGCTATCAGCAACTTTTATAACTGTGTCACTCTTCTCAAAGTGTTCGTTTACGATAGGTAATTTATCTACATTCTCTCTTTCTACAGAGAAGCCTACACCTGTGCCACACATTAGTACGTACATAGTTTCATCAAATGCTCGTGGGCTATCGACAGGTATGTAAGAACAGTTATACCCTGCTACATGGCATCTATCTAATGCAGAACCTGCAGTCATCAATGCTCTCATGCTAGGCATCACACTCAATCCCATCATTGCATCTTCTAAGTCATGCTTTGTAGCTTGTGGGATAGTATGATTGTGTTTCTTTTTAAGATGGTTAGACATATAGTCTATGTATCTTTCTACAGTCTCACTCCATGTCTCACGTCTTTGCTCATCTTCTTTCCATCTTGCGTAACGTGATAACGCAATGAAGTTTTGGTAGTCGGTAGGTAATAAATTATTCATGTCAATCTCTCAATGTTTTTATATTTTTAATTTCAGCACCCTGAACATCATAAAAATATTCACGAATGCCATCCTCAATTTCCTCTGATACTTTACCATCGGCAGGAATGGGGTACTCCTCTGGGTCTATATCTATAGCTATAAGCATTTTAACTAGCATTTAACTTTCCTTTGACATAATCAAAAAATCTATTTAAATACCATCGGGCTTTTCCAATGTCATCATCACCACCTTTTTCTGCTTCTCTTAGAATGTACTTTATATTGTTACCTTTTATATATCCTCTGTACTCTTCTGGAGTGAGAAAGGCTTCTATAACGTCTATCACTTCTAGCTTACCTCTTTTGTAGTGAGGTGGATGATTTATATAATCAATCTTTTTCTTCATTACGTTTAGCCCCATTCAAAAATTTCAAGTGTATTATATTACTATCTTTAGGTTTGTCAATAAATAAATCTTGTTGCCCATCATGGGAACGATTAAGATAATCATGTAGTAAGTTTCTAAAAGTTTCTACCTCTTCTATAATAGGTACAGAAGCACACATCATTCTACTAAACTGCATAAGTTCACTCCACTCACTGTCTGGCAGGTCATTGTCTTCTGATGTGATAACTACTATGTCTGCACTACCTGACCATGCACCGTTACTTTTATTTTTATTGGGACGAACTCTAATTATAAAATCATTCTTATCTAGCTTATCTACTATGTCCATATGCTTTCCTTTTGTATCCATTAAACTTTATAAAACTTGGGTATTTGTCTTTGCCTTTTTCTTTTATCCACGCTTCTGGAATAATCCTGTCATAGTAAATAAAGTTGTATCTCTCACACCACTCACCGTATGTAGACTTTGCACCTTTCCTAAGTTTACGTCTGCTATTCTCAAACACAAAACGTATATCTAATTTAGGATGTTGCTTTTTTATAGCAAGATGTTTTCTTCTATCCGATGCTGTGAACTGTCCTTTAGTTTCTATTATTACACCATTGAACAGCACGAAATCGGGTGTGTATGTGCGGTAGGCTAAATCTTCCCACTCTATTTTGAAAGGCTCGTACTTAAACTTAACACGTTGCTCTTTCAACAAGTCAGAGATTTTTATTTCCAGACCGCTACGATACCCATACTTTC
>VTLG01000202.1_pt1 | contig 18115 bp, 13 predicted proteins | sample 4694571 | NCBI WGS metagenome assembly VTLG01 (sample SAMN12604809, study PRJNA352737) | marine metagenome | biome: ENVO:00000447; feature: ENVO:00000209|ENVO:00000569|ENVO:01000036; material: ENVO:00002151; isolation source: viral sequences binned using virsorter ... | reverse complement strand
TCTTTATTTGATCAAAGAATGGGGTGGCTAATGTTGTAGTGGCTACAGCTGCAACAGCAGCATATGTAGCAGTTGTAACAACCTCTGCAGTGGGTAAAGGCATCTGTATATCAAGTACAGGTATCTTCATACTTGGTGCAGCGGGTTGTTCTGTTGTTTCTTTTGTATCTGCTTTAGTCTCTTCAGGAGCCTCTAGATCAGCTGGAGGGATCACCATGGGGCGATATGATGGTATACGGGCTGAAGGGGGCTTCAGCTCGATCCTAGGCAGGTCTATAGGCTTAGGGAGGTTAGGCGTGGGTAAATTAATCTGCTGCATCGGCAGTATTTCCAGCCTCTACCCATTCTAGGTACTCTTGGTAGTCCATGTTTGCTGGATCTAAAGGTATCCACTTCTTTGTTTTATATATGACTCCTGCATTTGCAGTGCCAGGGATATTCTTATAAAATTTGTAATCAGCCATAATTAAAGCTCTGCACTAAATGAACCGCATAAATCATCAGCAGCATCTCCTAAACTGAATAAAGTACCATCATTTACTTGAAAAATACAAGAAGAAGTAGATTCATAAGCATTAGGAGTAGCTCCAGACCATGTAGCATTACCTTCTAATGACCAAGTAGGTCTAGCACGTTTCTGTACTGCAAACTGATATTCAAAATTCGCACTTGAACCATAAGAAGCATACCCTTTAAACATTGCAGTTCCATCTGTCATGTAGATACCTTCGTAATACCTCTGACACTTAGCTAATTCATCACCATACGATCTATGTTCAAAGTCAGTAGCAACGTCGCCTACTTCAAGCTGGACACCTGTTAGGTAAAATTCATTAGAAGTATTATCCATGAAATTGTCCTGACCTGTTACTGCTCTATAAATAGTTGAAGAAGTCCAAGTACTAACTTCTGAACTAATATCATCTGGTCCTGTCGCTAAATGAAATATCACACGTAACTTCTCATCATTATCATTTCCTATATCATTAGTTGTATCACCAGGAAAAGTCATAGTAAACTTTTGCCAACTTGAAGTTATAGTAAAAGCTTTGGTAACATTAAAAGCTGCTCCACCTGATGTAGTTTTAAATAATTGCACTCCATATTGATGATTATTGTTTTGTGAAGCAGATTTAGCATAAAAAGATAATGTAACCTTCTTAGCACTAGAAGTACCATGACATAGAGCTCGACAATCTTGACCTTCTAATCTTTGTGCAATTGCACCGTTATGACTACCTGTTGGTGTAACTGTTGAATCAGGAGTAACTTTTAAACATTTAGTGAATCCATCAGGTCCAGATGAATCTTGTGTCATTGTTGTATCGAAATTAAAGCTACTTCCAACAGTATGTCTCCATCTATCTAAGCCATAACTAGCAGTAGATGTATAGTTGAAAGTTGACCCCCGTTGTGAAACACGCATTGCACCATTAATTAGCAAATTCCTGTTGCCTGGTGGTTGATTAGTAATCTTTGCCGTACACGTTCCATCGGTTACCAAGGTAACAGCATCACTTGATGCTCCTGTGTGGCGTATTGTGTTTACTTTGAGTGTAGACATAATTAACTAGGTTTATTAGCTATAAGAAAAGCTTTATAATCAGCTTTGACTTGATCCGTCCACGCAGCGTTACATATTGCCTGAACGTCTGCATTCTCGCCCGATATGTTTGTATCAACTAAGTTATCACTTGCATCAAGTTCACCAGGATTTAATACTTTTCTATTGAAAGAACGAGTAAGTTCTACACCATCTTCTTTGATGATGCTTGCAGTTCTTACTTGTATCTTCCATTTGTTAACGACTTCTATTTTGTCGTTTTCAGTTGTTTTTGTAATTGCCATAATAAATAAAAAAAATTAAGCTCCATCAATTTGGTAAGAACCATCTACTTTTACATAGGCATTACTTAAGGCTATATTAGAAGCAGTAACATCTGTATAGTTATCACCAGCCGATTGGCCTATCACATAAAATTCGATTTGTTCATTTGTATTTAATTGTGTCGAAACACCATGGGCTCCTCCTGACGGATTAAATCCAGTAATCCAAAAATGAGTACAAGCTACTGGTGCTTCAGACGGAACTGCCAATGGTAACCCAGTTATACGAAAATTTCCGCTAGTAGAACCACTATGAGAATTTGACTGAAGAACTATAGTAAACCATACCCGATGACCTATTCTTGTATATTTACCGGTTTGAATAGCATAACCAAAAGTACCTGTAGCATTTGTACCACCAAATGCGGGCGTGAATGTGCCCTCTTCATAATCGTCCAGAGCATTCGCCGCTGCTGTATCGCCGTTAAAGGATATACCTCCTGTTGCTTGGATACGCATACTTTCTGTATCCATGCCATCAGAACCGCCCCTACTAAAGACTATTGTTCTACCAGCACTAGATCCTGACTGATGAACTCCAATATGAAATTCACCACTTCCATCACCAGAAGGAGTTTGTAACTCTAAGCCTTCATAGCTAGTACTAGTTGCAAGCATTGATGGTACGCCACCAAACTCAAGAGTTCCAGGTGTTGAGCTATTCTTGAGAATTTGATTAGCCGAACCAACTGTTGACGGTAACTTTATCTCCAAATCTGAGGCTGGATTAGTAGCTGGAGCACCTATGCTCATGCTATTCCCACTTGCGTGGGGTAATTTTATTTTACTCATCCTGCTACCTCCATAAGAGTGATCCAGCTAACATATCGACCATGTGCTGCTGCGTCAGAATCAGATACATTCATATTTAAATAATAAGTACCAGAACTTGCAGCATTTTCATAAGTAAATTGAATTGTATATGTCACTGCGCTTGTAGTTGATGGAGAATCAAGATAATTAGAAATTGCAAAGCTACTAGCAGTGGCTGTAGCGTTATCAGTTAAATCACCTGTTAAACCTGTTAATAACGTTCTATTCCCAGCTGTCGCACCTGTTAAATAAGTTGTAGCTCCCCCAGATATTGCCTTTTTAATCCTATAACCAAAGCGTTGCTGGTTAGCAGCGTTTCCTTCTCCAGTTATTGTACTATTAATTAAAATTTTATTTGAAGAACTTGATGGGGTAATTGCACAAGTAATTGAACTATCCGCCCATGCACTAGTACAGCTAATTAATGAAGTTGCAGTTACAGTAGTATTTTGAACTTGAAGAATTGAACCTGCACCCTTTTTAGCTGATGTAACTGCACCTGCAGCTAACATATCTGTATCTACTATTCCATCAGGTAAGCCGCCTACAGAGACTCCTGTGACGGTACCGTTTCCATTAATTGTAATTGTCATTAGATTACCGTCCAGTTTTCACCAGCACCAACCGTAACGGTGACACCAGAATTTATAGTTATAGGTCCAAAGGAACCTGCGTTGTGATTGTTTTGGATGGTATAGTCATGGGTAACTGTTTGTTCATTTTCCCAGAAGATCTTATTAGCATTGCTGTTACCACCTGTAGCACCAGCTGCAGCATTCTGCCAAGATACATCTGTACCATCTGATTGAAGAACTTGTCCGTTAGAACCAACAGTTAATACTGCTGGATCACCACTAGCGTCTCCATAGATAATTTTACCTCTAGCAATTCCTGCCAGTTTAGCAAGAGTTATTTGGTTATCAGCTATGTGAGCTGTATCTATACTACCATCAACATAGTGTTCTGAGTTAATAGAATCATCAGCTATATTATCTCCATCTACCGCATCAGCTGCTAAGTGAACGTGATCAATACTACCATCAGTGTAATGTTCAGAATCAATAGCATTATCAACTATTTTTGCACCTGTAACTGTATCGTCATTTGGTGTTGTTGAGACTGATGTGTCCCAAGTTGATCCATCATATATATATAATGTATCATTAGTAGTATTATAATAAATATCTCCATCATTATTATCTGAACCAGGTGCTGAACTAGCTACCCGATATCTAGCTTTAAAAGATTCTACAGTATCAGATAAAAGTTTTATATCTTCTGTAGTTGCAACTAATCTATGATAATTATATGTATGACTTGATCCTGTTGATACTACTAAAAGACCAGAGGAAGCTGGTAAGACGTATGGATCTGCATTAGATCCTACACCTCCTCTAAGAATAGAGGGAAATCCATTAATTGTTACATTATCAGAACCATTACCATCTGTTCTACAATTAGTTGAAACACCACTGCTATTAACAGAAATCTCTGTAGCATCAGCAATACTAACTATAACACCTGCAGCTGGTACAGTTGTTGGAAATACATCTTCAGTTGCAATTGCTTCAAATCCACCAAGTGGAGTTATAGCTCCTGAAACATAATCAACAACAGCTCCTGATGTAGGAAGATGAGAATCACTGTCAGATATAGTTGTTTGTTCACAGCCTATCTTAGCAATTGTTACAGCATCACTAGCAAGAGCTGTAGCATCTACAGAGCCAGGTGCATAGTGTTCTGCATCTATAGAATCAGCTGCTAAATGCTCAGAATCAATAGCATCATCTGCTATCTTTGCTCCTGTAACTGCATCTGCATTAATCTTAGCTGTTGTAACTGCATTAGATCCTAACGCTGTAGCATCTACCGCACCTGCAGCAAAGTGTGCAGTATCAATAGATCCATCTATATAGTGCTCAGAATCAATTTGATCATCAGCTATCAAAGCACTTGTAATATTATCAGCTGCTATCTTTGCAGTTGTTACAGAACTAGATGCTAAATGAGCTGCATCAATAGAACCATCAGTATAATGTTCCGAATCTAAAGCATCATCTGCTATTTTAGCTCCTGTTATTGCATCAGCTGCAATCATTCCTGTAGCTACTGATCCTGTATCTCCAGTCGTTATTACTGTACCAGTTACATTAGGTAAGGTAATAGTACGATCAGCAGTAGGGTCAGCAACAGTAAGCGTTGTCTCATATCCATCATCTGTACCTCCTTCAAATATAATTGTTTGATCTTCACCCATTGTCAGATCACCAGTCATGGTATCACCAGTCGTGGACATCTTAGTCTCATCATACTCCATAGCCTTACGCATCAACTGCGTTTGGTTATTATTAAGGTCTTCTGATGTAATGGATGAACCTGGTACATAGGTAGCCCTTGGTGTAGGAGCACCCATATCTGTTTCAGGTCTGATTATTATAGTACCACTAGATAAATCAGCTCCACCAATATGGATAGTCTTAGCTGAAGTATCTACAGTATATTCTCTAGGGGAGGCGGATTCATTTATAGTAGAAGCTGTGAATGTTAATTGTACGTTATTTAATAACGCTACAACTTCTGTACCTTTAAATACATCAAAACTCCCAGAGTAGCTAAATGTATTTGCTGCTCCTGTATTTTGGGAGTAGGTTTTTGTTACTTTTGTATGTGCCATTTAGTTCTTAGGGAATTGCTCTACTTGTTTATTTGGAAAACTTAGATTAATAATGTCTTCTCTAGTTTTTCTAGTTTTAGAATCTAAGCCATCCTTATCCGCCTTTAATTCTTCTAAAGCTGCGTTGCCTGGGTGAGTAGGTTGGTTTAATTTAGCCCATGCTTTAGCCCTAGCCTGATTCATTACATTATCAATTAGAGTATTATGTGGGTATTGATTAGGATCCATATCCCAATTAGCTGGATTCTGACTATCAGCTTTCATTCTAGCCATTGATTCTTTAATATCATCTCTAGTAGCAAGATGATTTAAAGCTTCTTCTACATTCTTGAATTTCTTAAAGCCAACTTCAATTGGTACTGTACCTATAGCATTTTGGAAATGTGCTCTAACATTAGCATGTTTAACAAAAGAATAACCACCGTATGCAAACGTTGTAGATTTAAGATCATAATTACTATCTAATAATAATCTTCTACCAGGGGTATCATTTCGTATATCTAATTGAACAGGTGAAACTGCATTGAAAGATCTACCAATAATATTCCAGTTTTTAATTGGTTTACCATTTAGGATATCACTCTTTTCTGGTAGTTTACCACCACCTGCTAAGAATTCAGTTGCTTGGTTTCTGTTACGAATATTAGTCCACATATCAGAATTTAATTCTTTCATGTGTGGGTTAATCCATTTACCAAATTCATTTCTCATACCTGCTAAAGGTATACTATTGTTAAGTATATTAGCACCTGCTTTATCAAGAGCACCTGGTTTCATCTGTGCAATTTGCATCAATTGATCTAAACCTGACATATAAGTTTTACCTTGTAAGCCACGTCCAATAACAAATGCAGCAGCTTGTAATCTTTTCTCGGACCACTCACTACCCATAAGTTCCATGTTATCACCAATATCAGCAATAGCAGAGAAAATAACATTATAAGGTTCTAGTGTTGTATAATCAAAACCTACATCACCTATATAGAAATGATTAGGTTTCCAACCAGCATTAATCCAGTTCTGTCTTAACTGTCTATCAGCAGGACCATTACCAGTTAATTGACCAGACATATACATAGCACCCATGGTACCTACAACTGCAGATCCAACAGCTTGTCTACCTGCAAAAAGGTTTCTAGCATTAGCTAAATCATTAGCATTATTAATACCATACTTAGCTAGTTCGTCAAAATTATCTCCAGTATGTCTTAATATATCAAGAGATTCTTTATGTAATGCACCCAATAATGGTGTATTTTTATATGTAAAGTTTAATCCATTAACACCAGTTCTAGCAAATAAATAGAAAGGTTTGATTAAAGGGATCTCATTAAATACTTTATCTAGTTTAGCAGCTGTACCTTTTAACTCAGATGTTAAAGTAACTTCTTCAAACTGTTTCTTAAGCCATGAATCATTACCTAAATTGATATTACCTTCAGCATCTAATAAATGATTATAATGAATGTCTTCAGCTTTCTTAAGTAATTCAGGTGTAAGATGTTGGAAGTCATCACCTACAGCATCTAAAGCATTACGCATTCCTATTTCTTTCGATCTAGCTCTAGCTAATAACCACTTAAATGTATCATCAGTAGCGGCTAAAGCACGTGGAGACCAACCAAATAGTTTATTATTAGTTAGCTCTCTAGCTTGATTATTAATATAGAAAGCTGCTTTCTCACCTGGGGTGCCTCTTTGCTCAACCCAAGTACGTTGTGCACTCCAAAGCTCATCACCTTTTGTAGGAGCTTCTGAGTATCGAGTTCTAATGTCTGCAATATTTGCATTAAATTTAGCATTCCATTGCTTTCTAAATACATCCATTGCTTCTGGGACAAGCTCAAACATACCTTTAAGCTTTGCTACTGAAGCTTTTCTACTAGCTATATCGTTAGTAAAAGGTGCTCGTAATGTAGCTCCTGCAGCTTCGTTAATTGCATTAAGATATGAATTTAAAGTTGTACCTAACAGTGCTCTTAATGGAGTCTTAGGTCCACTAAGGATGCTTTGAACCATTACACCTTGTAAATTCTGAATCATTTCACCTGTTTTAACTTTACCTTGGAATTCACCACCTACTAATTTCTGGTGCATCCATGCGTCAAAGTCTTTCCAGTTATGTACATCATTAGATATTTTAAATACATCTAATACAGCTTCTGCCAATTCATCATTAGGTTGCTCTTGTAACATACGGGTCATTAAATTGATCCCTTCTCTGGTTTCTCTCATAATCCTTCTTTCAGCTGTTGCTGATTGGGATTTAAGGATATCCATCATTTCAGGTGTTACAAAACCATTATTTTCTCTTAATAGTTGTTTAGCTAAGTTCCAAGTATATTGAGTTTTTTTAACTTGTCCTAAACCTATAGCAAGATTATCAGCTATTCTTCTCATGGCTCCATCTGTAGCAAAGATATCAGTTTTACCTAACATCTCACCTGTAGCATTAGCTGAATCTCTTAGTTGTAATAATAGAGATTTATTAACACCATCTTGGACTTCCATGTTTTTGATAGCCCATTGATCAAAGTCTGAGAGCTTTTCAAATGAATCGGCATCTAACTTACCATTTAATATAACACCTTCCCAAAATTCATCAGGACTCATTGAGGCTGCATCTCTGCCTAATACTTCCTGTATACTTCTTCTAGCACTATCAGAAGCAGTCCTTCTAGTACCTGTACCTGTTTTCTTTAAAGGGTTGAAATCAGATAATTGACGTTTCCATACTTTATCTTCAGCTAACTCTTTAGCCCATTTAGCAAACTTTGAATCTGTTATACCAGCTTTAGCAGCTTTAGCAAATTCAACTTGAGAAAATAGAGAATCAGTACTACCAACTTGACCTGTGAATAAATCATAACGCATTTCATCAATATCATTTACGACTTGACGTATACCGTTTCTTACCTTAGACCAGCCTTGACCGATCATTGGTGAAGCGTTTTTATAGACACCATAACCTATACCAGGATTATCAGCAGATCCTACAAAAGCATTTCTGAAACCTTCACTGGTTTTCTTCATTTGGACTTTACCAGCTTCAGCTATATCAGCTGCTTGTTGTTGACCTTTTCTAAGTAAAGATTCTGGGTCAGCTAGTTCAGCATCTATTCTTGTATGAAGTGAGTGTGTACTTGTTTCCCATTGTTTACCTATTTTTTCACCCCAACGTTTAGCTCCATGAGCAGCTGGACCTATATTTTTATGACCCCATCTAAATAGTTTTCCAGTATATTTTAAAGCTGAACCGAAAGTAAATGCTAATGTACTTTCACCTAGTATATTATCCCATTTTTTAAAGTGTGGAGAATTATAATAGTTTACTACTGAAGGTGCAAATAGCTCTGAAGGTCCACCATAATGTTCTGTAATAATTTGTAGTGGTCCTCTTTGTCTCATCATACCAACACCATGGTCAGTATAATCTCTGAAAGCACCTGGTACTACAGTGTCTGCAATAATACCTGTTTTTAAAGTTGTACTTGTAAGACCTTTTATTAATTGACCAGTTGCTGCTAACTGTTGGCTACCCATTGCAGTACCTACTCCAGTTAACCCACCACCAACTGCTCTATATCCAGTTGCTGCTAGTAAAGCAGTAGTTCCCCAGTATGTACCGTTATAAATATCTTTTGAATATTCAGTTGTAACTAGAGGATTATTAACTAAGAACTCTAATGATTGAGTGTTTTTATGTTGTAGTAAATCATCATCAAATGTAGAATCTTCATGCCATCCTTTACCTTGCATGACATCTCCAACACTTCCTAAAGTTTCTAATGCTTGAGCACCAATTTCAAACCATGCTCCACTACCTGATGCTTTAGTATCTTCTTGCCAGCTAGGATCAAAGTAACCTTTACGTTTTCTATTGATATATAATGCCATATTCTGACCAGCACCGTACTGTTGCCATAAGCCTTTCAGACGTTGCTCTGCATCAGGGTTTAGCATAGCTGCTAACCATTCTTCAGTTGCTGCTCTATCTTCTTCATCAGTCATTCCATCACCACCATTTAGATTGGTAGTATCAAAGAAGTCATCGTAAGTTATTTCCCCATCATTATTATGATCATAAATCTTAGTAAGTTCTGGATCTTCCCTTATTATATGAAAAGCTTCTAACTTATTCATTTGGTTAGTACCATTTAATAAGTTATATACTTGCTCTTCTTTGTCAGAATAATCCCGTGTTAATTTAAGAGCTTTGATAACATCTTTACCATTAGGAAGTTCACTAATTTTACGACCTTCCCAGTCTAATATAGAGTCTACATGTACATCACCAGTTTCTTGGTCATATACTCTTGCAGTTAAATGTCTTGTTCTTTCTGCTTTACGTTGTTCTTTTTCAACTTCTTGTTGAGCTTGTTCTTGTTGTTTAAGTGCTTCTTGTTGTTGTTGAGCTTGTCCTTCTTCAGCTATTCTAGTAGCTTCATCTACATGTAATCCTTCAGAAGTAAATTGACTTGCTTGGTCAACAACTTGATTTGCCATATCTTGGACAGCTGGTAGTTGTTGTCCTTCTTGAGGCTGTTGTGGTTGAGCCTGTTGCTGCTGTTCAGCTTGTATCTCAGCTGGTGTCCTGAAATCTTCTTTAGGGTATGCATTTTGTATTTGCTCTACCTGATCTTCATATCCTTCTACTTCAAAGGTTGAGTCAGTAGTACCTAATGCATCAGGTTGTAAATTTAGTTCATCCATTAGTAAAATACTCCGCCTTTTTGTTGAGGGTTAAATGGTGGCGTTCCACTTGGTGTAGTCGGATAGTTAGGGTTAAATGGAGGAGTACCACTTGGTGTAGTTGGATAGTTAGGGTTAAATGGAGGAGTACCAGTTATTATCCAAGGCATTAAGTTTTCTTGTGTATCAAAAGCTGAAATAGGGGATGCTTGATATGTATTAATACCATCTTTAAATAAAGCTCTTTGATATAATAATGTAGATTTAGAAGGATATGCTCCAGCTCTTGCGATAGCAGCACGGTAATCTTCAACTTCTCTACCTACAAGTTCAGCTCCATTCTCATCTTTACCTTCCATAAAGAGTTGAACTTCAGGTTTACCTTGAGGCCATAAGCCTTCATGTCCGTTAGCTTTTAATTGAGCATCTAATAGACCCATCCAGTTATTATCTCTACCACGTGCTAAACCTTTATAATATTGGATAGCACCTTTATCCATATGTAATCCCTTCTGGACACCATATTTCTCAAGATTTTGTATTACAGAATTTAATTGTTTTTGTCCGTAATCACCGCCTATTGTACCATTAAAAATGATATTAGGATCATCTCTCATTTCTTGTTTACCACTAGCAATTCTAGCAACTCTAAGATGTCCAGCTTTGATATCTTTTTCAAGAGATTGGCCAGTAATAACATATTTACTACCTTCACCATTAGTTCTGATTTCAGTAAGTACACCCATAGAATCTGGTAATGCTTCACCTGATTCCTTATCCATAACTTGTTGAGCATGGAGTGCTAGATGACTTGCTTGTTCAGCTGAATAGCCCATAGCAACATAGTTATTATATTTCCTAGCATAGTCAGCTTTAGCGTTAGCCATAGCTTCTACATAGGCAGGACTCTTTTCATTACCCTTAATACCCATGTTAGTAAATGCTGTGTCAAGATGAGCTTTGATTTTTTTATCAGCATCAAATTCTTTAAGAGATGCCTTTTCAAAATTTGTAGCTTTTTCTCTATATTCTAATGCAGCTTTAGGATGGAATTGATCTAATTCTGCATGAGTGATTCTACCATTATTAGATGCAATCAATGATTCTAAAATATCTTTATCTTCTCGTTCATTTCTATCACTAACAGTTTCGTAATTAGTAACACCAGCTGGAATAGGTAAACCTAATGCACCAAATTTACGTTTCCATTCGTTTACTTGAGCTGATGTTAAATCACCTTTCCTAGCTACTTCTATAAATTCAGCTTCTAGTTTTGTACCCTCTGCCTTTTGATACTTAAGTTCCTCATTAGTTACTTCTACATAACCTTTCTTGATATTAGACTTAAGCTCTGAAAATCTTTTAGGCCAATGTTGAGAAAAAGTAGTACCAGGTTTTGCACCTACTTTACGGGCTAATTCCATTGGAATAGGTAAGTTACCAATAGTATCAGCATAGCCAGGATCACCTATTGCTATACCTTCTTTAGCTGCTACCTTCATAAAGGCAGACCAAGCACCTTCATTACCCAGTAAGTTACCATTTTTATCTACAGTAGCACCTGAAGTTACAAGGAAATGGTGTATATCAGCTCCAGTTTTTGCACTATTTTTCCAAGCTAATGCAGACTGAGCTTGAGTTTGCATAGAAGAATCTATGCTATATCTCTTTCTTACCTTACTTAAATAAGATGACTTAGCTTCATCTATAGTTTTATTAACACCAACTAATTCTAATAATTCAGGGCTAAATTTATTTAGACCCATCTCCTCTTTAAGCTTTGCAGCTTCTACTTCTAATAAAGCTTCTTTAAGAGGTAAGCTTTGTATATTATTAGCTCTAATCTGTTTAGCTGTATAAGTTATACCATTTAACTCATAAGGTGTTTCACCGTTTTGCATACGGTAGTTAAGGGAATCCGCATAACTATCCATTGAATTCTTCAATCTTTCTTGAAGATATCCATATTGTTGGTACTGGGATAACTTTGCTATACGATCAGCTTCTGGGTATGCATTGACACCTTGAAGTTTTATATACTCAGCTTTTAGTTCGTGGTAATTTGTATCTTCTTGTTTAAGCGTAGGTATAAGCTGTTCTAATTCAAGCAATCTTTTAGCATCTATTGCTCTATCTTCTCTAGCAAGTTCAGCACCTTTAAACTTAGATTTTTCTATCTGTTTCTTCCTTTCTTTTTGAAGAATTTGAGAGAAACCTGAGAGACCATCTATGACTTTATTAGCTCTTGCAGTATGCCAATTACTAACATCCCTAGCATTTTGAGTTTCAAACTCTTGAGCTTGGGAGGTATTGAATCGAGAGGTTTTGGATAACCTCTCAATATTACGTTCGTAACTCATCAGTTTTCACCAAATGCTCCAGCTGCAGCCCCTACAGCACCAAATAAAGCACCAGCCATGCTTGGCTTCGCTTTTAATAATGGTGGTACTGGGGCATGACCATGAATAGGTGCATAACGTACCTTTTCATACAATTCCCAACTTTTCCATTGAGACCGATCTCTAGCACTTTCGTCTTTAAATACTTTATCTTTTTCAGCTAAGAACATCTCAGCTATATATTCAGATTTTTTGAAACCCATTTCTTTAGTTGATTTACCAGCTAATCTTGCAGCCGTAGCTCCAGTCATAGTACCAGCATAATCATTTTCATACATTTCACGGGTAGCGGCTTCCATTTTAAGGTCACCTTGATAAAATATTTTATCTAATTCATTATCATTTTCTCTCCATTGATTGATCAAAGCCAGATATTCTTGATCTTGACTAACATCTTCTGTTAGTTGATCTTGTTTGTACTGAGCATTAGCTAACATAGCGTCAGTTAAATACTGTACATTTTGTCTTTCAAAGTTTTTTAGTCGTGCTTTGTTTTCGGCTTTAACACCTGCGACTTCAGCTTGGTAGCCAGCGATGGCTTGACCAACGCCTGCGACTGCTCCGATTGCTGCTGCTCCACACATAATTTACAAAATTCTATAAAGGTTATATTGTTGGGACCATGTTCAAGTTCCCGTAGAAACTTAAATCCCAGAAACTTTAGAAGTTTTAGATGAGCGGTATTCCGTTTATCTACAATGTTCCAAAGGATTTTATCTTCTCTGCTATCAATCCATTTCTTTGCTTGTCTAGCAAATAGAATGGGTACATCATGAATGACGTTAGTACATAACATCCATATTTGACCACCTTCTTGTATACCTGCAACTCCGGCAATCCTGCCGTCTGCATCAGTAAAGTAAACGGTTTCACCATTGAAAGCAGAAATGGGTATATGGAGAAGTGGATATTGGCCGTGGCCTTCAAACACTTCTCTATAATCATCATCTCGAAGATTAGAAGCTACATGAACAGCAGCTTCCATTGTAATGGGGTGAATGTATTTAGACACGTGAATAATATTTAGGTGAATAGTCACCCTCCCAATTCATTGAGTGTATAGTGGCAGGTGAAGGGTGATTAGATTTAATTTGTACTGTTAGGTTTGTGTTTCTATCATAGACTGGTATGGTATGTAGGTAGCTACTTGCAATAGCAGGTGTACTAGCTAACACATTATCCCACTCTTTTGATTCAACTGTATATGTATAATCATCTCTACCCTTACGTTTTAAAGTTACATCTATAACACCAACATCTCCAAAGTCAAAGTTTAACCTATGTACCACAAGAGACCCACGTGTTTCGGAAGCCATTTTCTCTCCCTCTGGTCTCATCATGTATATCGTAGGTAGTTCAACTTCAAATTCATACTCATATCCTATTATAACATCAGTGTTAACTGAGCTTGCAGAGGCACCAGCTTCCGTAGAAGTCTTCCAATTACCAGGTAATGTAACCACTTGGTTAGGGGCAGACCCTGAAATGGCAGATGCAGGTATATCATAACTCTTACCTAATGCATCACTATCTGTTATACAGTATGCAGAAAGGTTTCGAGAGCTGTAATAACCAGCTCCTAATGTAAACGTTGTTACATCAGTTGCACCGTTATAGGTTAAGTCTCCAGAAAGGAATTTTTTCTTAGTATCTAAATGTACCCTATTATCTTCAGGGGCATCCCCTATTAATAATGTGTCTGATTTAATTTTTATGTCAAATTTTTCAAAGGTAAATGTAGAGGCTGTATTAAGAATTGCATAATATACGTCATCAATAATAGTATGATACACTAAGTTATTAGGTAGTGTCCATCTAAACCATGCGGTTTGGACTTTTCTACCAGCTTCAACATAGAATTTATAACCCCATACTTCATTAGATGCAGTGTGTAATGTACTATCTACAGCAAATAATACTAATTGGTTCTCTACTGAACCAGTCATCATGCTGGTATTGACAGGAAATAGGTTATATATACCCTTACTTTGTTCTACTATTTGAGGCTCTTCTCTTTGAGACACAGCTGCCATTTCAAAGAAACGGGTATTTTTAGCTGTACTATTTAAGAATCCTATAGTAGTACCTAATTCAATAGGGCTAGTATCAGGGTTAAAAGCGTGTGATGATACATAACTGATCTTAGCAGTCTCAGGAGTCAAGAGAGCTTCAGCACCTGAACTTAATAAGAACTGTTCACTAGCACTAAAGATAACTAAACCACCAGCTTGTTCAACAGCGTCAAATAATTTGGTTGGATATGTAGAGCTAGACTGTAAATCAATGGGATCTGCATTGGAAATTGCCATTGCAGTTTTGTTCCAAAAATTATAGAAGTCATTAACTCTAGATAAGATAACATTCTCAGCACTTAATAAGGCTATTCTATTACGGAAGAATACCATCTTCTGAATAGTCTGACCTATGAATGAAGGTTCTGGGTTTGTAATGTCATCACCACAGTCTCGTTTATACCAATCAGGATAAGAGAATCTGAATGCTCCATTAGAGTAAGTAGTTGAACCACCACCATTAATAGAGAATGAGCCTGGAAGCACCCTAGTAAGGGCTAGAGGCATCGTTGTATTATCTATCTCTATATCTTTACCAGGCTGTACTACCTCTTCCCACACACCCTCTCCGAAGCGAGCTGGTGTGAATGAACAAGTTTCACCTGCACTGATAGTTCCAGAGGCTGCATCTGTTACTTCAAATGTATTTGTAGTTTTATTAGCAATTGTATAAAATCCATCTGTAGCACCACCACTAGTTATATCTAATATAACTTGATCTCCATTTTCTAGACCATGGCTAGCAGCGGTTACAGTGATTGTATTACTAGCTCTAGCGTAGGTACCAGTCTGATCTATATCTTCAGCTATACCTTCAGCACTAAACTTAAGGAAGTAATCATCTTGATTCTCTTCACTATTTACCACACGTACTACATAACCATGACGGCATGTACTAGGTAGATCAGCGATAGTATTTACTTCACTTGTAGTAATACTCATCAAGGTTTTTTCAGCTGTTGTTACACCGAATTTTGTAGCACGATATAAATGTAAACCGTTACCAACTCTAGTACATGTAATACCTGTACCAGATATAGCATCTAGCGTAGCTTTAAGTTGTCCTAAAATACCATCTGCTGATACATGTTCTTCAGCATTAGATGATGTAGCTTCTGGACGTACCATTGCTACATTAGCTCTAGTAGTTATGGTTACATGGTTAGTAACTTTTACAGTAGTAGTAAGTCCCTTCTCAGAAGTATGTTGATGAGTATCATTTGTAGTCCAACCTTCTCCACCAAATTGTAATTTAGCATAAGTTTGGTATGTGTCATGATAGTTATCTTGAGCTTCTGTATCAGTATGATTATCGTCAGGTTGAGGTGTGCATCTAGCATCCATCTCATACCTAAGATTAGTCTTACCACCTGAACTTGCGTTAGGAGGTGATGTACTATGGATAGCTGTACCTGTACTAACTGTTACATATTCTCTACCAGCTCCATCACAGTCTCCATTACCTGGCTGGTTAGATCCAGTAGAACTTGTACCATCAAGAGATACATCTTCATCAGCTACTATTGAGGTAGCACGTGTATAAGAAACTGTTGAGTTATTTGTAGGGTCATATATATCTAAAGCATACTGTTTACCATACGCTATACTATCAAGTTGTATGTAAGCTTCAAATGGTTGAGTAGGAGATTTAGATGCTGCATCTCTTTTCATCTCAACAGTCTTGCGTCTGTTAACAAAGAAGGTTGTTTCGTTAATTGTTAACGCCTGTATATCTGAGGACTTCTCATCTGATAAGGCTTGGTTATCTAAGTAAGTTGCGACACCTGAGCCAGCAATATTTGCATAGTCCACGGGTATCTCAACACCATCACTACATCTAAATATTTTAACACCTCCATCATTTGCAACTTGTCCAACATAAGATTCATCATCTCTTGTATAAATAGTAAACCATTTTGAATTAGCAGCGGTAGATGGAGATATAGCAGATATCAAATGACTGCCAGGACGTTTAGATAATTGTTCTACAACGTCAGGTAAGCCATTCACAAGGTCGTTTACTTGACCTGGAAATTTCTTTTCGTCTGGTTGTTGACTGATACCTAGCACATAGTTAGGTATCTTCTGAGTAACACTAGCCATTATCTTCTAAGCATTTGATAAGGTTTGTAAGGTTGATAAGCTGACTCATCTGGCCAACCAAAGAATGAATGATCACCTTGGTTACATTCATATTCCATACATGAAGCTCTAGATTGTAGCTCGTATGTTGCTAACATCTGTTGTAGTTGAGCGTTAGATACTAACTGTACAGCAGCTCGACCTGATGCTTTATAGATTATATATCTTTGGAAGCAAGTAGGGATATCCTCAAAGTTAAGGAGTCTTACTTTGTTAACATAGAAGTACTCATCATCTGGGTATTCAAATGTATGATTCACTCTGTCATATAATTTCCAAATACCATCAGAATCTTTTCGCCGTACAAAGTCACGGGTTCTATCCCACTCATCTGTATTATCTATACGAATAACATCTGATGCAATTATAATTTTATTATCACTAGCGTTAACATTTTCTTTTATATGATATTCAAGATTAAATGTCCAGCCCTCATTCTGTACATCTTGATTTACTTCTTTAAGTATGTTATATATGAATGATATTTCTGGGTTATTAAAATCGATACCAGAGATAGGGGCTTGACCAATACTACCAAGAATTGCATTCACAGCGGATAGTTCGGTATCGATGGTTACAGTCGTGGTAGTCATAGTTATAATTATATAAAAAAAAGGGGAACCGAAGTCCCCCAAGTGAGTTAGTTATACTGAGCTGTAACGACGGCACAAGTGTCTTGGCTGCCGACAGTCGCATAAGCTAAACGTAAATTTGAAGTAGTCGAAGCAACCGCTGAAGGGGTGCCTGATCCACTTGTATCAGAAGGAGAGATACGAGTTTCTGTACCTTGACAAGAACCGTATTCACCAACTGCTGTTGGATTAGCCATAATATTTTATTGTTAAGAAACTGTTCCTATGTTAGCAGGAGTTAAGTGCTTCCTACCATACTCCAAAGGAGTGGCAGGGTTCTTAGTAATTGATTTATCAACTGTACCAATACCACTTAAGGAAGCACCATTCCCTGCAACTCTAGTCATAGTTATAGATGTTCCAGGATTAAGTGACATAATTACTAACGTGCGGAAGTTAATTCAATAGCACCTGCAGGGTTAAGTGTACCTACACCCATTGCAAGTCTACCAACCATAACATCACCTTGGTAAAGGACTGATACGTCCCCGCCTGTTACTTGGACTTGAGGTCCAACGGCTTCTACAATACCTGCAGCATCTCTTTGATAGATCAAACCGCAATGAGTAGAGAAGTCACCATTGTAACTGTTGTTCTCACCAGACACAGGGTTAACTGTACCAGCTAAGAATGGTAGGTTGTTAGAACGCTTGATTGAGATACCAGCTATTTCTACAAGACCTTCACCAGAGTTTAGGTTACCTTGTGAGTTACCATAGTCTCTGTTTAGGATGTTAGAAGATACCTGAGATACAAGAGCGTAGTACTGACGTGGGTTTAGTACGGCTGTACGTCCTGTCTTAG
>VTLG01010617.1_pt1 | contig 18116 bp, 23 predicted proteins | sample 4694571 | NCBI WGS metagenome assembly VTLG01 (sample SAMN12604809, study PRJNA352737) | marine metagenome | biome: ENVO:00000447; feature: ENVO:00000209|ENVO:00000569|ENVO:01000036; material: ENVO:00002151; isolation source: viral sequences binned using virsorter ... | reverse complement strand
TCTAAAATAAAGATCTGTGGTCGAGCATAGCCAATAAGTTTTAACTCATTGTTCATAGCTGCATCAAGCTTCTGCAATGTAACAGATAATGTTTGCGTGTAAAATGTTGTGCCGTTATCTTTATTAGCTGTAACATTTACAGTCATAGAACTAAGATTTGGTCGAAGCTCATATCTATATAAGGTCATTACATTCGTATTTGCAGAAGACCAATTAGCAAAACCCATTGTATCAATTTGTAAAGGGTCTGATCCGTTAACTGCAAATGTTGCATTAGTAACTGCGTTGTTTGCGTAAGATTGCCCTATAAAAATGGTTTTAATTCCACCTAAAGTATCTTTACACGATACTAATCTCCCTGCTGATAAATTACAACTCATATTATTATTGTATTAAAAAGTTAATAAAAGGGTGGTATATTTCAACCACCCATTTAAAATGTTTATTAAGACCAAACAGTTGATCCGTATACACCATCTGATGCTACTGCAACTTGAACACCAACTGCAAAGTTCATAACAATTCTTACGTTGTCAGAACCATCATACTGGTATGTAGGTATTAATCGAACCTCAGTCCAGTCTGTAGCATTGTTAGTTCCAAATACTAAGTTCTCAGGATACGTTGCAACAATTACGTCATTAAACATTCCTGGACAAACGTAAATTGGAAAGCCCATATATGTTAATGCATCAAAGTTACCTGCTGCACCTAATGCTTGGAATGTAGTAGCTGATGCTAATGCTTGACAATAGAATGAATATGTTTGTGCATTCATATAAAAACCGAAACCTGGTTTAGTTAAGATTTGTGGCAAATCAGATGCAGCCTTAGCATATACTGAATTTAAATCAGTAATAATATCTGTTGCAGCTAACGCATCACCAAAAGTTACTTCACTAAAATCTTTCATTGCACTTGCATCAGCACCTGTTTCGTCTTGGTTACCATCGTCAGACAAAAATCCTGTTCCGAAAGGAGCAGCACCTTGCCAGATTCCGATCTCTAATTGTTGTGCTGCTTTTGCTGCAACAACCTGTAAAACGAAGTCAGAAAATGCTTGTGGTAGGTTTCCGTTTCTATCCATACCTTGTCCCATCCAAGTTGGAAATACGGTTCCACGACAAATTTGCTCGTTTACTTTTAGATCAGTAAGCGTTAAAACTTGTTCAGTTGTAGAAATTGTAGTTGTGTTGTCAAAATCACAATTTGCAGCCTGAACAGGATTAGCAGAAGCAATGTTATTGATAACTGCACTTTTTGTTAAACCATCTATTTGTCTCACATATCCCTTCGCTATTGTATCAGGCGTTCTGACAACAGCAGTTACATAGGGCATTGCGTGTACACCTGCATAAGTATCGCCATTAATTACGATGTCAGTTGCAAAGTCACGCTTTTTTGAAATTTGATATTTGCTCATCTTTTTAAAATTATTTATTGTTAATGTAATATGCTGCCCTCTCCTGTGATGACAGTTTTCCTAAATCCATAGTTGTTGTAGCATTAGTTCCTTCTGGTGAATATGTAATACCCTCATCAGCAGGCTCGCTACTTAATTCAACTATTTTGCTTTTAAGTTCTTCTACCTCTGTCATAAGATCGCCTATAACGTCTTCTGAACTCATTTCAGTTTTTTCTTCTGACATTTCTTCTGTTTCTTCTTCTGCCTTTTTTCCGAATACCTTTTCTTCTAATGCAGCAACTCGGTCTTTCATTTCTTCAAATGTTTTAGCCCAATCAGTATCTTCTGCGTCAGCCATTTCTTCTTTATTTTCTTCTGATAATTCTTCTTCGGCAGATGCTTCTTCTACGTCCTCAGCTTCTTTTTCTTCACCAAGATCAAGGATTTCAGAATTTTCACCGATTGTTAACTTGTTGCCGTTTTCCATTGTGTAGCTTCCTGCTTCCAACGCTTCTGCGTTTCCATCATCACTAACAGCAAATACTTTTGAGCCGATCATAAATTGTTCGTCTTCTGTTGCAACGACACGTCCATCGTCCAACTTCATTTCTGCATAGAATTTTACAGAATAAGATTTAGGTTCATTTTTCATTTGTAAAAGGTTTAAAATTTTTTCGATAGTTCCCATAACATTAATATATATAAAAGGATTAGTATTGTTTATTTTCTAGCGTCTGACAGTCTTGTTTTTAATTGCTGCACAGACCTTTGCAGCCGTTTCTTTGTTGCCGTATTCTTTCATTTGATCTTTCATACAATCGTCCCAAGAATACTTTAACATAGCCTTACGCTTTGCATAAGCAACGTATTCTAACATTTTATATTTTTTCTTTCGTTTCTTTTTTTTGCCGTGATCACCTTCAAGTTCTTCACGCATAGTAGCAGAAGAATGATCCACACAAGGCATATATAACTTTACACCATCAACTGAATGTGCGTGAGAACCAGAGCAACCCTTAAACATTTCAGCATATATCTCCGCTTCTTCTTTATTTCTAAATAAGGGCTCACCATCTAAGCTTCCAACTGGATTTAATTCGTTAGCTAAAATTAGATTCTTAATTTTACCCATCATTACTTCGTCTGGGCAGTCTTCACAAACCTCGTCTAAAATATCAACTTCTTTTGATTGCTCAATTAATCTATCAGTAAAATAGCCCTCTATTGAAAAGCCACGAACCTCTTTATTTTTAATCTTTTCCCAAATATCTGGATTATTTTCTGCGGATACCTGAACAAACCAAGTTCCAATAGGCATATTTTTAAAGCCATACATATTTGACTTATCAAACTTTTTGTTTTCTTTAATCCACGATTCTACAACAGTCAAGCCCTGAACTGGCTCTTTGTGTTCAAGCGTATGATTATTGTTGTTTAAACTTGACATAAATAGCTTTTGAGCCTGTCTTATTGTTTCTTTAGTAAAGAACACTTCGTATTCTTCGTTTGTTTCCTTATTTAATCTTGGTATTTTTTTGTCTGGAATAAGTACCGCACCGATTAATTGTTTTTGTTCTTCATCTACTTTTGCAAGAGATAGAAAGTCATTATTGAAGAATACAAAATTTTCCTCTATCGCAGGAAATTTAACAACAGAAATAGCATCAACGCCAAAGTGTTCTGCTGCTTCGTCTATTATTAGTTCTATTAGTTTTTTCTTTTTAGCCATAATACCTATAAATATAAAGTTTCTAATTTTGTTTATAATGTAGCTTGTAAATCTAATTCAGATTGTAGTGCTTGTGAATTAGAAATATCAGTTTCAACTACAAATGCTTGAACAGGTTGCGGATCATCACCACCTGATCCTGATATGTTTTCTAGGTTTGGTATCATTCCGCTAATTCCACCCACTGTTTCTGTTTCTGTTTGAGTTCCTGTTGTATCAACACTTGTTGAATTGTCATCAATACTTGTAGATTCCTCATCACCTGTTGACATTATTTTTTTAACATTAGCCATACCTGCTGCTATTATACCTGCTGCTGCTATTGGTCCAAATATACCACCTTGTGCTAATGCTTTTGTTGCTCCTAAATATGTGTCTCTAATAGCCATACCAACTTGAATAGCTTTCGCTGCCTTGCTTTCTTTTCCCAAAATTCCAACAACAGTGGCAACTGATTTTTGTGTCATTTGCTCCTTATGTGCTGCTAAAGCTTCTGCATCTTTTTTGTCCTGAGCATCTTTTTTTAGTTTATCTGCTTTTGCTTTCTCATCTGCTTTCTTTTGGTCTTCTATCTCTTTTTGCTTTGCTTCTTCTAGTTTTTTCTGATTTTCTAATTCTTGTTTTGCTTGTGCGTCTAACTCATCTGCTCTTTCTTTTTCTAATGCTTTTAAATTAGTCAATTGCTCCGATCTTTGACCTGTAATCCTTTCGTCAAGATCAGCCATTTCAGTTTTAGCATTTATTAATGCAACCTGTAAATCAACATTATCTTTATTACGTGATAATTCTAATGCTGCTAAATCTATTTTCTTTTGTGCTAAAGCCTTTTCTTCTGCAAATTGTTCGTCTAAGATTTTACCTAATTTTTCGTTTGCTGCAATACGTTCTTCAAATGTTAAGCTAATATCGTCTCTAACCTGTCTTTGAACTTCCGCTTCTTTTTGATACTGCATTTGTAAAAGACGTTGATTAGCTTCTGCTAATTTAACCTCTTTGTTCAATTGCGTTACTTTCTTTGCATAAGCAACAGTTTCTTTAGCTGCTTTTTTTGTATTTTCTATAAGATCTGCAAAGCTTTCATTATTACCGACAACTGCTGTTTTAAGAGTAGTTACTGCTTCTGTTGCTATTTCGCCTGCTTCTGAAAATTCTCCCTTCAAAACCTTTCCTATTGCTTTTCCTAATAAACCTATGCTTTTAATAACGCCCATTACCACCTGACCTATTTGGTTCATTACATCACCAAACACCGCAGATGCGATATTAACCTTATCCATTATTTCTTGGTTAGCACTAAATTTTTCTGCTAAGAACTGTAAGGCTGAAATAACAGCACCGATACCAATTGCTTTCCAAGCAAGCCCTATTCCTTTAAAACCTGTTGATAAAGTTTTTGTTCCTTTTTCAGTATTTTTAGCAGCCTTACCTATACCCTTCAATTCCTTTTCTACCGCATCTAATCTTTTAAGTGCGTCTTTTGCATCTATGTTTAATTTGACTGTTTTCTCTTTTGACATATTATCTAAAAATTAATCTTATTATTTGTTTAATCATTCTTCTAAAACTTGTGTGATATTCCTGCATACCATAAGCAAAGTCTAAGTCTTTGTCCTTATATTCTACCAACTGCAAGTGATCAATGGTTGGCGTTATTAAATTTGCCAAGCTTTCTATGTATCTTTTTAATTCCATATTAATCTATCTAAATTTTGAAAGTCTATATATTGGGCGTTTTGATAGATCGCCCAGTCTTCATTATAGCCTAATACCATATTGCTAATTTCATTTATATCAATTTCGGCTGTTAAAGTCCAGATTCTTATAGTATCTGTTTGGGTATCACTTAATCCAAAGATTAAAACACCATCAGAATCTATGTCTATATTAACCGTGCAAGTAACAGGATTTGCCCCTTCCCTTAATTGAAATTCTACCTCGCCACCTATTGCTCCTAATTGTGTTTTAGTTGCACCCCTTATAACAAAGGCTGTAAAATAGGCAAACGCATCTGTTGTCCCTAATGTATATGTTGGACTTGATCCACCAACAACTGTTGTTGCTCCTTTCACTCTAATAACGATATGTGAATTAGAAGGAATATACATAGGCTTTGAAAACTTATCACCACTTGGGTATGCGTAGCCCCTTGTGTCTCCGAGTGTTTGTCCTGCTAAAACAATTCTGTGTGATTCACCTCTATATTGCGGTATTTTTGAACCAAGAGGTCTATGTTTAATAACTATGTCATCACCATAATAATTAAAAATTTTAGTGGCGTATTTATTGTTATCAACGCCTGTAATTAGTGGCCTGTTTGTTCCACCTAAGTTTCCGCTTATAATTGATTTTAATTGACCTGGACTAAATAATGCTGAGTTAGCAAAGATGCTTTGTAGAGTTAAAGGCAGGCTTCCTGCATTTGCGTAACACATATAGATTCCTGGATAATCATCTTGCTCTGAATTTGTTAAAAGTGTACCACCATTACAAGTGCAACATTCTGGCGAAGTAAATAACCCTAATGCATCTCCAGAGGTTGAGGGCGTACAGGTTGGATCGTCTTCAGGACACCACACCCAAAATCCTCCAGCAAATATATTCGAGCCATTGTTTAGTTCACCGATTACATAATTGCAGTCAGGACAATTTAAGCGTGTGTCTAATGATTTAATTAATGTAACCTTTGTAGATGCTTTTGCCCCCACCTGATAATTTGATATACTAAGAACACGCCAATATGTGTCTTTTATAAAGTATTCGTCTGAAAAGCTAAAATTAAAAATATCAACTTCATTAAGATTTAAGTGGCATTCCATAATTCTGGCTTCATCAGAATAGATGTTGTCTAAATATGGTTTCCAGTATTTGCCGTATAATGTGTTATTAAACCAACTACCGAAATTAACATCATAATTGAAAACAGATAAATTCCCCACTATCGGTGGCGTTGCATTCCAATAAACCGACTGATTGTTTTGGTTTAAGGTTGATGTTGTGACCGCTGTTAAATCAAAAGGACTACAAAGTGCATAGTGTCTAAAATTCATAGCTGTAACAGAAGTAGCATCTGCTCTATGAAAATAAATATCAGTTTGATCTCCGTTAGTATTTAGAATCTGTGTTCTTGTTCCACTATAATAGAAAATTTTAGGCTTTGTGGCTACAGGTTTATTTTCCACTAATGTTGCACTTCTTCGTTCATAGCTAAAATCATATTGAACGGTTAGGTTGGGTAGGAATGTTCCACCTTGCTCATCTTCATTCCTAAAAACTTGGCTATTTATAAAGGGTGAAAAAATAGCTTCATTCTTTAATTCGCCAGATGCAAACTCATTATTAAAGTCATCTATTCTTATGTGGCCAAAAACATTAGCATTTGGATAGTTTTCTTTTATTGATTTGTTATATAAATCCTCATCTTCAAGGTCTGTTAAATTTATTGTCTTTTTTTGTAGTGATGTAGTGTCTCGAACAATAACCTCTTTTGAAGTATCTAGTTTATCAGTCCAATTTTTTAATTCACCACTATTAATAAAGTCATTATAAGGTTGTATTAATAAATTTGAAGCGTCGCTTGGATCGGTTAAAACGACTAAATTAAATCGCTGAATAATATCTTTTAAAAATCCATTTTGCGTTAATTCTGGATCAACACAAGTTGGTATATCTATTGTTGCACCATATATGTTATTAGCAAAACCTGCCCAATTAATCTCAACTTGACTAAATAATGTTCCACACGCAGTAGATGCGTCGTGTCCTAATTGAAAAGCAGTCTGACAAACAGCGTCCTGATTTATTTCATAAACGGGTCCCCAAACGTCTATCATTATTTGTGCGGACGTTCCAGGTGCCATACTTGTCATATCCAAATAAGTGTTTAGATAGTTTTCCCCCTCTAACACATTACAGGTGAAAACGTTATTTAAAGCTAAAGGACAAATTTGTGTGGCTTCACTACCTTCAACAGTTACACCTGTGGAACTATTTGTTGCTGTGTCCCAATAAACAAGCCTATAATCTAACCTAATAACATTATCACTACTCTCCCAAGCACTTTGAACATTCCTAAACAAATATCTATGATTAACCTTGACTTGTGTCATAGAGGTATCAGTCCTTGTAAAATAGTTATTTGTAGTATTCCAGATATTATCCTCATCAGTAAATTGATCGCAGTCACCAATAGCAGATGTTGAATTGGCAGGAACGACAACGTCAACTATTGTGATTTGATCCCCAGCTGCAGCGTTTAATTCGTCAGTATAAATACCCCAGTAGTCATCATTACCTGCGAGAAAATATCCACTTGATGCAGCACTTGTATTAACTGTGGGTGCAATAGAAAGACCTGTATAATTAGCCAAGGTCATAAACAGTTTACCAAAAAATTCGTCTGAATAATCACCATTACCATCTATAAAATCAGATGTATATGTAAATCCTGCTCTTGCGAGAATTAATCTAAATAAAGTTCTTAGCTGTATTGCAGGTTTGAATTGACTAAAATTAACTGCCTTTGACCACGCTGCTTCTACGCCACCATTTTCTTCGTCAGCAACGATTGCGTCTGCTGCAGATTGATTCATATTTAAAAACCTTTCTTCTGATGTGTCGTAATAAAAATTTTGTTCAGTAATGCTGAATGGGTATATTATTTTACTAATACCTATATCAGTATCATACAAAGACTCTCCTGCTGTGTTTTGAATACCAGAACCCCAAGACCTATAAAGTGTGTTGTCATAATAGTTGTTATATTCATAAACATAATTATAGTAGTCAGTATATGATCCGTCATCGTTTTTAAAAACGTCTTTAAGTCTTTTGTTTCCTATTACAGAAAATAGGGTAGCACTATTTGATAGCAAAACAACCTCGTAATACTGTGCCTTTTGATATACACCTTTTAATTGCAAAAGCCCTTCAAATTGAGGAACTGCACCAACATATAAAACTGCATCAAATTTTGTTTTAGTATTGAATACTAATGTTTCTAAATTTACATTAAACCAATACTCAAAGAAATTGTTGTTATTGTCTGTAAATGGTAGTTTAAATGTTTGAGAATAGCTACCCTTTCTGGATTCAGGTTCTTTAATATCTGCAAACTGATAATTCAAAGGAATGTTCGGTGATTCTTGCAGGTCTAATTGATAGGTAGTATCTGACGTTGCCGCACTTGTTGCTTTTCTATATGCTACTAAACGAACTTTCATTAACTATTGGTATTAACAGGATTAGCGTATTCTATTTGGATCGTGTATTGTATTAGCTTATTGTTTGCTTGTGTCTTTTTTACAATGGATTTGTCAACAATCATAACGCCTTGTGTGTATGTTGTGTCTTCATTTTCAACTATATAAACATCTGTTGACATTATTAGCTTTTCCATCAAATAGGCTTGATCCTCAGTTAGCCAATCTGTGTTTAGAGTTTCTTTTAAAACAGCCGTTACCTGTCTTGTTTTCTTTCCTCGCATAGTGTTATTATAATACCATTTAGAAGCATTGAATCTCCCCATAATACTACTATAATTATTTCTTGTAACTTCTATTCTTTGTGTTGATTTCTTTCTAAAATTGAAATAATCATAACAACCCAAGCTATTACGCCAAGCTAATCTTCTAATCTTAAAGCCCTTGCAACTTGCGTCTTCTCTTATAAAATAATAATTTGCTGTTTTAGGATAGGAATAGCCAGATGAAGATGTTCCAAAAACTCTGTAATACGCCCAGCCTGCGTTTCCTGCTGCTGATGGCTTAGCGTTTGCAAACATAGCAACCGTTTGTCCTTGTAAATTACCTGGCCCACAACCAAAATAAAGAAGATATTCTTTGTCTTCATTTGATGAGGTAGGCACCATTCCACCATAGGTAGAAGTGTTGCTAACATAATCAGTATTTAAGGAAGCACCATCTGCGTCGTAGTATTCCACATACATTCTATCTAAATCGCTATCCCAGTCGTCCCAATTTAAAAAAGCAACTGTATGGTAGTCGCCCACATCTGTTGTGTCATTCCATTGAACATAGTTTATATAGCCTGTAATACCATAGGTAGAATTTGTTGTTATTCCAACATCACTTAAAAATTGATCGGTTGCTGAGCTTGCTTGGTATGGTTGAAAATTATCTCCTTGTATGTAATCTGAATTAACCGTTCCACCGATCATAGCCCTTTCAGTTAGCAAAGGTAGTGAAGCTGCTATATAGGTTTTTATGTTAGTTACATTTGGTGATGTATCTTCGGTGGGTATAACTAATTCTCCTTCGCTATATTCTTGATATGCTTTTATGTATATAGTTTGAACCTGAGTTTTATCTATTCTACTATCACCATTCACGCTGAAGGGTTTTAGCGTAACAGCATCACCATCAGAATCGTCGCCAGAATTTGCACCTAATTTATGTATTGTTTCAAATGGAATACCAACTTGGTTTTGGTCAAATACAGTATCTACAATTTGGCTATTGATAATATCTCTAAGATCAAAAAATGCTCTCGCTTCATCGCCAGACACGTCTGATCCGTAGCTGTTTCTTCTTTGTTTTATTTTAGCAATTAATGTTCCTGAGCCATCAACTAATCTTACCTCCATTACAAGTTTAAAAAAATATAGTCCACTAATATCGTCTTGGTGAATCATATATCCAAGCATTGGATTCCAGTTTGTTATTGCAGGAACCTTGCTTGATGTTGTCGAATTTGGTGATTGAACTATTGTTATACTACCTAACGCCATAATTTTACTTTATTATTGTTTCTAATGCTAATTCTAAATCATCAGCAAAAGCTTCTGTTATACTTTCCATTTGCTTATCTAATTCTTGTGTAAATGGTTTACTAAAAAATTGTGTTCTTTCTAAACCTCTTTGATATATAGAGCGTTGTATTAAAAATGCAAAGCTTTTGTTTGTTATAAATTGTCCGCCCTTGTTTCCTGCGGTTTTCCATTTTGTGCTTACCCTGCCTTTAACGCCTTTGTTTTTAATCCAATTAAGAAGTGGTTGCATAGGTGGCATTTTAGAACCAAATCTAAACGGACTTCCCTTTCCTCTCGTTGTGGGTTTAGCGTAACCCTCATAGCCACCGATACCCCTAACGCCCTCATCAACAAACGCCCAGTAATCCTCTGCACCGCCAAACTCAAACTCTAATGTTACATCTGAATCTGATGCTGTTACCAAATAATCAAAATCGTTGTATAATGTATTTTGCTTGGTTTGTTTCTTTTTCTTTTTCAGAATAGACTTTCCTTCCTTGACAACATCGCCACCAAGTTTCTGCATTGCTTGTATGGTATTTTTAAACTGCATTAGCTATTGGCTGTTATTGGAACTATACATAGATCATTAGTATTAGGAACTTGAACGCTTATGTTTGCAGCCCACCCTGTAAGTGTATTATCAAATCTTGCCGTAAATGGCTCTGCATTAATAGGCAAACTTAAAACAACTTTGTCATCAACCCAAGAAGTAGAATAAAGGTTCTGGTGAAATTCTGCAATAACGTCCTGCATAATACTTAGCGTTGTTGAATATGTTTCAACACGGCCAGATCGCTGTCTATTTGGTGCATCACCTATTTGTTCGCCTATCATATCCATAACATAAATAGAAAAATTATAAGTTAATACGCCTTTATCAACAACAACCGTTCCAGGTTCAGCATATAAAACAATATAATCAGATGCACCAAGTTTATTTAAATCAACTTCGTCTAATTGCCCTGAATGAAAGCTATTTATTTCGTAGTGCATTTTTGCAATCTTTTCTAAATATCCGACTACGCTTTTAAAAGTTATCATAATTGTTTCTTTGTTTATTATTGTGATCTTGCGTATACGCTAAATATGTTAGCGTTTGCAGGATCGGTATTTTAGTTATTTTTTCAATGTTTAAAATGTTGCTATTGCAGAGAGAATAAAGCGTATTATACCAACCCCATTTACTCTGCATACTTACACCTTTTGTTGTTTCATTTCCTGTGCTTTCAAAAAGCTGTGCGAAGTCCTCGCCAATCTTTCTCCTAAAGTCAAAAAAAAACCTAGCGAACTTAATGCTATATCCATAGGGCAGTCCTTAAATAATTCTTCTTTAAACTCATCTGGATTGTAGCTTTCAATTGTATATCTTTCGTTTCTTTCAAATGTTACTTTTCTATATAGTATTGACATTATTATATGTAAATTCTCAATAGGCTTTTTACAATATGATTCAAGGTCAATATATTCACCTGTGCTTATTGCAGACAAATTAGGAACAAAACCGTATTTTTCTTTTTTAAACATAAAGGTCTTTCTAAATTCTTCTGTTTTTGGTTCGGTGTCAATCATTGTTTTAATTACGCTCATTATCTCTAATAAGTCCTTATAAGCCATTTTCTTTACTATAAAGGGTGTTGTGTTGCATAACAAAGCTAAACTCTTTATAGCCTTTTTTTTATCGCTTATTTTTTCTTCTTGTATGTTTACATATTTTTGATAAGTTTCTATTGTTATGTCTGACCACTTATCTGGTATTGTTAATTTAACCTCTTTCATTACTAATAAATATAAATTGTTACTATTTGTTTTTACGATATATAATACTTCCCAGAATAAGACACCATTAGTTTGTTTAATGCAACATATCTAACTGCATCAACTGCGTGATTAAAAGCATCTATCGGTTTGTTTGTTATTTCGTTATTCTTGTTTTTGATCCACTTATAATTTCTAAATTCTTTAATTGCGTTAATGCTTCGCTTGGTTATATTTAGCTTATGTCTTCTTAAAACATCAATACCAATACGAATAGAATCAGCACCCTTTTTTGCAGGCTTGATATTTATTCCACCCATTCTAAAAATTTCTTCTATTGATTTAGGCTCGGCACTATCTGCATAAATTTCAATACTTCTTTCTATTCCTAATCCTTTAATCTTGTGTGCAATATCTTGGTTCGTTAAACCCTTCTCGTAAATTAGCTCATCAATATACAAATTTAAGTCGTGTTTATAAACTTTAACCAAACTTGTAGGATCGGCACTAAATCCAAAGTCTAATCCTAATGCTATTTCTTTTGCATTATCTGGAATACTATCAATTATATTAAATGAAGGGAAAATGGTTTCAGTGGCCACCCCACGTTGCCCTTCACCAAAAACCCTCCATAAATTCTCGTCAACCTCTTTTAATCTTTCAATCTCCTTTACTGTAATGTCATCTAAAAAAGGATTGTCCTTGTATGTAGATATGTGAAAGTCCACATCGTCTCTGTCGGCATCAATAATCTGTGTATATAGCCAGTGGTACTCATCACTTGGATTGAAGTCAATTATAATTTTATAGGTTGTTCTTAATGCTAATTGTGTATATTCTTCAAATCCAAACTCATTACATTCATTAAGAAATAATATCTCCCTCTTTCTTCCACGCACTCTTGCAGGTTGATCGACTGAGATAAACTCAAAGTAGTTTCCATATAATGAATATAGGTGATTAGATTTATTGTGATGTGCTTCGTTATATAGATTTTCCTTTTTAAGAATATCAAAAAAATCACGCATTGAAGTCCCTCTAAGCGAGGGCATAGTCTTACGTGCTATTGTTATATAAATTCCTTTGCCTTTATTCTTATAAGCAAACTCAATCAACGCCAATATAATAGAATACGTTTTCCCACTTCTCGTTCCACCCTGCAATACGCATATCCTTTTTTTAGATTGCTTTACGTCATAATATGGTTTAGCCTGTTTCTTCATCTTCATTGATCCAAGAGGGTTTACCTAAAACATTACCACCACTTGTAATATCAAGCTCTGACTTTTCAACATAACCCCTTGACTTTCCTTTTGTTTTTAAATAAAATATAGTGGCTGCCGTTGAGTTATCTTGTATTTGTTGATGCAATTGACTTTCTGCAAAATCTAATGCTACATTCTCTATCTCTTTAACTTGCTTCTTAAATTCCTCATCTTCCTTTAGCCATTTGTAATAAGTGCTTCTTGGAATATCTGACTTTTTACAAGCAACAGTAACAACGCCTAACGACTGCTCTAATGCTTTTAATAATATCTCTTTTTTAATGTGTCTACTTTTGTTCATTTTCTATTGTATTTTTATAATGCCTTGCTTCCTTTCTTCTTTTCTTTAATTTCTCTATATGCTTTGGATCGTTTCTCTTTATTTCTCTTTCCATTTTTTTCTTTCTAATTCTGTCTATTTCTTCTCCCACCTCCATACACTGCCACATTCTTTCAAGAGAATAATAAACTATTGAGTATCTGTATGAATCTTTGTGTAGGTATTCAATAGGGCTAACACCGTGCAATAAATCCTGGCCGTCAAATATGGTAATAGAATTATCAGCAACCTCAAGAGATATATCTATTTCAGGTATTACCAAATTACCACCCCTAACATCTCCTTTAAATACAAGCATATTGCTATAAACCCCCCTAAAGTTTCCAGAATCATAGTGATAGTTTAGCTGATTGTTCTTATTTACTATTCCGCTTGTGAATACACTATCCTTTATTACCCAATCTTTTTTTATCTTTTCTTTTACTCTTTGGGTATGGTATTCAAATGTTTCAGGAAAATACTCTTTATAATCTCTTTGTATTTCTTTTGCGAACTCACTTATTATGTAATGCTCTGTGGGACTATTTTTAGCCATAGCTGTAGCACTACAAAAGTCCGCTCTATTTTCTTGTCTTGGCTTATATCCAAATACAGCACTTTGAGATTTTAGACCAAATACTCTTTTGCCTGTTGAATACCTTATTTTTTGAACAGCACTTCTTACTTTTTTTGTTTGCTTTTTAAGTTTTCTATACAAAAGAATAGGTTTGTTATCACAATAAATAATAGCATCTTGCTTTATGTGTTTAGATACATCAGACAAATGTGCAGTTCTTCTTACATAATCTTTCTTTTCTATTTTTGATCTTGTTACATCTATTCGCTTCATTTTCTTTTATCTCTTAACCTTAATTCTGCATTGCCTGAACTTTTTCTTATATATGGTGTGCAATAATTTGGAAACATATTATAAATTCTATGTATGCTATCAAATATATACTGCTTTGTTCTTATTGTTTGCAAACCACCTTCTTCTTTAAAAAATTTAGATTTAATAGTTATATCGTCAAACCTAATTACCTTTTTGTTTTTTATGTATTGCCTTATGCTATACTCATAATCTTCTCCGTGATTTGTTTTTCTTTCTAAAAATTCGTCGTGTTGAACAATAACACCAAATACACCCCCACAAATATAGCACAGCTTTTTATAAACTCTATGTTTCATAAAATAGCCGTTTGCTGCTGCATATAGTCCAAAGATCTTAGCGTTATTTTCTTCACATAAATCAAAGCCCTTTATAATAAAATCTTTTTCTAAATTATTTATAGGCTTTAGTTTAGAGCCATCTTTTAAAAAAACACCGTGCAAGTCGTCATCAAACATTACAAGCTTTGTATTTTCTGGATAATACTTTTCTATAAAATTTCTTTGAGCCCCTATTGTTGGAACGCCAACTACTATCTTATATTCACCTGCAAGAGAAGATTTATATTCTTTTTCCTCATCTTTATCAGCAACAAAAATTGTAATTATATCTTTGCTTATATTATGTTCCTCTAAAAGCAATAGTGTTTTTTTCTTTATTGTTTCAGCTCTTTTGTATGAGGGTATTGCAATTTTATAGTTCATTTTTAAGATATTTTTCTATTAACAAATTAAATACTTGAGTGTTGTCTTCAAGATTTTCTTTTAATCTTATGTCTTCTAAGTTATTTAAGGCTGTTTCGTATTCTTCATTGTTATAATACAATACAATTTGTTTTATTTGTGCATTAATGTATGTGTCTATTTGATTTGAAAATTCGTTTTCATCAATCTGCTTTTCTAGTTCTTCTTCAGGCTGCCAGACATCAATACCCCAGTCTAATAAATCTTTATTGTTCCATTCATTAGCCAATATATCCCAGTCCCAATCACCAAAAGAAGCGTTATCTTTTATAACAAATTGTTTTTTTTGTTCGTCAGTTAAATCTTTTTGCTGAATATAAAATGTTTCTTTTATTCCTAAATCTTTTAAAGCCTTTAATCTCATATTACCACCAAGAACAACAAAGTTCTCATCAACCACAATAGGTCTTAGTTCTAGCATTTTTGGAAACTCAGTTATAGATTTTTTAAGCCTTTCAAACTTGTTTTTGTTTATGGATCGTGGATTGTTTGGGTTTGGCTTCAGTTTTTTTATTTCTATTTTCTTCATAATTTTTTAATCTTTTGTTTAATTCTATTAAAGCATACACCTGAACGCATACGTTTTCTAAATGCTTTATTCTGCAATACATATTAAAACAGCTATCTGATTCTGCTTTTATATGACAATCTCTACAAACGGCTATAAGATTTTCTATATAATCGTTTTTGATTTTATTTCTACGTTCTAAATGGTGTACGTCTACTGCTACGTCATTGCACATTTCGCATAGTATGGTTGAGCTTTCGTCATAACCAAAAAAATTCATATATACTTTAGTGTGATGCTGCAACTTCTTTTTTCTTTTTACGTTTAAAATCATCAGTCGGACTTGCAACAACAAATTTGCCCTTGCAAAAATAACAACCACTATCCTGCATTAGTGTCATTCTAACACACCTGCAACAAAATCTAAATATCTGGCTCATAACTCACAACTGTTTTTATATACCTTTTCTAATTTTTCTAATGTGCTTCTAACACAACTACCACAACTACTTACTTCTTTTTTTGTATTAAATACTTTATTATATAATCTTACCATTATTGCTTGATCTTGTCCGCTTATGTTTCCTTTTATTCTCGGCAGTACTGATTCATAAATAGATAGTTCGTCTGGTGTAAATTGTCTTGCATAAGGAAAAATTTTGTTTAACGCTTTTTTGCGTTCCTCACAACCACAATCATCACCTAATACTTTTTTTGCAACCTTATCTATTCCTGTTGCTTTTAAAACCTTTTCTACTGAATCGCCTAAACCTTTACTTTTCTTTTTCATTTATTAGATATTTTTTTACGCTATTGATTGCTTTAAATAGTGTGTTTCTATTGATCTTGGTAGCTTTAGCCATACTATTTAAACTGTGTTCTTCTAAATAATAAACCTTAAAAACTTGTGCGTCAAACCAATAACAATCTTTTAGCTTTTCTTCAACCCACTCTAATCTTTTTTCTATTTCTATTTTATCTTTTATGGTATATTCTGTGTTGTCAGCCGTAATTCCTTCTATTGTAGAAGTAGTATGATATTCGTAGTATTTATTGTATTTGTAATAGTAGCGACTTGTCTTTGAGTGGTATTGATTAAGCATTACTCTTGCTATATAGAATGTTAGTTCCTTATTTTTTATTATTTCGTTGATTCTGTCTTGATCGCATTTATATAGTTCTTCAATTACAAAACTTAATAGATCGTCTTTCCCTGTTTTACCTGCTATATTGTAAGCCATATCTTTCAGCTTATCATAATTCTCAATCAGGTATTTATTTAACATATTTTTACAACCGAATGTATATTTTTTTGTTTTAGTAAATTGTATTCTACATTAGAGATTCTGCTTGTTTCAACTTCAATTATATTATCAAATCTATTGTGTAGTTTTTTATAAATATAATTTAATATACTTTCGTTTTCTTTCAAATCTCTTAAAATAAAAGGCAACGAAGCACCTGAATTAAAAAAAATTATGAACAGATAGCTGTTGATATCTTCATAATTTGAGTAAATTCCTTCGTTTCTGCTGTTAAAAAATGTTCTTTTAATTCTCATTGTTTTGTTCTTGATCAGCATACTCACTTGCTTCTGCATCAGCTTTATTGTGATAAGTATTAATGTATGAGCCGTATGCTCTATACCATTCTAATTCTGATTTAATTTTTTCTAAATATAATTTTGTCATAATTTTAAGTATGTATTAATAATTCCTATTGCTTCATCTATTCCTTTACAGGTAGTTGCTAAATAGCCTTTTTCCGTTAATTTTTTTAACCAATTTAACTGCTCTATTGTTGGTTTATTATATCCAACCTTTAGCTCAATAGCAAGTCCGTGATAACTTCCTCTTGGTTCGTATATAAATAAATCTGGAAAACCTTTTTTATATCCTGTTTGTTTTGCTTTGATTCTTTGAGATCTAAAAACTTGATACTGTCCACCCATTGAGCCACAATATAAAACGCCTTTTGCATTTAGATATTTACATACTGCTTTTTGTAATTGGTATTCTTTCATACTATGTTGCTTTACAGAAACAATCAGTTTCCATATCCATATCTAAATTGTCAAATAATGAGGTTTGTTTTTTTGAAGATTCGTGTTTATCTTCTATTGTTCTAAATGGTTTTTTAGATAATTCAACTATTTCACTAACCGTTTTATTTGTTCTTAAATCAAATCTTGGGTATTGATCGTTACCATAGTTTTGTTCCATATCCGACCACCATTTAGCTGATTCAGGTTTTTCTTTTATTATGGTTAATCTTTTTCTTAAAGACTTTTTAAAGCATAAATCACAATTACCTTCATAGTCCTTAAGCTGTAGATCAAAGCATTGTTTGTCCCACCAATTTCTAATAAATTTATTATCTACTTTTATGTCATCACATAAAGGGTATACAAAGCCCTGCTCTTTTGCTTTAATTGATTTGCGGTGTCTTTCGTCATACCTAATACCTATTGCAGTTATAACCTCATCATATCCTAAAGACTTAATGTATTTATTCATAGGCGTTTGCTTTAATTCTCTTGTGCAATTAGAAACAAAAGGATTCGGCATAGGGTATACTTTTAGCATTTCTTCAAATGGTTCTCCGTTTCTACTTGCGGTTTTAAAATTAACTATTTTATAGTCAGTTCCTTTTCCTTTTTCTTTGTTTATTTTTGCTTCTAACCACACAACATTTAGATTCCATTGCTTGTCGCATTGATCGATAAATTTTAGTG
>VTLG01006278.1_pt1 | contig 18118 bp, 17 predicted proteins | sample 4694571 | NCBI WGS metagenome assembly VTLG01 (sample SAMN12604809, study PRJNA352737) | marine metagenome | biome: ENVO:00000447; feature: ENVO:00000209|ENVO:00000569|ENVO:01000036; material: ENVO:00002151; isolation source: viral sequences binned using virsorter ... | reverse complement strand
TCAATATGAAGCATTGCCCACATGGTGGTTACTATGTCGATCCAACTAAATGCAGAGACAGGGCATGGTATGGTAAAGATGGAACATCAAGTGGTATGCATAAAACACGATCCGATCATCAATTTCGTAGACGTATTGGAAAGAAAACCAGACTGCCGCAATGGTTCAGCCAACATCAGATTCATTTAAATCATATGCGAGATAATCAGGAAGGGTTTCATTTGGAGCAAGTACGATAACTGGAGAAACCATGACAATACAAGGAAAAATCTGGGGAAACACCAGAGAGATTTTCAATAAGAATAATGTAGAGATTCATCGCATAGATATCAAACCCGGTGGCTATTGTTCTAAACACAAACACACAGCTAAATTCAATATGTTTTTGGTTGAGAGCGGTGAACTGGTCGTTCGCATTTGGAAGAACGATTATGACTTGGTTGATAGTACATATTTACTAAAGGGTGAACAGACAATTGTAAAGCCGGGAGAGTATCACCAATTTAACGCGCAAACACATGTTGTAGCATATGAACTATATTGGACAGAATTAGATCAAGGCGATATTGTCAGAGAAAGTGTTGGCGGAGAACCAGAAGATAAATAATATTGATGTCAATGAAGATTGGTGAAGGCTAAACTGGACGGGAGTTCGACTCTCCCCAAGTCCATTGACGGGCTTGATCAGGTTTCGACAGATAGTTAAAAGCAATTGGAGACATCCGTGCTGGGTTGGTCACGTTAAACGCCCACAACAATAGACGATGCATCAAGCTCGTCCTACCGAATGGCTGCGTAAACCGCAGCGGCTTCGGCGTTTGATTCACGCGGCAACAGAACGAATCAGGTGTGGTGGGATGAAAGTCCCCTCACACTATTTCACCCTCTTAAGGATTTTCTATGTCTCTCAAACTACAAAATAAAGAACACTTCAGTAAAGAGGTACAGGAGTTTGTATCTGATCATGGTGGATCATATATGGATGCTGTGCTGGAACTCTGCGAACAAAAAGAGATGGAACCATCAACAGCAGCAAAGCTGTTGACAAAACCCATTAAAGACAAGATTGAAGTTGAAGCGGTTGACCTGCACTTTATTCCAGGCAATCACCAAAAACTACCTGTATAATGACAGGCTTTGAAGCCTATCAACTCTACCTAGCAGTAAAACTACACTTCACCTCTGATTCATACGACTTTGTTAAGTATAAGGGTCAGACCAGAAGTGCCAGTCAAAGTACGTACCAAAAGAGAAAGGACAAATACCTTTTCGAGAAGTTAGCAAAGGTTTGTCCAAGCGATGAACTTGTTCCATTCATCATCGCTAACTTTCTACACAACCCTTGCTATGTAATTCATCTACTTGAACCAGAAGCGGCAAATCGTTATATGGATTGGAAACGACGAATTGAATCTTTGCCATATATCTTTGAAAATGAATGTAAAAAACTGGTATCACAACTTGATCCAAATGACATACACAATGAATTCAATAGTTTATTTTCAACTGAAGAGTTTTCTCATCCAACCCTTCTTCTCATGTTGCTCCAACAAGACCTTTCCTTTGAGTGTTTTGTCATACTTGACTCTCTGCTAGGATTTTCCAAGAAATGGGATTCGGACTTAAGTGGAGATCCAATCTGGGAAGAGACATCGAGCAAGTCTAAAAAGTATTATACGTTTCTACATATCAATTTGCAGAAATATCGAAAACTCCTGAAGGCTTTGCTCAAGAATGCGGATCAGGCGCATAAATAAAGGGATAGAAAGTATACACCGTTTTCGTTATGCATCTTTGCATAATAATTTACACAGCGTACATTACGCAATACTAAGGAGATATTATTCATGTCTTTCAAAACTCTCAAAAAGAACAGCAAAACCACTGCGGCGAAATTGCAGGAAGCCCTGCAAGGTGAACAAGGTGGATCAGCACAAGAATCAGATGATCGATTGTGGTATCCTGAACTTGACAAAGCTGGCAACGGCTATGCTGTAATCCGATTTTTGCCAGCGGGCGAAGGCGAAGAAATTCCGTGGGTGCGTAAGTGGCATCATGGATTTCAACGGGACGCAAACAAGAAGCAGGGTTCGTGGTACATCAATGATTGCCCAACCACAATTGGAAAGAATTGCCCGGTGTGTGAGGCGAATTCTGAATTGTGGGACACTGGAACCAACGCGAACCAGAATCTTGCACGTAATCGTAAGCGCAAGATTAACTATTTTTCCAACATCGTTGTGTTGGAAGACCCGAAGCATCCCGAAAACGAAGGCAAGGTTTTCATCTTCCGCTACGGGCAGAAGATCCATGATAAGATCAGTGAAAGGATTGACCCGGAAAGCGAATACGAAAACCCGGTCAATGTGTTTGACATTTGGAATGGTTGCAACTTTAAGTTGAAGATTCGCAAAGTGGAAGGTTGGACTAACTACGATGCGTCAGAATTTGAAACTACCAGCGAGTTGTTTGAGGGAGATGAAGCAAAGCAAGAGGAAGCATACAAAGCCGAATGCTCTCTGAAAGAGTTTGCATCACCAACTTTGTTTAAGGATTATGATGAACTAAAGGAACAACTTAATAGGGTTCTTGGAACATCTCTCCCTAAGAAAACACGAACCCCTGTGGTAGAAGAATCGAAAGATGAAGACGATTTTGAGACGGTTGAGGATGTTGATGTAGACGAAGAAGAGAATGATGACGTAGCCGAAGAGGAAAATGATGATGTGGTTGTTGATGAAGAGGAAGTAGGAACTGGAGTAGAAAAATCTGCGATGGATTATTTCCAGTCTCTTGCGGACGATGAAGATAAATGATGTATTGACTTACCCTCCTGTTTGGTTGTGATGCTAAGGGCCTCGGTTAACACCGGGGCCCTTTTTTATTATGCAGCATCCCGATAGTTGTTATTCGCTTGTGTTTTGATCGCAGGATCAGTGTTACGAATATCAGGCGTTATCACGATGTCTCCTCCTCCTCCTCCCGAACCCGCCGCGGCCGGGGCCGACATGGGTACAGGAACGGCAATTACTGCGGGAGCGGCAGGTTCCTTTGGGGTGATAGTCTCGCCCGTACTTGGTCGAATTTGTCTATCTCTTTGTTGAGATAACTTATGAGCCTGATCTAGCCTCTCTCTCTCTTCTTTAGCCTTCCTTTTCGTTGCTAAAGCACCCTGTATTCCCTCTAATTCTGCTTTTGCCTTAGTCTCTTTACTCGTAAATCCTACATTTTCCCATCCTTCTTGTCCCTTCGTAAGTCCATGCTCTTCATCCCATTCTTTTTGTCGTTCTGCCTTATCTGCCTGTATCATCAATATTGATTCTTTTGCCGTACCTTCAGTCAGTTCCCCCTCTTTTTTCAATTGCTCAAGTCTCTTCTTTCTTTTTGATCTTTCATCTTTCCCAAGAAGTTTCAAAACCCAATCTACTGATTTATAAAAGAACTCAGTAACAGACGACGCTAATTTCATAACCTTATCTACAATATTAAAATTTTCAAGCTCTTTCCCTAGTAGATCAAGGTCTATATCAAGTCCCAGTCCCTTCAAAATACCACCAACAAACATGGTAACTTTTTGAACAAGCCAGTCGAAGATATCAGTTGCAATCGTTCCTATTTTATTAAGATGTTCAAGAAACTTCTCCCAATTGAATATGTTGTCTGCTATCCATCCTATCAGTCCACCCCCATCCTTGCCTCCGAAGATAGATTTAAATCCTCCAATAATAACCTTTATGAATACACTAACCAGCGTGCCTAAGAACTCACCAACCGCTGCCATTTTCTCCATGGTAAAGACGTTTTCATTTAACCATGTCATAATACTCTTTGCTCCGACAAAAAGATACCCAAGTCCCTTGACTAAAGCGTCACCAATTATGCCGGGTAATGTGCTTAAGAACTCACCAACTGATACCAGTTTCTCTGGTGTAAAGAACTCTCCCACCTTATCAAAAAATCCAGCAACCTTTTCACCACCAATCCATCCAATAACTGCACCAATTGCTCCTCCAATCAATCCACCGATAAGTGTTCCGACAACAGGAAAGAATGTCCCAATACCAGCACCAATCAATGCCCACTTGCCTGCATTTTTGAAAGCTCCCTTCATACCTGAATCTGTACCTGCAACCGCACCAGCCATGGCAGAAGCAGTTTTACTTTTATTCCAGAGTTCAGCCTTTCCATAGCCCGCGATTCCATCGACTGCCATCCATACCAATCCTGCTGCAAGACTAGCAACCCCGCCCAGACCCTTTATCCACCCCGGCGAACCTTTAGGGACAAGACCCTTAAGAAGTTTTGGAATGAAGCTTTTAACCCCCGACATCGCCCCCATTATCCCACCCATCAGTCCACCCTTTTTTCCATCTCCATCTTTACTGGTGTTCGTCTCGGTGAGCGTGGATTCTCCTCCTCCAAGCTTCTCCATGAATTTTTTAAATTCCTGATCCTTTTCAATTTGTCCCAAACGACCTTTAGCTTCGTTATTAAGAGATGTAAAAAGAAGTTCTCTTATACCACCAAGGATGTTAAATAATGTAGACTCAAATTTAGTAGACAATACACCCGTTGCAGCAACTCCCTTCAGACTAGGAAGTGCGCCGTTTGCTGTAGCAGCAAGCTTCTCTCTTGCTTCTGTTTTTTTGTCTTTATTTTCAGCCATTTTGTGCTAACTTTGCTTGTTGATGTTGTGTGTTTTCCTCTTGAATATTTTGATTCAAAAGTATTCTATAAATCTCCAATTCCCACGGCATCATATTCTCTAGTTCTGTTAAATTAAAATTGTGACCATGTACCATTTCAAACGTCAACCTATAGTAATGCTCTAGGTCAACGTGGGCGAAGCAAATGCGAAAAAATCCTGGAGTCCGTTAAGTGTAAGGCTTTTCTTTTGATCTTTGTAAATATATTCAACAGTATGTTGTAAACTGGGGATTGTCTCAAGAAAAGAATTCATCTTAGTCAAATCCTCAGTAGACATCTGTTCAACGAATTTTATCTGTTCTTGTTTTGTAGCATCCTTAAACGGAAAAGCCTCGTCATCCTTATAGATTGTATCAATCAAACGAGCAATTATATTAAACATTTTCTCTACTTCTGACTTTCCGCCAAGAGTTTTTAGTTCATTCAATAACCCTAAATTTGGATAACTCATCTCAAGGGTTGTATCGTCCCTTAGCTTAATGATGTTGTGATCTTTAGGAACATCAATATCAATTTCGTTAAGGTTTAACGTAATATCAATATAGTCGTCCTCTGTTGGTTCCTTTTCTTCTTTCTTCAGTTCCTCTAATCGTTCTGGTGGAAGAAATCTGATTGTCGAAACATCATCAACTGACCGTATTCTTAACTGAACCATCAGATATTCAAGATCGAATGTTGCAAGTTTTTCAACATTGACCCTTGAAGTTAAAATACATTCCTTTAAAATCTTAATGATAGCATTATACATCTGCTCCTCATCTTCACTCTCAATTGCCATCAATAGAACCTTTTGTTCTTTAGCTAAGAACGGTCTGATTCGGAGTTTCTTTTTGGTTGATGGTAATTTAATTTCATACTCAGGTACAGATAATGTAGGTAGTGGCATGTTATAATCATCCTTTCTTAATGATATTATTGTGACGACTTTGTGATATTTCCATTGTCGCCTGCTATAGTTTTATAAAGTTACATGTTTCAACTATTAGGGTTATCTATATCAAGTTCACTCACCTTAGTCCCTTTAGTCGGTTGGCTAGTCTCGTTAGCAATCTCTACGGGCAACCATTTACGATATGCAAATGTTACGCTTAATCTGTGTATTGTGTTTTCTTGTGAATGATCAAGTGTTAGTTCTGCTATACTCATAGGATAAGCCTCGATCAGTTTAATTCCGTATGGAGAACTATCTTGTGTAGTTAGCTGTCTTACCTCGATGTCACTTACAAAATCTGAATAGTAACTGAACTCATGAGTAACAGGGTCCATGACTAATGCCTGCCACAAATCAAAGTATTTTTTCTCATACATGTCACGACCTATACGAAATGTGAATGTAGCATCAGCATAGATTTGTGAGTACGGAGATTTTCGATACGGACCAAAATGCTGAACTTCTTTTGTTGCAGTTGCTTTACCGGGGAATGTTGCTCCTTCACAAGCAAAGTTAATGCGCTCTCCTGTTAAAAACGGAATACCAAGACTACCAAGTCCTGTAGCTCCCATTGCTGTGGAAATTGTACGATCAATAGTTTCTGATAAACTTTTCTTAGGATGTACCAATCCAGGGGGTGGAGAGATAAGAACTTCAAACCGATTACTACGAGATACACCATAGGCATTCAATGATGCTATAATATTTCCCATGAATGGTGGGAAAATAGTTGAACCAGTGAAGGGCAAATTCTTAACAAATGGTTGTAGTTGTGACATTCTGTGTTTCTCGGTAGACTAGTTTTTTCTTATAAGACGTTGACTACGCATCCAAACCTGTCTCTTATTAACTTGTCGAAATTTCTCTACAGGTAGGTGAATCGCTATTTCCCACTCATTTCCCGGCACTCTAATAATCTGTGAACGAATATGTTCTGGATCATATCTCTTTATCATTGCCTTATATGCTCTATACTTTCTTGATTTTTTCATTGTTGGGTAGCGTAGCAGCAACCTGCTGTTTTCCTCTGGCGGTTGGTTGGTTGCCCATTTTATCGAATTACTCAAGAAAAGCGCCCGTGTCTTATAGTCCACATAGTGAAAGTTCAACCCAAGAAACGATCCATTTTTGTAAATCTTTAGTAAATAGATAAGAGGAAATCGGTCCCAATATGATAAATCGCGCTTTCCTTTGGGATTGTAAAAGAACATATAGAATCGTCCACGAAATCTTTGCTGTCTTCGTCTATCTGCATCTTTCAAAATCTCTTTTCTAATAGCACCATCTGCCTGAAATTTAGGTCTTAATATACGCCGCTTTAATTCAAACCACTCAAATGCCTCCTTTGAAAGAGACTCTCGATTTGTTGCTTCAAACTCTTCTGATATGTTATCAAAAAATGTCTTCTTCTTAGCCATTGCTTTATTTATACGCTGACAAGTCTTTTTCTGTTAGTACAATAAAACTCCAACCTTGCTTATTTGCGTATTGTTCGGCTGCTTGCCATTTGGCTTTATTGATTGACCATGTTGCTAAATCTCTTGCATATCGTCTTCTTTGTTTCCAATGCGCACCTTCCTTTAAGATTGGAGCTTTACACTGCTGTGATGACTTAATTTCAACCAGCTTCTCCTCTATCTCTTGCTTATTGTTTTTGTACCTAATAAAGAAATCTACGAAATATCGATGTCTCCTATTATCAACTGGAGAGATATATGGAATCGCTAATTCTTCACTAGCCCAGTTCATTACATTTGAATGTCGATCTAAGTATGACATGAAGCGATATTCGAGCCAACTTCTATAAATAATGTTTTGTGGGTTTCCCAAGTATTTGCTTGGTTCTTTGGGACGAAATCGGCCTTTATAAGACATTAAAGTTCCAATATAAATAAGTTGTAATTCCCCTAAATATTTAGTGAGACACAGCTATGGCACAAACACTCGATCCTTCACAATCACAAGGTAAGTCTGGAAAAAAGACTGTTGCAACAATTGCTGCTGAACATTCTAAGTATGATTTTCAACAATTGATTTATCCTCTAGAACTGGAAAACGATCCGGGTCTTGGTCATTATATTATCTTTCATATTAACGAATCTTCAGGATCAAAATTTAAAACAAGCCTTCAAGAAACAAAAGACCTTGGGGAGGGGGACGTAGGTACGCTCGCTAAAATGGCTGGAGTTTCCGTATCTAGTAAAGGTGACCTAGCATCTAAAAATCAAACACTCACAAGACGAACATTAGGATTGGACAGAACTACTGTGCGATCTAAACGAGCAATTATACTCTATATGCCAGCACAACTATCCACTACGTATGGGTTTCAATATGAAGATACAGACCTATCTGGTGCTGTGGCACTAAGGACTGGAGCAGGAGCAGTAATCAGTAAATGGAAATCACTGTATACGGATGAAAAGGCTGATACGAGTGCCGCAACAGAGTTAGCTAAGAAGAAAGGAGTAAAAGTAGTTCAGAGCGTTGCTGATGCTGGAGCATCTATGTTGGGATTGGGTGGTGTACAAGGATTGGTGGGTGCTGCAACTCGACAGGTTACCAACCCACATATGAATGTTTTGTTTAAAACGGTTGATCCAAGAACATTCTCGTATGAGTTCGATTTTATGCCAAAAAGCGAAGATGAGGCTCAAGTTGTTCATAATATTGTTACAGCTTTCAAATTCTATGCACACCCGGAGCTACAAGGTAATCCTGGCACAGGAGGATATGGTACATTTTGGACATTTCCCGGTGAATTTGAAATTGAATTCTACAGCCATGGTGTAGAAAATAAGTTCCTCCACAAGCAGGGGGTTTGTGTTTGCACAGGAATTAGTGTTAATTACGCTCCTGATGGACAGGTCGCTTTACATAAAAGCACAACTTCTGGGGGTGGGTATACCACTGGAAATCCCCCTGTTCGCACAACTTTGTCAGTCTCATTTAAGGAAATAGAACTACTGACCAAAGAAAGAATTGCTGAGGGGTATTAAGCTATGGCATATTTTTCAAACTTTCCAAAAATCATCTATGATTTAAACAAAGATAAGAACCGAAAACTTGTTACAGATATTTTACGTCGTGTTGTAATTCGTCAAAAAGTCAAGACAAATGCTAGCGTATTTGAAAATTATCAAGCAAGTGGATTAGATCGTCCAGAAATTTTAGCTGATAAAATCTACGATGATTTAGACCTCTACTGGATCATAATGATGATGAATGATGTAGTTGATCCTTTCTATGATTTTGTATTAGATGATCAGAGTATGGAAACAACTATCGATACAAAATATCCTGGACAAGCTTTCTTTTTGGATGATGGTTTAACAGACGATGCAACAGACATCACTCATATAGTCCGCGCAAGTGAACCTCTTGTTATGTTTCCTAAAGGAGCAACCTTGTTAAATAATACTCAAGGGTGGACTAATGAAGCCACAGTTTATAGGTTTAATAGAACATATCAAAGGTTAGAAGTTACAGATATTAGTGGATCGTTCTCTATTGGTGATCAGATTTTAGCAAGAGTTGGTGGCGAGACAGTGACTAGAGCAACAATAGGAAGAATTGTAACCAGTAACCCATCTGCATTACATCACTTTGAAGATTCCAATGAGAACTTTCTACCACCACTTCCAACTACTATTGGTGACACAAATAATCTGAAGGCGTATATTGATGGTGGAAACAACAACGTGATAACAAGTAGAGGCTATGAAGATTCTCTCAACGAAGCGAAACGCGAGATCAAGCTGCTTTCTCCAGATTTCGTTTCAAAAGTAAAGCAGGAATTTGAAGAGTTGATTAAACAATAACATACAATGGCTGATAATCAAAATAAACTAGAGCAAGTCAACTCGGTTGATATTGATAAGATAACTATCACGACACAAGATGGAACAGAATTTGATCTTCGAGCTGTCTTTGGTGTAGTTAACATCTTTGAGGATATCTTCAGCAACACTCTATCTGGAAATATTCTAATTACAGATGGAAGTAATTTTGTTAGTCGATTTGCAATTAGTGGTAGAGAACGTCTGCATATTAGATGGAAAACACCAGGTCGTGAATCATATAGTGATATGACATTTCAAGTTTATAAGGTATCTGGTCGAAGTCCAATTATGGAACGAGTTAAAGTTTATACGTTTCATTTTATATCTCTTGAAGGAATTAAAGACACTATTACTCGTATTGATCAACACTACAACGCACCAATTGGAAAAATTGTTGAGGATGTCTTCAATAACTATCTACGAAATGAGGATATTCCTAAAGAGTTGATCGATATAGGAAGAACAAGAGACAACATTGCTGTCACAGTTCCTGGATGGAATCCATTAAAGTTGATTAACTGGTTATGTAGACGCGGTGTTTCAGAAATATACAGAAATTCAGATTATTTTTTCTATGAAACGATCAATGGTTTTCATTTAATGTCATTAGGTTCATTAGCACACCAGCCGGTTGCAAAAGAATATATTCAATCTACAATGCCTGTTCGTCCTACGGATGATCGTCGTGTGCGTGATCTCGACACAGAGTTTCGCACATATGAAGACTTCGTAGTTCATGATTCATTCAATACATTTCAACATACACAAAACGCATCTTTTGCTTCAAGATTAATAACACATGATCTTGTTACCAAAAAAATAGAAGAACACACATATGATTATTTAAAACGAACAGATATTAATAATTATCATAAGCCCGGAAACCAATCTCACATGGAACCCTATCCCATGTTAGCAGAAGATGACATGCTCGCAAAGCAAGCAAAGATCAATACCTTCTTCTATCCAAAACATAAAAATCTTCATGATGGATTTAAAAACAATCATGCAGAAGATTGGTTGCAGGAACGAAAGTCAAATCTAAATCTAATGGGACATGTGAAATTATCATTAACTGTTCCAGGAGATACGGGAGGTCCAGGTAGATCTAGAGAGGTTGGTGATGTTGTTTTAGTACAATGTCCATCTATAGAATTTGATCAGCCAGAATTTGAAGCAGACCCCTATCTAAAGGGAAAGTATATGATTACTGCTATTCGTCATATGATCAGTCTTGATGATTATAAAATTAAATTGGAAGTTTCAAAAGACTCATTACCAGCACCAATTCCTACAAAAAAAGTAGAAGCTGATGTTGCACCATCGAGTAAGGGGTATAGGAATGAATCTTCCGCAGCACCAGATAGTGGACCCCCCGCACCACGACGCAAACGACGACCCGGACCAGATTGGAGCGATAACGTAGCGGAGGGGCAGGAGGGCGACGATGACGCACTCGACTAGTAGGAGGCTCCATATTGTCTGATATGATTTGGTATGGTGTTGTGGAAGACCGTAAAGACCCATTAAAATTGGGTCGCTGCCGAATCCGCATACTTAAACAGCATACAGCCATTCGAGGAAAACTGCCAACTGAACATCTTCCTTGGGCATATCCAGCACAACCAATCACCTCTGCTGCAATGAGTGGTGTTGGTCAGACTCCTCTGGGCCCCGTTGAAGGAACATGGGTAATTGGATTTTTTCGTGATGGAAACGATGCACAGCAACCAGTTTTCTTTGGTACTCTAGCTGGGATTCCAGAAGAGCTAGCCGATATTGGAAAGGGATTTAATGCTCCTACTGATCCGCGAGATAAGATTGGAACAAAGCCAAGGTTTCCAAGAAAGGATCATCTTAACGAACCAGATACAAATAGACTAGCACGAAATGAAAATATTGATAAGACGATTGTGTGGGAAAGAAATTATCTCTTGGACATTGACGTTGCTATTGCTAATAGTAAGCAAACATTCTCAGAACCCAAATCCTCTTATGCTGCCAAATACCCTTACAATCATGTTTTTGAATCTGAATCAGGACATACGTTTGAAGTTGACGATACCGAAGGAGCAGAACGACTTCACCGGGAACATAAATCAGGAACATTTGAAGAGATTCGACCAGATGGATCAAGAGTTCTTAAGGTTGAAGGAAATGATTATACGATCATACTCAAGAATAATCATGTGCATATTAAGGGCAATGCTTATGTAACAGTCGATGGAGACTTGCGTGAGTTTGTTAAGGGAAATGTAAATCGAGAAATTGGTAAGAATCTAAATGAAGTTGTTGGGGGGAACGTCAAAAGACAAATTGGTGGTAATGAAGAAGTAAGTGTTGGTGGTAACTATGCACACCTTGTAGCAAAAAAAATTAATATTTTTGGTGGTGGAGATATATCAGTTGAAGGTGCTTCAGCTATTGAGGTTGCAGCCGCTGATGATCTTACACTACAGGGAAAAAATGTTACAACAAAAACAGGAGGGGAATACAATATCATTGGTGGTAGTAGCTTCTCTCCTTCTGGGTTTAAGTCAAACGTAGACACCAGTATCACATCCGCTACTAGTGCGCTAGGTGATTTAAAAACTTCATTACCTGCAATGCAGACAGATGGAATTGCAGACACATTAAAACCAATCTCTGAAGCACCAGAACTTGCTGAGTCTATTGGTGCTGAAGTTCTTGAAGATAGTCTTGGTGTTGAGGCAACGAAAGTGGTACGTGAGGAATCACCTAAAGTATATAAGGAGATGATATCAGCCGTTACAGAAGGCGATACTGATGCGTTAGTTGCTGCTGGTTTGCCATTAGAGAGTGCGCAGGCTGCTGTTGATGGTTACACAGATGACGTAGATAAGTGGACGAAGGGGAAAGTCTCAGACATTAAGAATGGTGATGTTGATGCATTAGTTGCCTCTGGTATAGATTTAAAAACCGCGCAAACCGCCGTCGATAAGTTTTCAGATATCTCAATAAACACAATAGAAAAGAAAATTACCAACACAGAAAAATCTCTTAGAGAAGACTTAACACCTTCATTAGATAACTTTGCAATTGATTTTGATCAGAATGTAGCGGATGGGCTTTTAAGCTATCGTCCAGATTTTGGAAATGAACTTAAAGGGGAGATGTTTGCTTCTATAGAATCGGCTCAAGCCTCTATTACTGCAAAGTTGGAACCTCTTACACAAGACTTTAAGGACACGTTTGACTCTGTTAGTGGTGCGCTAAATGACTCCGTAACTAAAGCTTTGGGTAGTGTTACAAATCCAATTAACGATATTAAAGCAAAGCTTTCTCAAACCAAAACTCAGATCACTTCATCTATCAACAACACTTGGGATTTTGCTGGTTCGCTTGATACGCATGTAACAGGGTTGATGCATACGCACGCAGGACATACAGACTTTACACGGATATAATTATGAGTTTTCCTTCTAAATTAATACAGAAAGACGTTGGGCTATCTGCAAAGCGATTAGCTATTTTTAAAATGATTCAGGATAAGGACGCCTTTGTAAATCATTTGACTGTTCCTATTAGTACAGCTAAGGATAATCTGGTTGCAGCTAGAGAGGATCTTGATACATTTAGCTTACCGATCTTTGGAGAAACATCTAATGATAATGTCACATCAACGGAAATAGGTGTTCTACAAAATCAAATCGATACTACTATTTCAATACTCGATACACTAAAAATACACACAGATCGACTGAGTGGTGTAACATATGATAATTCGGAATCTGATCCACAATTTAAAGAGTTGTTCTATGTGGCCAGAGCTTATGCACAGATTCAATGTACACTCGGTATCGATGTTGATGCGTTTGATGAAGTCTTTGGTAGTCAGGTACTTCTAGATGATTTGATAGATAATTTATCTGTATACGCTGATACAATTGTCGATGATATTGATGATGCAAGATTAGCTGATCACAAATCAAGTTCTAGCTCCAGTACCAGTGGTAACGCGGAGTACTGGGAAAGTTTTACTAGCCTTAGCAGCACCTCTGACTATGCCAACAGCTCCACTTCTAGTATCGAAACATATAGTACCAGCTCCGATAGTACTTTATCTTCCAGTAGTACCTTAGCATACAGCACTTCATCATTATCAAGCTTATCATCACTTGGTTATGACATCACTAGTACTAGTTCAGCCGCAACTACGAGTTCCTCTAGCAGCACTCTTTCCAATTCTAGTCCAAGCTCTACAGATTTAAGTCCAAAGGCAGTTCTGTATGAAATAGTAAATAGGTTAAATCAAGATAGTAATACAATTCAAACTCGTATTGATAACGATAAGTTAACATATGCTCTTGCCCGTGATAATATGGTTGATATGGAACTGGCAGGATTTGTCGATAGTGCAAGACAAACATCAGACCATTTTCAATGGTTGATCAAAAATAAGATTGGAACAAGTGGCTCAACTGGATTAGCAACTTTGATATCAAATGAAAGTTCTAGTTCATCTAGCTCCAGTTCATCTAGCTCCAGTTCATCTAGCTCCAGTTCAAGTTCTAGTTCTAGTATAAGTTCTTCTAGTTCAAGCTAAATAGATTAATGTAATGGCAACAAATAGATACATAGATCTCGATCTTGATTTCAAAAAGCATCCCGTCACAAAGGACATTGTAGTTCTAAAGGATGAGAATGCTGTTAAACGTGCATTGAGAAATCTTGTACTTATGAATCATTATGATGTTCGATTTCATCCAGAAATTGGAACTGGTGTTAGAGCATTGCTATTTGATGTTGTAAGTCCTGCACATTCAATTAGTTTGCGAAAGATCATTAGTGATGCCATTAAAAACTTTGAACCACGGGTAGAGCTACTCGATGTTCAGGTTATAGCTCGATTAACACATAACGAATATGATGTAACGATTCGATTTAGAGTGATTAATACACAAGAGCCAGCAACATTAACACTGGCATTGCAGAGGGTTCGTTAAATGGCAACTCAACCAACAATCTCCATTTCTGATGTTGAATTTGATGATATCAAAGATAGTTTAAAGAATTATTTAAAATCACAAGATGAGTTCGTAGATTATGATTTTGAGGGGGCGGGTCTTAGTATTTTGCTAAACATTTTAGCATATAATACACACTACATGGCATACTATATAAATATGCTTGCAAACGAATCATTTCTTGATAGCGCACAAGTCAGAAATTCTATTGTATCACATGCCAAGCATATTAATTATACCCCACAATCAAGACGCGCTGCCGAAGCCGTAGTAAATATAACGGTTACACCACTGGCAGGTGATAGCCCTAGCACCATTACGATTCCAAAGGATCAGGTATTTACAGCATCGAAAGATGGTACTAGCTATAGTTTCTATAATCGCTCATCTCTTATAATCACAAAAGACAGTGATGATAACTATATCTCAGCGGGTGCAACAATTACAGAAGGTACTCCACTATCCTTCATCTATACAGTTAATAACCAAGACCCAGATCAAAAATTCATCATCCCAGAAAATACAGTAGACACGACATCTTTGATAGTTAAGGTAATACCAACCTTAAATGATGTTAATGATCCAGAAACGGTCTATTCTTTATCTACCGACTTGACTACACTAACATCGACATCTCAAGTCTATTTCCTTCAGGAGGTGGATGGGGGAAAGTTTGAGGTGGTGTTTGGTGATGGTGTAATTGGAAAGAAACCAGCAAATAATCAACTTATCCTTCTCGATTATATGACAACTAATGGTCTACTTGCTAATAATATTGGTTCTGCTGACACTCCCAATACACCAACATTTAGTGCAACCGTAGACGCTGAATATACATTCGATAGTCAAGCCAAGGAGACAAATGATGTTGATGTGGAAGTATCAAGCGCATCATTTGGAGGAGCAGTTGCAGAATCTAATGCATCAATTCGATTCCTTGCACCAAAAGCTTATGAAGCACAGTCTCGTAGTGTAACCGCACTCGATTATCAGACAAATATTATTGATGCTTTTCCTGATGCCGAGTCTGTAATTGCGTGGGGAGGCGAAGATAATGATCCTCCAATCTATGGAAAGGTATTTGTATCTGTTAAGCCAAAGAGTGGTGTTATCCTATCAGATGCAGCTAAAGATGATATCATTAACAACGTACTGAAACCAAAGAATCTGGTTACAGTTATTCCAGAGATTGTCGATCCAGACTTTACATATATCCTACCAACTATCGAAGTGGTCTATGACAGTAGACTAACCACAAAAACAGGTGCGACTTTAGTAACGAATGTTACCAATACGATTAAAAATTATAATAATACGGAACTTGAAAAATTTGAAAAGACACTACGATACTCTAAGTTATTAAAAGATATTGATGATACAGATACGGCAATTCTACACAATAGAACAGCAATCAAGGTACAGAAACGATTTAAACCAGATACTGCTAATAGAGCAACATATACGTTCAAATTTAATAACGCATTTTTCCACATCGATGATGGTTGTGCAACAATTGTGTCAAGTACTGCATTTACAATTCTAGACAATTCTGGTGTAGCTGTTACGGCATATCTTGATGATGACGGCAATGGAAATATTCGTACATATAAGATCGTAAAGAACGTGAATACAATCATCAATGCTACAGCAGGAACGATTGATTATATTAAAGGAGAAATCATACTAAGTGATTTTGCACCTTCGGCTTTTGTTGGTGACGAACTAAAGATTACAGTTACACCAAGACAATTTGATGTAAAACCAGCTAGCAGTCAAATTCTTATTATCGACGAAACAGATATTGTTGTTAGTGCAACCGTAGAACGTGATCCTGATAAAGATCAAGTATCAGGAACACCATTCCCATTTAGCTTACAATCCTAATGCCAGAGTTTTTTGACAAACGTATATCAACGCTGATTAACCAGCAAGTGCCTGATTTTGTGGCTGCTGATCATGGTACGTTTGTATCGTTTGTAAAGGCATACTATGAGTGGATGGAGCAAGAGGGAAAGCTTCAAGAAGTTGTTAGTGATTTTGACAAGTACATCGATATTGATGATACGGTTGATAGTTTCGTGGAGTACTTCCATAGAAACTTTATGTCAAACATTCCTAGAGATCTATACAGCGAAACGAAGGCTAATGAAATAACGGCTGTCAATAAACGAACTCTATTAAAGAAAATTCGAGAGTTCTATAGAGCCAAGGGAACAGAAAAGTCTATTGAGTTTTTATTTCGTATTCTCTACAACACTGATATTGAAATCCTTACGCCGGGGGAGTCTCTTTTACGAGCATCAGATGGTCGTTGGACAACTCCAACATCAGTCAAGATTCGATTAATGCCGCGTCAGGACATTTCAGAATTAGTAACACAACGAATTATTGGACAAACATCAAACGCTACAGCAGTTGTTAATAAGATAGTCTACTATGATATTAAGGGTGTTCGTATTGGAGAAATGTTTATTACTCCAGACAAAGCCACGGGAACCTTTACAAAATCATTTAGTGAAACAGGATTGCCCACATCAAGTAGTAGCTCATCAACTAGTAGCATCGCAACATACAGCACCAGCTCCAATAGTACTTTATCTTCCACCTCTGCATTGGATAGTTCTACTTCTAGCATCGAAACATACAGTACCAGCTCCGATAGTACTTTATCTTCCACCTCTGCATTGGATAGTTCTACTTCTACCATAGAAACATACAGTACCTCATCATCATTAACTACGTCAAGTTCTCTGACGTTTTCCAGCGTGTCATCATCTTCTTCTATTGTGACGAAATCTTCCTTAAGTAGTAGTAGCCGTAGCAGTCTATCAAGCTCCAGTCTTTCAAATTCTTCAAACTCACTTAGCTCCCTCTCCAGCATCGCAACATACAGTACCAGCTCCAATAGTACTTTGTCTTCCACTTCTGCATTGGATAGTTCTACTTCTAGCATCGAAACATATAGTACCAGCTCTAGTGGTAGTACGCTATCTTCAAGTAGTACTACTGAAGTACTGCAAACGAGTTCCTCCAGTAGTTCTAGTAGTAGCTCTAGTACCGACATATACAGCACCAGCTCCAATAGTACATTATCTTCTACTTCTGCATTGGATAGTTCTACTTCTAGCATCGAAACATACAGCACTAGCTCGGCCGGTACTCTTTCCTCTTCCTCCAGTTTTTCAAGTTCATCTGAAAAACAGTATATGGGAGAAACGGTCGAGGGACCATCAACAATTGCTCTAACGAATGTAACAGGAATATTCAGGGGTGGCGAAAGTGTTTCTAATGCAGATGAAACAAAAACAGGAACGGTTGTTAGTTGGGATACAGACACAAAGATTCTTGTAGTAGATGTTGATACTCCAGGAACTGCATTGCGGTTTGCACAGGATGATGTGATCTCTACCACATCAGCCAGTGGTACGGTTGTATCGGTTTCCGTTATTGATCTTATACTTGATATCTTATTTACTGGTGTTGATATTAGCTCAAGAGGTTCTGGTTATAACATCAATGATAAATTCGATATCAGCGGTGGTACTGGAGCTTCAGCAAAGGCTGTTGTATCTAACCTAAGTAGGGGTCAAGTTACAGATGTAACAGTAACATTAGGTGGTTCTGGATATACTCAAGGTGAGCGATTAATT
>VTLG01001128.1_pt1 | contig 18121 bp, 23 predicted proteins | sample 4694571 | NCBI WGS metagenome assembly VTLG01 (sample SAMN12604809, study PRJNA352737) | marine metagenome | biome: ENVO:00000447; feature: ENVO:00000209|ENVO:00000569|ENVO:01000036; material: ENVO:00002151; isolation source: viral sequences binned using virsorter ... | reverse complement strand
ATTATTTAGTCAACCAAAGCCAAAAGCAAAGGGCATTAAAGTCGCTCGTTTAGGAATGTCAAAGGCTGATAAATGAGAATATTCACAAGCCTAATAGAGTAAGGGTTGATGACAGTCCCCCGACATTAATTTGTTCGGGGGATTTTTCTTTGTATCGGTCTCAACGGCAGATTCATGAACGTAGTAACTTTTTCAATTCACCTCCTGGCTTGATTATTTCATTTCCCATTTCGGAATGATGAACAAATTAATGACTTGGTACTTCCAAAATGTTAATATGCATGATGATTAAAAATATGGTTTTTTTAATTGTAATAAATTTTTTAAAAATAGGATGAATATGTCTATAGATAAAAAAACCCTATCAATTAATTTATATAAAAATTTAGTTGATGGTAAAGATGGAATATTAAAAGCTGTTGGTGCTACGTTGCAAGTAGCTTTTAATATATGGCAATCTAAAGAATTAAAGGTTGTTAAAGAATTAGACGTTAATGGATTTTCTAATTCCTCAGAATTAAATGAGGAAGCTACAAATTATATTAATGGTTTTGCTGTTGATTTAATTAATAGCGGTTATCAATCAGTAGAAAAAAAATTAGCGAATGATTTAATGTTTAATAACATTGATGAAATGAAGAAAAACCAACCAGAGATGTTGAGAGTATTACGTGACGCTTTACCCGTTGCCATGTTTTTGATTGATAGTGATTGCATTATTAAATCACAAACAGGAAAATATTTTTCTGGTGTTGGTGTTAAAAGTAAATTGAATATTACTAAAAATAAATTCAATCAAAAAATGCAGGATAATTTTAAAATGATTGATGATGTTTTTAGTGCTTCATTTTCTGATTTACAAAAATTTTCTAATTGGTGGTATTTCAAAACAAGTGAAACACCAACAGAAAAACATAGTACACATTCCGCTAGTGATAAATACCAAGAAACATTAAGTAAAAAGATTAATGATAAAACGGGTAAAATCACAGCAACGGGTGAGCAGTGGAAGAGTGCTATTCAATCAATAACAAAAACAATTACAAAGTCATTAACACAATTAGACATTGAAAATTGTTTTGAAGAAATTGATACCGTAATAAATCACATTCAAGGTTTATCCGCTTACGGTCATAATAATATGGCGGTTGGATATAGAAGTGATAATGAGGATAGAATTGAAGTTAAGTTAATTGGTGTTGTACCATTTAACCACAAACAAAATGCTATTGTTACCCGTAAGATTATTAATGAGGGTAAAGTTACTATTGATACTAGTAATTTAAAAACAATACCGCATTACACAAAACAAACAGTTAATAAAAAATAAATATTAAACGCTGTTACCAAAGAACCCCAGTTTAAACACTGGGGTTTTTTTTTGTGTTTGATGCTTCTTGTAACTGTTAACGTGATTAACTTTGTTAACTTAAAGTATTAAAATCTATTGTATCTCTGGCACATTAAAGATGTGTTAAGTTATTTCAATTTACCTTTATCCGGTAAAATTATATTTCAATTAATCTGGGGTGCTTCTTGTTCTGGTTCCAGAATTCCAAACCTTTAAAAATATTATTTAATTCCAGCAGCTTTAGATAAAATATAATAAACGGGGGGCAGGGTGCAGGGGGGGTAGGGGGGTATTCATATACAACCATATATGAAAATCTATAAAAACCATTGTAAACCTGTTTGGGCCTACCTCAAGGAATTTGAAAGCCATTATTAAAGTACCTTAAGGTATACCTTAAGGGGTAGGTATTAGGCCCACCGGGTATCCCCTAGTACTATTATACACCTTATTTCAGATTTGTCAAGTAAAAAATGCATAAAATTAAAATTATTTTAATTTATCCCAGAAATAGGCCAAAAATGCATAAAAAATAAAAATAATTGCTAAAAATGAAAAAAAAGACTTGACAAATCTGAAATAAGGTGTATAATAGTAAGTATATGTTTTTTTTAAGGCAAGGTAACACACTCATACTTACATGGACACAGGGTTATACGCCTAATAAAAACATACTATGATATATCCTTAAGGTATATATTAAAACAATCTCATTGGTGGGAGGGAAACTCACCACTCTGCCTTGCAGAAAACACGAGTTTCATTCACATTAACACTACACCAATGGGATAAATAGTTTTCCCAGTGGTATCTAATTTTTTAACACAGGGAGAACGATATGGAAACAAATACCATGATTACAGAATTAACAAAAACAGTATCAAATTTACAGAGAGATGTAGATTTGTTGAAGGAAGATAAAAATTACCTGTATACAAAATTAGAGAAAGCTTATGATGACAGAATTGTTCTTCGGGCTGAAAATGAAAAATTAAAGAAGGTCACCATTCAACCGGAAGAGGAAGAATGTGTGGCTTGTAGTGCATAAATAAGGAAAAATTATGGCATATACCTACGCAAAACCTACTAAAAAGATTAAAACAAAAAAATCTCCAGAAAAAAAAGATAAATATAATCCTAAAACTAAAGCTAAGACGGCACGTACGGCACGTGGCAAATATACTATGCCTAAACGTGGGTTTATGAGATAAATGCCTAGTTCTCCTAGTTATATTAGGAATTATAAACAAGAAAATAGCAATGATTCCCGTAAAAGAAAGAAAAATCGTGCTTTAAATAATAAAGCAAGGCGTAAAATGGTAAAAGCAGGATTTGCGAAAGTAGGAGATGGTAAGGATGTTTCCCATCGTGATAATAATCCAAGAAACAATACCCGCTCTAACCTTGCGATGAGACCAAAACGGGCAAATAGGTCATACGCACGCACACGAACTGCAGGAAGAAAATAAATGAATAATTGTAAAAACTGTGAACATGGATGCCATTGTAGTAATGGAGGTTCTTGCACGTCTTGTGAATGCAAAAATTGCGACTGTCAAAAGGAATAAATAAATAATGGTTAGAAGAAATAAAAAATCTATAATTAAAAGAATACTTTTTTTTGGGCCTAATGAATCTGAAGATAATTTATTAGATTTGGGAATAGATGAACTTGAAGGTATTTTAGAGGATGTAAGTGGTGGGTTAGAAGGACAACCAGATTATAGTAAAGATAAATATTCTAAATTACGACCATCAAATGATAAAAAATTTCAAGGTCATACACCTAATAAAAGAAAAACTTCTAGATATGTATAATGCCAACTTATGAATTTGAAAATAAAAGAACTGGGAAGAGATTTACGGAAAATCTACCTATCGATAAAAGAAACTTTCCGTGTCGGGATATTAATATTAGAAGAATTGTTACTGCTCCTAACTTATCTACTATATCGGATATGGGTGGAAAGGAAGACAAAGCACGGGAACAAATAATGCAAGCTGCAGAAAAAGGATATAAGGAACGTGAAGAGAAAAAAATTGAAACTCCAATCTGGGCAAAAGAAAGACGAGAGAAGTCAAAGCAAAAAAGACGTTGGTTTTGATTATTCATGGCAAGACATTATTTACAGACATCTACGCAACCTGCATTAATATACCCATATGAAAAAATAACGTCATGGTATTATGGCCCACGACTGAAATGGATGAAACTAGTAAATGACAATTCTACCGGAAAAAAGAAAAGAAAAGGAACTAACAGAACAGCAAGAAAAATTTCTTGAAGCTTTGTTTGGAGTGGCACAAGGAAGTCCGCAGAAAGCGGGTGACATTGTCGGATACCATCCCAATACATGGCCTAAAGTAGTCAAGGCACTTAAGAATGAAATTATAGAACAGGCAGAAAATATTCTGGCAGCCCATTCGCCAAAGGCGGTAATGAGCATGACAGAGGCGTTGAATGCCGATGGCACTATCCCCCAAGCCAATATTCGTATGGAAGCGGCAAAGCAAATACTCGACAGAGTAGGCATTGCAAAGAAAGAGAAAATAGATATTGAGGCAAAGATTCAGCATGGAATCTTTATATTGCCGGCAAAGGAGATACATAATGTCATTGATGCAGAAGACACGCAAAGGTAATACAGTTCCATTTGGATATAAATTAGCAGAAGACAATCATAGTTTGGAGCCAATACAGGAACAACTGGATGCCTTGGAAAAGGCAAAGGAGTATTTAGAAAACTCTTCTTATCGTGAAGTGGCTCAGTGGGTTAAGGCAAAAACAGGAAGATATATTTCACATGTAGGTTTAATAAAGGCCATTAACAGGAGAACCTGATGAATGAGATACCTCCTCCAAAGCCAAAGAAACCTCAAGGAATAAAAAGAAAAAAAGATTTACAGGAAGATTTAAAAAAGGCAAAAGTAGCAACTCGTGTTTCGATACGAAAACAGGATGCAAAAATTGCTAAAGCCCAGTCACGTTTGGTAATGGCCAAACTGTCGGCTGAAAGAAAAAAGAAAAGTTTAAAAGAAATTAGTCAAGCTCTGGATGGTACTGAAACAACAATAGTTGATGAAGGTACTCTTCAAAATACTCCAGAGAGTGTAAAAAATCTTATTGATACGCAGGAGGTCATCTTTAAACCAAATGATGGCCCCCAAACATCATTTCTTGCGTCTACCGAAAGAGAAGTATTCTATGGTGGAGCTAGAGGTGGTGGAAAATCGTATGCGATGCTTGTTGACCCTTTGCGATATTGTCACAAGCCAATGCATCGGGGACTTCTTTTAAGACGTTCTATGCCGGAATTAAGGGATATGATTACTCATTCCCAAAGATTATATCCTAAAGCTTTTAGAGGAGCTAGATGGCGGGAACAGGAGAAGGAATGGAGATTTCCATCCGGTGCTAGAATTGAATTTGGTTATGCGGAAAATATGACAGATGCTCTGCGTTATCAAGGACAATCGTATACGTGGATAGGCATAGACGAATTGCCACAATATCCAACTCCCGATATATATAACTTCTTGCGTTCCTCCCTAAGAAGTGTAGACCCAGATATACCTGTATATTTAAGAGCAACAGGCAATCCGGGAAATATAGGTTCCATGTGGGTTCGAGAAATGTTTGTTGACCCTGCAAAACCTAATACGGCCTTTAATGTATCTATTGATACGCCAACGGGCATAAAGAAAATATCAAGACGTTTTATTCCGGCAAAACTGCAGGATAATCCCTACTTGATGCAAACGGAAGATTATTATATTATGTTGGCTTCCCTACCGGAAGTTCAGCGTAAGCAATTTCTAGAAGGTGACTGGGAAGCTTTTGAAGACTCATCCTTTCCGGAATTTAACAGGTCAGTTCATGTGGTGGAACATTTTGATATACCTAGGGGTTGGTCTCGTTTTCGTTCTTGCGATTGGGGGTATTCTTCTCCTGCTTGTTGTTTATGGTTTGCTATTGACTGGGATAATAATCTTTGGGTATATAGAGAATTATATACAAAAAAAATAACAGCCGATGAATTTGCAAGAAAAATTCTGGAAGCTGAACATGGTGAATATATACGCTACGGTGTACTTGATTCATCAACATGGGCAAGACGGGGTGATGTTGGGCCAAGTATTGCTGAAACAATGATACAACAAGGATGTAAATGGAGACCATCAGATAGGTCACCTAAAAGTCGTATTAATGGAAAACTTGAAATTCATAAACGATTGAAAGTCCATGACAAGACAAAGGAACCAACATTAAAATTTTTTTCTAATTGCAAAAATCTAATTAGAACATTTCCCCTGCTACCATTGGATAATAATAATCCAGAGGATGTTGACACAAATGCAGAAGACCATGCCTATGATGCCCTTCGATATGGGTGTATGAGTAGACCGATGCATCCAAGTGTCATGCGAGAAATATTTCAAAAAGATAAAAAAGAAATGTTTAAACCAGTAGATAGGGTATTTGGATATTAATATGATTGGAAAAAAAATTGCTATGCCAGAATCAATAAAAATTGGCTATCGTGATTATAGATTAGAAAAATGGAAACAAACTGTTGCCAATGCAAATGATGCACATGGGCAATTTTTTGCAAAAGAAGGTGTAATAGGTTACACTGAAGAGGAAAAAGGAGTTTCTCATGCTAATACAATATTACATGAAATTTTACATGCAGTAATATATCAATGGAATATTGAATTAGGCGATAAAGAGGAAGAGCATTTGGTAAGTGCGTTATCAAATGGATTAACAACTGTTTTAGTAGATAATCCAAAATTAATGGATTATTTTAAGGAAAAAATAAAGGAGGGCTAAATGCCACAACCAGTAATGACAAAATACAAACAGGGTGACCTTGGTATGCCCTATCCAAAGAAAAAAGATAAAAGTATGAAAAATTTAGATTTAAGTATTCATGCTAACAGGGAAACACGCCCTGATACTTTTCCAACCAAGAAAAATGACCATGTTCAAAAATCATTTTGGAGCATGGCAAATGAAAAAGATTATTAAATAGGAGGAAAGAATGCCACAACCAATTATGAAAAAGTACAAGCATGGTGAAATGGGTGATGCTTATCCAAAATCCGCAAATGAAAAACTTGATGGAAGTATTATGAAAAAATACAAACATGGAGAATTTTCTGATGCAGGAGGAAAAGCACCGAAAGAAAAACTAGAAGCTTGGTCAAAAGAAAAAATTAAGCACGGCTCATTTAATAGTTAGAGTTTAATATATGGCTGAGATTGGAATTGATGCAGATGAAAAGGATTTTAACAATCTTGCCGCAACAGTAAAACAACGATTTGAAAAATCAGAAAATGCCCGTCAATTTGATGAGCAAAGATGGTTAAAAGCATATCGTAACTATAGAGGAATCTATGGAAATGATATGGCTTTTACAGAAAAAGAAAAATCAAAAGTTTTTGTTAAGATTACAAAAACAAAAGTACTGGCTTCTTTTGGTCAAATTATTGAAGTACTTTTTGGTACAGGTCAGTTCCCGCTAGGAGTTGACCCAACCCCAGTACCAGAAGGTATTGCGGAATATGCACACTTAAAACCAAATGGTGGAGGACAACAACCACAGCAACCTCAAAATCCATATGGATTTCCGGGTGATGGAAGAAGTATACCTGCAGGAGCAACAGCAGAAATATTAGGTGGATTATCAGAAGAATTTGGAAATGCAGGATTTGAAGAAGGCCCTGCTCCTGATTTAAAAACAATGCCACAAATAGAACCTGCAGCAATGGCGGCAGCCGAATTAGAAAAATATATTCATGACCAGTTAGATTCTACAAATGCAGTTACAATTTTACGTCATGTATTTTTTGAAATGGCCTTATTGGGAACAGGTGTTTTAAAAGGCCCATTTAATTATGAACAACTTATTAATAGATGGATGGAAAATCCAGAAACAGGTGAAAGAGATTATGTTCCATCTTCAAAACTTGTTCCTAAATTAGAGGCTGTATCATGTTGGGATTTTTATCCTGACCCTAATGCTGTAAATATGGAAGATGCTGAATATGTAATACAACGTCATATTCTTAATCGTTCTCAAATGCGTGACTTAATGAATAGACCTTTATTTAGAGAAGAAGCTATTCGTAGATGTTTTGAAATGGGTTATAGTTATACTCCCCGTGCATTTGAATCATCTTTACAGGATAGAGAAAATCAAAATGAATTTGATAAAGATAGATTTGAAGTTTATGAATATTGGGGAATTATGGATAAAGCTTTTGTTGAAGAAGCAGGTCTTCCAGTAGAAATAGATGATGATTTAACGGAAGTACAAGTTAACGCATGGATATCGGCAAGTGGGCAAGTATTACGATTAACATTAAATCCATTTACTCCTGAACGATTACCTTTTTCTGTTTGTCCTTATGAATTAAATCCATATCAGTTTTTTGGTGTAGGTATTCCAGAAAATATGGATGACTCTCAACAAATTATGAATGGTCATGCAAGAATGGCTATTGATAATTTGGCATTAGCAGGAAATTTAGTATTTGATATTGATGAAACAATGCTAGTACCCGGACAGGATATGTCTGTTTATCCGGGAAAAATATTCAGGCGACAAAGTGGTATGCCGGGACAATCTATTCATGGTGTTAAGTTTCCAAGTACGGCAACTGAAAACATGATGATGTTTGACAGATTTAGGCAATTGGCAGATGAATCAACAGGAATGCCCTCATATTCACATGGTCAAACTGGTATTCAGTCAACGACAAGGACAGCCGCAGGTATGTCTATGTTAATGGGTGCATCAGCATTAAATATTAAAACTGTTATTAAAAATATAGACGATTATTTATTACGCCCCCTAGGAGAATCATTATTTTCATGGAATATGCAATTTAATGATGATTCACCAAAAGTAGTTGGTGATATTGAAATACGAGCGAGAGGAACATCAGCCTTAATGCAGAAAGAAGTTAGGTCTCAACGTCTAATGACCTTTATGCAAACTGCTGCTAATCCATCACTTGCACCATTTGTTAAATGGCATACAATATTACGAGAAATTGCAAAAACACTGGATATTGACCCGGACAAGGTTATTAATGACCCTGAAAAAGCGGCAATATTTGCACAAATAATGGGAATGGTAAATGGAATACAAAAAAATACAAGCGATGGTGGGCAACCCCCTATGGGTCAATCTGGAGGAGTACCTCCGGGAGCAAATCCACAAGACCCAACTGGGTCTGGAGGTGGCAACATCGGAACTGGAAGTGTACCGCAAGCAGGGGAGTCTGGCTTCTCTCAAGCAAATACTTAATTTACGTGAACAAGTAAAAAATATTAAAATGGAAAAATAATGGTAGAAGCATGGGTAACACCGGGTAGAATTAAAAACCCTTATTCACAATTAACATGGAATCCCAGTACAATGACTTGGGCTATAGATGAAGTTAATACTGACCCATATAACTATGGTACTTTAGATATTACTAGCCAAGCATCTAAAAATATTACTCAAGGAATACCTGTAACTTATAATCAATATTCTGGATGTCCTCTTGGACAAGTAATGGGGCCAGATGGAAGATGTAGACCAGTTAAAGGATGGAAAGGAACTGCACAAATAGACCTACCAGACCTTACTATACCAGACCCAATAGACCCAACACCTGAACCAACACCTGAACCATTTAAACAAAATGTATATCAAGGTAGTGGACAAGATATAACAACAGACCAAACAAAGGTATGGACAGGAAATGTTACTGGAAATACTTATGCAAATCTTCCGGGTGGTTTTAATAATTGGTCAAATGAAACTTTTTATGATTATGGACTGGATAAAGGATATTTTACGGAAGATGGATTAGTAGGTGCACAGAAAACAGGATTTGCAGAAGGGTCAATGTGGGCTGCTGCAGCACAATACATGAATGATAAAAAATTTAAATGGTGGTTAGATGCTGCACAAAAAAGAGGAATTTTTGAACTTAGCTATGATACGGAAGGTGTTCTTGAAAGTGCTACATTATTAAAACAAAGAGGCTCTGTTGAAAACGCATGGGGTGGTGGCATGTTGGAAGACATTGCTAAAAAAACAAAAGATACCTCAGAGAAAATTTGGCAAAGTTTAGTAGCAGAACCAGTATCATTAATGAGACAGTATGATGAAAGAACTGTAAATGTTCCAATTAGTAGCTCAGAAGATGAAGCAAAACTTCAAATAGATGTTACTAATGAACTTCTTGAAGATGAATATCGAAGACAAGAAGAATGGAATGCAACAGGTTATTATACAAATCGAAGTGGTGAAAAATTTGGGCCGGGGCCGAAGATAGGACTTGAAAGGGCTAAAGGTTCACAACTTATAGATGACTTAGAAAAAGAAAAAGCGGCATATTTAAAACAATTAGAGACAGGTAATTTTTCTTCAATAGAACAAGAGCAAATGTTTGACCCTCTTCTTGGTGAATGGGTAAAAAAATCACCGGGCTTAATGGCTGAAAAAGAAAGAAGCGAACGTGCCCAAAAATTATTAGAAAAACAACAAAAAGCTGAATTATCTAAAATTAAACCTAAACTTAAACCAGAAGGAATGTTTAATATTGGAACTGTTACAGGAAATAAAGCTAATAATATGGTTACTGCCAGTCACGGGCAATATATAGGTTCTTCAGTATATAAAAATCCGGGTGGTGGTTATTATCAACAAAATGGTAAATTTGTTAATTCAGATGGTCAGGTATCATCAAAAGGCTCCATGTCTGATTCTATTTATGCTATGGCTAATGGAACTGCAGTAGATTCCGTTTTGGACAGAACTTTAAAAAATAAAGGTTCTGTTAATGTTATGAAAAAAGAAGCTTTAAAAATGAAACAAGCAGGTAAATTAACACAAGCTGAATATGATAAAGTTACAAATTATAGTAGTAAATCAGATTATCAAAAAGATAGTAATAATAAAACAATACATGAAAATGGTGAAGTAACTAAAATAACAAAAGAAAAAAAAGGAACTACTAAACCGGGAACATCTGGTGGTTACAAACCTGCGGGTCAAGGTAGTGCGGGTAATACAGGTTCTAAAAGTAAAAAGAAAGATAAAATAATTTGTACAGAAATGTATAGACAAACTAATCTTCATGATTGGAAAGAAGCAATGAAACTTTGGTATTTATTCCAAAAGAAACATTTAACACCAACACATCAAGTAGGTTATCATTTCTTGTTCAAACCATTTGTAAAAGGAATGAAAAAATCAAAAATATTAACAGCAATTGGTTCTCATTTTGCAAAACAACGAACAAAGGATATTAAACATATAATGTTTGGTACAAAATTTTCATTACTGGGAAGAATATATAGAATTATATTTGAACCAATCTGTTATACAACAGGATTACTATTAACATATAAGGAGAAACGAGCATGGCAATAGGAGCAGGCGGAGGAATTATGGCAGGGCCTATGGGTAACCCAATGGGTAATCAACCTGTTGCGGCACCTCCAGTAACAAATCAAGAGCCAATCATGTCTGATACAGGTGAAGATATGGCGGTAACACAAGCAAAAGATACAATGGCTGATACAGGAAGACTAGCACAAGCAGTTGCACAAGTATCACCAGATGCAAAACAAAGTTTAACAAATATTACAAAAGGCCAAAGAGAAGCAATGACACAAGTTTTGGCTAATTTAGGAATTAGTTCAGATGAGGCAAATACAGTATTTGATAATAATCAAATTGGTATTGAATCTGGATTAATTATTCCAACAGAAGATGCTATTAATGACCCAGAAGGAGTTAAGTTAAAAATTGACCAATTCGCTATGGCGATGAAAAGTAAATCTGATGAAGGAATGATGGCTACCAATGTACCAAGTGGTACAGAGGAGGCAATAATGGACAGGCGACCTGCACCGGCAATGGTGTAGCCCCTAACGACTCAAGGGCCACCTGTTCTTCCAACAGCACCCACAAGGAGAATAAAAAATGGAAGAAGAAAAATTGGATAAAAATGAAGAAGTTACGGAAACTTCTGTTGAAGATGAAGTAACGGAATTATTAGAACCGACTCCCTATCAAAACAAATATAAAAAGGAGTTAGATAAGGAGGATTCAGAAACAGCTACCGTTCCTACGGACACTGCTTTAGACGAGGCAGCCACTCCCGATGAAGAACGCCCTGTAAACGCTGAAGAGAAGGTGTTTAAGAAAAGATATGACGACCTTAAACGCCACTACGATTCTACTATAACAAAGCACAAAGGTGAAGTTTCAACTCTTAAGAAACAGCTTGAGGATACGGATATAGTTCCGCCAAAATCGGCACAGGAACTGGAAACGTGGAAACTTAAATATCCGGATGTCTATGATATTATAAAAAGCGTAGCCATTACGGAATCTAAGGAACAAGCTAAATCTGTAGAAACTAAGTTGGAAACTTTAGAACAGGCACAGTCTCAACTGTCAAAGGAAAAGGCTGAACTTGAACTTTTAAAATTACATCCTGATTTTAAGGATATTCGTTCAACGGATGATTTCCATGAATGGGCAAAAAACCAAGACCAAACTATACAGTCATGGCTTTATGATAATACAAGCAATTATACATTATGTGCAAGAGCTATTGATTTATATAAAATGGACAAAGGTTTTTCATCCAGTAAAAAATCAAATAAAGATGTAAAAAAAGAAGCAGCTAAAGTTGTAACAACAACAAAGAAAGATACAGGTAAAAATATAGGAGAGAAAAAGATTTGGAGTGTTTCTGAGATAGCGAAATTAAGACCTCAACAATATTCAAAATTGGAAAAGGAAATTGATTTAGCAAGAGCAGAGGGTAGAATTCGTACTTAATCTTAACAGTCTATAGGAGGACTAATACTATGGCAGTAGCAAAAGGTTCCGGATATACTAACTTACCATCGGGTAATTGGTTACCGGTAATATACAGTCAAAAAGTCCAAAAGTTCTTTAGAACTGCATCAGTCGTAGAAGATATTACTAATACTGACTATGCAGGTGAGATTGAAAATTTCGGAGATACTGTCAACATTATTAAAGAGCCAAGCATAAGTGTAAACTCTTACGTTAGAGGTGGACATATCGCTATTCAAAATTTAGCGGATGACCAACTTCAACTCGTAGTAGACCAAGCAAATGCTTTCGCTTTCAAGGTTGACGATATTGAAGAAAGACAATCTCATGTGAACTGGGAGTCTTTGGCTACATCTTCTGGAGCATACGCTCTAAAAGATTCTTATGACGCAAACGTCATTGCAGCTATGGTTTCTGGTGCAGGTACAACTGTAGGTTCAGATGGTTCAGGAACAGATACCGGATTCGGTACATCTGAAACTGACCCTTTGAATATTATGGCTAACTGTGCTAAGAGACTACATGGTGCTGACGTTCCAACTGAAAATAGATGGTTCCTAGGTTCACCTGAATGGTATGAGCAGCTTGCTCAAGCTTCAGCGAAACTTATGGATGCATCTGTTACTGGCGATGCTAAATCTGAATTAAGAAATGGCAGAGTCACAGATGGGCAAATTCAAGGCTTCAAATGTTATATGACGAATAACTTTGCAGCTTCAACAACATCTAACTATTATAAAGTTTTATGGGGACATATGAGTTCTACAGCAACTGCTAACGCAATTGCAAAAACAGAAGTCATTAGAGACCCAGATTCTTTTGCAGACGTAGTTAGAGGATTACACGTGTTTGGAAGAAAAGTGTTGCGTGATGCGGCACTTATGGCGAGACACGTATTAATTGACTAAGGGAGGATAGAACTATGGCAACGTATGACGTAACAGGGCCGGGTGGTGTAAATCGTCCCGGAAGGTATAATCCCGGAGTAAGAACACCTTACCTCGTGGAAAATACAATTGATGTATCACAAATTAATAGTGCTGCAGGTACAGCACAAAATGATGTGTTACAATGTATTGATGTACCTGCAGAAACGCTAGTAATGGCGGCAGGTGTAGAAGTATTAACAGCTTGTTCAAGTTCTGTAGTTATCGATATTGGTATCACAGGAAGTACAGCAGGGTTTTCTGACCCCGATGCTTTCGTAGATGCTTATGATGCTACAGGTGCTAGTTATGCAGCTAGAGATGTTGCAGACGCAGCACCTATGCTTACTTGTAAAGTTGCAGATACTATTGATGCATTAATGGCAGGAGCTGCTTCAACTGCGGGTAAAATCCGTGTTTGGGCAGTACTATGTGATATCGCAGGCGTGGATGAAACAGACAGACAGTCTGATGCTCAACACGACACTGGTTCATAAAATTAATATAATATTAGGGGGCTTTATGCCCCCTTTTATATAGAGTCAAGATACATATGGCAACTTATAATTTGACGAATACACAAAGAAGTGGACAAAGAATTGTTTCGAATAATTCAGGCAATAATGCTGAACTTGAGAAACGAGTATCTAGTATAGAAAATAAATTAGATACAATACTAACCTTGCTTAATAAGGAGGCAAACAATGACAAGAATAGACCTAAGCCCATTTCGGGCAATGACGGTGGGGTTTGACAGCTTATTTAATGATATAGCTGACTTTCGCCCAAGTAGTTATCCACCCTATAATATTGAAAAGGTAGGTGACTGTGAGTATAAATTAACTTTTGCAGTAGCAGGATTTTCTGAAAAGGATATTTCTGTAACTCAAAAAGAAAATACTCTGGCAATTGAAGGGGAATTATCTCCCTCAGAAAAAGAATATCTTTATAAAGGTATAGCGGAGAGAACATTTAAACAATCATTTAAATTATCTGAATACATGAATGTAAAAGATGCTAAACTAAAAGATGGGATGCTTAATATACTATTGGTACAAGATTTACCAAAAGAAAAGCAACCTAGACAAATTAAAATAAATTAAATAAGTGGGGCATCAAGAGAAATCACAAAGTAGCCTTGCTCTGCCCCACATAATGAGTTTAAATGATTACAGTATGGTTTTTAATGGCGTTAATGTCTTATCCAAATTTACCCGCAATAGCTTATAAAGGTTATGGTGGATTTTTGACATCAGATGAATGCGAAGAAAAAAGAATATTAATAGAGAATCAAATTACTAATTTTGAAATGCAAAGAGGGAATACAGTTTATATTGAAACTTATTGTATGGAATTTGAAGCATTTGAAAGTCAATTAAAAAAAAAGAAAGAATTAAATAATATAGGTTTAGGAGTATAGTGGCAACATATTTAATATTATCAAATAGAGTTTTAAATGCATTGAATGAAGTAGAAATGACTTCTTCTAATTTTAGTAGTAGTCGTGGAATTCAAACTGCAGTTAAAAATTTTATTAATAGAGGATTGCATGATGTATATAATGAATTGGAAGAACTTCCAAGTCTTCATAAAGAAACATATCATGTAACAAATGCAGGACAAAGAGAATATGCTTTACCAACTGCTAATTCACCAGTCTCAGGTGATTTGCAATGGCGTAAAATAGATTGGGATTCTTTTATATTAAAACCAAATGAATTAATTACAAATGGAGAATTTACTTCTGATATTTCTAGTTGGACAACTATAGCAGGTGCAGGAAGTGCAGCTTATAATAGTGGTGGTAATGGAAGAGCACGGTTAAATGATTATGCTATTTATCAATCATTTTCAACAGTTAAAGATACAAAATATAGAATACAAGTGAAAGCATTTGATTCTGAAAGTACAGGACAGGCGTTAAAGGTACAAGTAGGAACTGCAGCAGAAGGAACTCAAAATTTAAGTACAACCTTAACAGTGGAAGATTTTGGTGAAGGTAAAGTATTAGATACAACTTTTACAGCCACAGTTCAAACAAGTTATGTAACTTTAAATAATACTTCAACAGCAACAAATATGGATATTGATTATGTTCGTATATCAAAAGATATGCATCCGCAAAAATTAGAATATATGACATATGATGATTGGTGGAGAATGTATGGAGAAAGAGATTTAGATAACAGTTCTACAGCATATGGAGAACCAGAATTTGCGTATAAAACACAAAGTGGTAAATTAGGAATATCACCTATACCCGATAGAAGTGATTACAGAATATCATTTGAATATTGGAAAGAGCATACAGAATTATCAGCTCATGGAGATTCACCAGATTTAGATGATAGATACGCTGATTTAATTGTATCACGAGCAAGTTATTACGCTTATCAATTACGTTCTGACCCAGACCATGCATCTATTGCTAATAGAGAATATGAAGATGGACTTGATGCTTTAAATAGGGATTTAATTGGAAAGCCATCGTATATGAGAGATTTTAGAGTTAATTATGCCTAATACTTCACAAATACAGCCAACTGTTGTTAGTTGTTATGGTGGATTAGTATTAAACAGAGATGTTTTTACTATGAGACCGGGAGAAGCATTACAGTTACAAAATTTTGAACCTGATATAGAAGGTGGGTATAAAAAAATATTAGGAACTACTGCATATAATTCCAATATTGTTCCACAAGTATCGGCATCTAGTGAAATTGTAGATATGGTAGCAATATTTAATGATGTTGTTTTAGCAGCTAGAGGTGGTACAGTTTATAGAGCAGGTACAAGTGGAAGTTGGACATCAACAGCAACAAGTAAAGGTTCAACTTATAGATATGATTTTGAGCGTTTTAATTATAACGGAACAGAAAAAATTATAATTGCAACAGGTTCAACCGCAGCTTTTACATTAGATACAAGCTACACAGAAGATGTGATAAATGCAACAGGTGGAGGAACTGCACCAACAGCTCCAAAATATGTAGCATCATTTAAAAATCATATGTTTTATGCAGGTATGTCTGATGCTTTATCAACAGTACAATTTTCAGGCCCTTTTACAGAAGATGATTTTGATACAGGTGGTGGAACAGTAAAAGTTGATACAACGATTGTTGGATTGAAAGTTTTCCGTGAAGCATTGTTTGTATTTGGAGAAGATAGAATTTATAAAATAACAGGTGATACAAGTTCAGATTTTGCTGTAGTACCGGTAACACGTAAAATAGGATGTGTTGATGGAAAAACAATTCAAGAGCTTGGTGGTGATTTAATTTATTTAGCACCAGATGGTTTAAGAACAATTGCGGGTACAGAAAGAATTGGTGATGTAGAATTAGGCACAGTATCAAAACAGATACAAGCACGCATTGGAGATATTGGAACAGATAATATTACTTCAACAATTATAAGAAATAAATCACAGTATAGATTATTTTATCCTACAACAGCCCAAACAGAAGGGGCTGCAAAAGGAATTATATCTGTGTTAAAGGCAAATCCAGAAACAGGAACATTAGGATTTGAATATGCAGATATTAGAGGATTAAAACCCTCTTGTTGTGATTCATTTTTTATAAGTAATACAGAAACAACTATTCATGGCGGGTATGATGGATATGTTTATAAACAAGAATCGGGTGGTTCTTTTACAAGAGCAGGAACTACTTATACTATAACAGGATTTTATCGTTCACCGGATATGTCACTTGGTGACCCCGGTATACGAAAAAGCTTACAGAGAGTTTTAGTGAACTATAAAGTTAATGAAGCAATGGATACAACAAATCAAACATTTAGATTACGATATAATTATGATGATACCGATACGCCGCAACCAGATTCTTATGCCTTTTCTTCTGCACAGGTTGCAGCATTTTATGGAACAGGTACTTATGGAACTGCTGCTTATGGTTCATCCGGATTTCCATTGGAAAGAGTATCAGTAGAAGGTTCAGGATTTGTAGTAGCATTTAAATTAAATGATGAAAGTACAAAAAAATCATTATCCTTACGGGGATTTGAATTAGAATACGTTAACGGAGGAAGAAGATAATGGGAGCGACCTATACCAGACAAAGTACTATTTCAGATGGTGCGGTCATTGAGGCATCACATTTTAATGATGAATTTGACCAGTTACTAGCGGCATTTGCTGTAAGCACAGGTCATAGTCATGATGGAACTGCTGCTGAAGGTGGCCCAATTGCAAAATTACTTAGTAATACATTAACATTTGGAGCCGGTACATCAGGAACAGATATTACATTAACATTTGATGGTGAAACATCTGATGGTGTTATGTATTGGATGGAAGATGAAGACCATTTTAAATTTGCCGATGATGTTGTCATGGATAGTTCTAAAAGACTATATCTTTATGATGAAGGCGGAGAATACATTTATGGTGATGGAACAGATTTATATTTAACCTCTGGTGCTGATATAAACATACCTGCAAATATTGGTATGACTTTTGGCAATGATGGAGAAAAGATTGAAGGTGATGGAACAGATTTAACTATAGCCGGTAATAACATTAATTTAACAGCCGTTGCAGATGTTGTAATTCCTAATAATGTTGGTATTCAATTTGGTGGAGCAAGTGAAAAAATAGAAGGTGATGGAACTGATTTAACTATATCAGCAAATAATTTAACAGTAGATGCAGCAGCAGATATTATATTAGATGCGGATGGTGCTAACATAACTTTAAAAGATGGTGGTACTACAGTTTTAGATTTTGTTCCTAACGGAGCTACAGATGTAACTTTAGACGCACCGGGTGATATTAAACTTGATGCAGATGGTGGAGATATATTCTTTGTAGATGGTGGTACTACTTTTGGTAGTGCAACAAATACCTCTGGTAATTTAATAATTAAATCTGGAACAACTACAGCTTTAACATTTAGTGGAGCTAACGCAACATTAGCAGGTGATTTAACAATCT
>VTLG01015862.1_pt1 | contig 18122 bp, 26 predicted proteins | sample 4694571 | NCBI WGS metagenome assembly VTLG01 (sample SAMN12604809, study PRJNA352737) | marine metagenome | biome: ENVO:00000447; feature: ENVO:00000209|ENVO:00000569|ENVO:01000036; material: ENVO:00002151; isolation source: viral sequences binned using virsorter ... | reverse complement strand
GAAACTTGGCAAAAGTTGAGAGATATTGCTAAAACACGTTAGTATGTAGATATTAGGCAAGGCTACGCTAAGTCAAATAGGGTTACGCCCACATCCGTTAATTTTTTATTCTTGAACAAATGGCAGTTCTCAGGAGTGATATTATCGTTCCAGAGGTATTTACGCCTTATGTCATAGAGCAAACTACTGCTAGAGATTCATTTCTTGCAAGCGGTGTGGTTGCACCTATGGCTGAGCTAAATGCTACTGAGGGTGGTGATTTCGTAAATGTACCTTTTTTCTCTGCAAACTTAAGTGGAGACTTTGAAGTATTATCAGATTCATCTTCATTGACACCCGGCAAAATTTCTACTGACAAACAAGTTGGTGTTATTTTACATAGAGGTCGTGCTTTTGAATCTAGAGATTTAGCTGCATTAGCAGCAGGTTCTGACCCAATGGCAGCAATCGGTCAAAAGATCGGTGCTTACATTGCAAACCAAAGACAAAAAGATTTACTTGCTTGTCTTGATGGTGTATTTGGTTCTGTTAACTCAACAGATTCTAACGCAGCATTTTTTGGTCTTACAATTGATGGTGGTTCTAGTGATACACCAACTGGTTTATCACCAAGACATGTAGCAAAAGCTAGATCAATTCTTGGAGATCAAGGAGATAAGTTAACAGCAGTTTGCATGCACAGTAAAGTTTACTACGATCTCGTTGAGAGAAAAATGGTTGACTATGTTCTTGCTTCTGATGGTAACGGTGGTTCTGCAACCGCTTCTGGTGGTTCAATCACAGGTGCTTATACTGCTGGCAATGATACAGTTCCAACATATTGTGGACTAAGAGTTATTGTTTCAGATGATGTTTCTACCGCAGGGTCAGGTTCCTCAACTGAATACAGTACATATTTCTTTACTGCAGGTGCAGTAGCTAGTGGAGAGCAAGCAGGTCTAACAACTGAAACAGACAGAGATATTCTGGCTAAATCAGATGCAATGGCTATTGATTTGCATTACACATATCATCCTGTTGGTTCAAAATGGGCAGTTACAACAACTAATCCAAACAGAACTCAATTAGGTACAGTAGGCAACTGGTCGAAAGTCTACGAGACAAAGAACATTGGTATCGTTAGAGCAACTAACGTATCTACTCAAGACTAGAGGTAAACAATTATGCCATCTTTATTTGAGGTTACTGCTGGTAAATTAACTGGACCAACGAAAGGCGGTACAGTAACGCAAGCAACTAACAAAAGCACAGGTGTAACTCTTAATACAGAGTCAGGTCAGATTACTATGAACAACGCAGCTTTAGCTGCTGCTGCAGAAGTATCATTTACAGTTACTAATAGTGAAATTGCTGCAACTGATGTTGTGGTAGTTAATCATGGTTCTGGCGGTACTGCTGGCAGTTATTTGGTAGCTGCAAACACCATTGCTGCTGGTTCATTTGCAATCACGGTTTCAAATGTTTCTGCTGGTTCATTAAGTGAAGCAATAGTTATTAACTTTGTTGCATTAAAAGGTGCATCTAGTTAATGGGTATATTCGCCTTTAGACGAATGAGAGAACAGGAGGCTACAAAAAAAGTAGCCTCTGAACCTCTTAAAAAAACAAAACGTAAGCCTAAATTAAAACAAAATGGCAATCACGATAGACGCAACAGTGGGGGGAGCATCAGCAAATAGTTACATAACACTGTCTGATGCAAATACAATTGTTGAAGGTTTAATTTTAGATGATGATGTTACTGCATGGGACAATTCATCAACCGATAATAAAAATAGAGCTTTATATACTGCTGCGATTCGGGTTGATAGAGAAAGATTTTTAGGTGCAAGAGTAACAGATACACAAGCATTACAATGGCCACGAACAGGAGTAAGAAAACCAGATACTTACATTAATACCTATGCCACAGGATTTCCATTTCGAATAACAACAGATTATTTTACAGATACAGAAATTCCAGAACAAGTTAAAAAAGCTCAAGTTATATTAGCTGTATATTTAAATAACAATAGAGATGGGTTAGGATTAAGTGGCCTTGAGGATTACAAAACTGTAAAACTAGGTAATATAGAAGCAACACCAAATTTTTATGGTGCTGTAGGTGCCGATAGAGTACCACCACTTTTTGAAAGATATTTTACAGGCTTGAGAATAAGTGGACCCGGAAACATTGCCATTAAAAGGAGTTAACATGAGCTACTATCCAGCAGCAAAAATTATTAATGACACATCAGCACATACAGGAAGATTTGGTTGTGTTCAAGCATTAAAGGATTCTGAAATTGCTACATTAGTAGCAGAAAATGTTTCTGGCGATCTAACAAGTATTGATTTAAAGTCAAACTGTAAAATTGAAGGTGTTATTACAAGTATAACTCTTGCAAGTGGTACAGTTATTGCATATTTTTTATAATGGGTATTGCATCATCTTTAAAAAAAGTTGCTAATAAAACCATTATGAGGTTTGGTGGAGATATTATTATCAGAAGAACAACAGAAACATCTTATAATATTACTGATGGTGCAATTATAAAAGATACTTCAGATACCACTGTAAAGGGATTATTAGAAAAAATAAGTAAAACTGAGGTAAATGATTTAATTTCACAGAATGATAAAAAATTAATTGTATCAGGACAGGATTTGACATTTACACCTACAACAAAAGATAAAATATTAATAAGTTCAATTGAATATAAAATAATTCAGATTGATGTTGATTCTGCGGAAAACACAGATGTTGTTTATATCTTTTACTTGAGGACATAATGGCTAGAGAAATCAGACTTGATGCAATTGCTGATGAAAAATTTTATAAAGATGTAGTTAAAGTTGTAAGTAGTGCAACTTTATTGTGGGAAGAGCTAACTGTTCGAGCTACGCCAGAAGTATCTGGTAATTTAAAGAGATCATGGAATAGTGATATAAAACCATTTCTTGGTGTTGTTTCAACCAATGTTGAATACGCAGAACCAGTTGCTTTTGGTACAAACCTGCCACCTAGTTGGCAGGGTCAATATAGAACTAGGCAGCAAACAATAAAAGGTTATCCTGAATTAATATCCAAACAAATACAAGCACACATACAAGACAAATTCGGTAGATAAATATGGCTGCAATAGATCTGAATACAGTTAGAAAAACAATTGAACAAAGACTTTTAACAGAATTAGAAGATGCACCTGTTATTCCTATCATATTTAATAATATGCCATTTGAATCTGTAACTGAACCTACTTTTGTACAATGTCTTACAAGTTTTGGTTCTGGTAGATATTTGGCAAACGGTGTAAATATTGTAGTTGGTTTAGTTGTTTTAAATATATTTACAGAAGAAGGTATAGGTATTGGTGCAAATTATACTATTTGTAAAAGGTTACGAGACCTTTATAACAAACAAACAGTTTCTGATGTAATTTTTGATTCCCCTGTTGGACCAGAGGTTTTAACACCAAGTCCACAAGGAAAGTTTCAAACACAAATCAGAATTACATTTGAAATTTATGAGGATCTTTAAATGGAAATAACAGAATCAATGCTTGATGCTATTGAAGCTGTAAAAGGCAAGAGAAACCCTGCCTATTGGGATAATCGTTGTAGAAGATATATGGAAACACAAGAAAAATTAAAAAAAGATGTGAAAAAACGTAAAAAAGGTTAATATAAAATAAATACTTTTTTTTGTTATGGCTATCAAGGGTGATGTTGGAAAAATCATGTTCGAAAATGCTGGCGGCACCGAAGCTGACGTTGGTCAAACAAGATCATGGAGTCTTTCTATAAACAAAGATGTTATTGAAACAACTAAACAAGGGGACACATTTAAAACAAATATCGGTGGTCTGATATCTGGAGAAGGTTCGGCTGAACTTTTATATGCTCCGGGTGAGACAGGTGCAGGTTACACAACATTTATTGATGATGTTTTAACAACAGGTGATAATGCTGATGCATTATTTGAACTATTCCCTGATAGAGATACATCAGCTAAAAAGATAAGTTTTGCAGGTATTATTACAAGTGCAGAGTATGGTGCAGTAATTGGTGAAGTTCAAGTTATCAACATAAGTTTTCAGACAAGTGGTACCATTACTTCAGCTATATAGTATATTAGGGTAATACAATTAAAACTCTATGCCAGCAAAAAGAACCGTAGACCTCATAACAGAAGCTTATGAAGGTGTGATGCATGAAAGAAGAAAGTTTGAATTAAAAAAACCTGATGGCACACATTTAAAAGATATTTATTTCCCACCGCTAACTAGATACGACAGAATACAAGCACAGGCTGCAACTGGAACAGATGAAGCTCTTGCAGTTTCAACAAGATTATTATGTCAATTAGCACAAAATGAAGATGGCACAAAGGCTTTTGCTTCTGCAGATGCAGAAAATCTAAAAAGATTTTTGCCAGAAACAGTTTTAAATGATCTTGAATTATTTATGATGGATATACAGTTAAGTGTAGACCAAGCAAAAAACGACTAAGGAGAGATAACTGGCTTAATTTTGAGTTATTTCTCGGAACAAAATTAGGAAAAACATTACAAGAATTACGAAAATTAATTACTGAAGAAGAATTAATTTTTTGGGCAGCTTATTATGAACTTAAATATGAAAGAGAAAAAGCAGAAATAAATCGTCAAAAGAACAAAACAAGGTAATATATAAGAAAGTAAATGTATGTAAGTGGCACAATCAACAGTTCAGTTAATAGTTGATGCTCAAAGAGCTATTGGACCATTACAAAAAACAGATCGGTTAACTAAGACATTAGCTAATAATACAAACAAATTAAAAAACAGATTAGACAGATCAAGTCGGTCATTCAGAAACAATGGCAATGCTGCAAGAGGAGCAGCAGGTGGAGTTAAAACATTTACAAGATCAATTGCACCATTACTAAAAGCATTAGCAATTGCTGCAACAGCAAGATTTGTGTTTGTACAAACTGCAGAACTTGAAACCCAAAGAAAAAGTTTAGAAGTCTTAACAGGAAGTCTTTCTAAAACAAATCAGATAATTAAAGAAATACAAGACTTTGGTGCTGTTACTCCATTTACAAGTAGTGAATTAATTGAACAAACTAAAAGATTAAAGGCTTTTGGTTTTGAAACAGAAGAATTAGTTGATACAACAAAAAGATTGGCAAATGTTGCTGGTGCAACAGGTGCAGATTTACAGGGTATTGCTTTGGCATTTGGACAAATAAGGGCTAAGGGTAAGTTGCAACGAGAAGAAGAACTGCAGTTACTTGAAAGAGGAGTAGATATAACAACCGAACTGAAAAAAATTACAGGATTACAAGGTGAAGAGTTTGAATCTGCAATGCGTAAAGGAAAAATAGGTGCCGATCTTGTTAATCAGGCATTAATAAATCTTACAAGTGAGGGTGGGGCATTTTTTGGTGGTGCAACGAAACAAGCAACAACACTAAATGGTAAATTATCTACACTTGTTGATTCGGTTCAAACATTAGCAAGAACTGTTGGAGAAATATTAGGACCAGCAATAAAATTTGTATTAGACCAAACAACAAAAGCAGTTCAGGCATTAGATAGGATTTTTAAGAGATTTCAAAATATAGGTAAATTAGGTTTTGGAACTGTTTTAGGTGCAGAGAATAAAGCTCGTGAAGATGCTTTGAGACTTACAAAAACTAAATTTGGTGATGATGTAAAGCTTGGTCTATTTGGAAATAAAGAAGCAAATAAGTTTTTAAAAGAACGTACAGCAGAACTTACTAAACAAAATATTATTACAGAGGAAGCAAGACAAAAAGAGTTTGTACATAATGAAGAAAAAAGAAATGCTTTAGTTGATGAAGCACAAAAAAATGCAGAAATTAATAAATTGTTAGATGGTAAAAATGATAAATTAGATAAAACTATAGATAAAACAAAAGGCATAAAAGATGCTTTTGCGGAAATAGGTGAAACAATAGGCAGCCAGATAACAGATGCTTTAGTAGGAGCAATCAATGGTACAAAGTCATTAGGAGAATCTGCAAAGGCTATTTTAAATGATTTAGCTAACTCACTTTTAAGAATGGGTATAAATTCAATGCTTGGAGGAATGTTTGGTGGCACTGGTATTGGTAAATTCTTAGGTTTTGCTAATGGTGGTAGACCACCTGTTGGCAGACCATCAATAGTTGGTGAACGTGGACCAGAATTATTTGTTCCTTCAACTGCAGGTCAAATTATTCCTAATAATAAAATGGGTGGAACTACAAATAATATTGTTGTTAATGTTGATGCTTCTGGTTCTTCTGTGGAGGGTGATGATAATGCTGGAAAACAATTAGGACGGCTTATTGCTGTTGCAGTACAATCTGAATTAATACAACAAAAAAGGCCGGGAGGTTTATTGACATAATGGCAACTTTTCCAGACATAAAACCAGCCTATGGGTCAAGCAAAAAAAATGCTCCTAAGACAAGAACAGTTAAATTTGCAGATGGATATGAACATAGAATATTTTTAGGAATTGATGCGCATCAAAATCCAAAAGAATTTACTTTTACTTGGAATGTTTCTGAAACTGATGCGGATACTATTGAGACTTTTTTAGACGCAAGAGCCTTAGATAGAGCATCTTTCACTTATACACCAGAAGGTGAATCATCCGCTATGCAATTTAAATGTGAAAGTTGGACTAAAACAATTCCATATAACAATCGTGCAACAATAAATGCCACTTTCAAAGAAGTTTTTGAGCCAGCATCCTAATGTCAGTAAATTCATCAATTTTTACAAATTTACAGTCAATAAATCCATCTGCGATTATTGAATTATTTACTTTGCAATTATCGTCTTCTTTACATGGTGCGACTACAATTTACAGATTTCATGCTGGAAGTAATTTAAATGCAAATGGAAAAATTGTTTGGGCAGGTAATGAGTATTTAAGATTTCCAGTTCAAGCAGAAGGATTTGCATATCAGAAAGGACAAATACCAAGACCTACACTACGAATCAGTAATGCAACTGGTCTTATGTCAGCGATTCTTTTATCTGTAAATGAAACGACAACTGGTAATGATCTTACTGGTGCCACTGTTACAAGAATAAGAACACTTGCAAAGTTTATAGATGCAGTTAATTTTGCTGATGGACAAAATGCAACTGCTGATCCAAATGTAGAATTTCCACAGGAAATATATGCTATTGATAGGAAAGCAACTGAAAATAGAGAAATAATTGAGTTTGAATTAGCCGCACCAACTGACCTAGCAGGTGTACACATCCCAAAAAGACAATGTACTAGAAATATTTTTCCTTCAATAGGAACTTTTTCATAATGAACTGGAAAGAAAATGCTTTACGTCATGCAAAAAAACAATTTCCAAAAGAATCTGTTGGTCTTTTAATAAATAAAAAAGGAAAAAAAATTTATATTGCTTGTGAAAATAAATCAAACGATTTAGATAGTTTTATTCTTGACCCAAAAGAATATTTAAATGCTCAAAAATTAGGAAAAATCATTGCGGTTATTCATAGCCATCCAAAAACACCACCTATTGCAAGTCAAGCCGATAAAGTGAGTTGTGAAAACAGTGCTATACCTTGGCATATTGTGAACCCAAACACTGAGCAATGGGGTTATATAGAACCATGCGGCTATAAAGCACCTATTTTAGGAAGAGAATATGTTTGGGGCATAACAGATTGTTGGTCTTTAATTGTGGATTGGTACAAAGAAGAAAGAAATATTATTTTAAAAGATTGGGAAAGACCGACACCAGAAGAATTTGCAAAGAATCCAATGTTTGAAAGTCATGCTTGGAGAACAGGTTTTCGAGAATTAAGAAAAGATGAAAAATTAGAAAATGGTGACTTGTTATTTATGTCTATACTTGGTCAAGGACTCAATCATGTGGCAATTTTTATAGATGGTGATGTTCTACATCATTTATCCGATAGACTTAGTTGTAAGGAACCTTATAATCAATGGTTATTAAAATGTACTGGAAAGAGGTTGCGTTATGTTAAGTAAAATAAAATTGCATGGTAAGTTAGCAAAATTTATTGGTTATAAAGAATTTGATGTAAAAGTAAATAGTGTTGCACAGGCTGTAAGTTTTTTAGTACATAATTTTCCTGAAGCGGAAAAATATATGAATCCGCAATATTACATGATTAAAGTTGGAAATGATTTTATAGACAAAGACGAAATACATTATCCAGTAGGAAAACAAGATATTAATTTTATACCTGTTATTGCTGGTAGAGGCAATTTAGGAAAAATTGTTTTGGGTGGTGCTTTAATTGCTATGAGTTTTGGAGTAGGTGGATTATTTACTGCCCCGATACAATTTGGTGCTGGTGGTTTTGCTGCCGCAGGTTTAGGAGCAAAAGCCGCGTTTGGTATTGGTGCTGGACTATTACTTAGCGGTGTTAGCAATATGTTGTTTCCTATTCCTGATCAGCAAGCATTCTCATCTGAAGAAGACCCTAGAATATCATTTAGTTTTGGAGGGGTGCAAAATACAAGTAGGGCTGGAACACCCGTTCCGATTGTTTACGGAGAAATAATTACAGGTTCTGTTGTTATATCTGCAGCGGTAGACACTAACCAAGTAGAAGCATGACAAAATTTATCAAAGGTTCTGGTGGTGGTGGTGGCGCTCAAGGCTCAAGAAAACCAATTCGTGACCCTGATAATTTAAATTCAAGACAGTTTGCCACAATACAAGATTTATTATCGGAAGGTGAGATCGAAGGATTTGCAAGTGCTTCAAAAGCAGGGCTTACAAAGGGAACAACAGCTTATGATAATGCTAGTTTGAAAGATGTTTTTTTAGATGATACACCAATCTTAAATTCAACAGCAGACAATAGTAATCCAGCAGATACTGACTTTAATTTTCAAGATGTCACTTTTCAGTCAAGATTTGGCACTGGTGATCAAACTGCCATGTCTGGGATACCAGCAGAAAGCAGATCACCAACCGCTGTTAATGTCACAGTTACAACTTCTGCGCCTGTCACAAGACAAGTTACAAACACAGATGTAGATGCCGTTATAATCACTTTAACTTGGCCGCAAATTCAATTTTTTAGAGATAATGGAGATATTAATGGCGATACAATTGATTATAAAATTCAAGTTCAATATAATGGCGGCGGTTTCAATGACGTTATTTCTACAAATGTTATAGGTAGAACAGCAGACGCATTTTCAAGAGATCACAGAATAAATATATCAGGCTCTTTTCCTGTTGATTTTAGAGTATTAAGAGTAACGGAAGATAGTACAGATGCAACAAAAGTAAATGCTTTCCAGTTTACAAGTATTCAAGAAGTTATTGACAATAACAGCAGATATTTAAATTCAGCATATGTTGCTTTAAGACTGGACAGTAAACAATTCAACAGTATTCCAAGAAGGCGATATAGGCTTAGAGGCTGCAAGGTAAAAATTCCCGGTGCTGGTGCAAATAATTCTGGTACACCAACTGTTGATTTGCAAACTGGTCGTATTGTTTATCCAAGCGGTTACGTTTTTAATGGTGTTCTTGGAAGTGGTGTTTGGTGTTCATGCCCTTCTATGATTTTACTTGACCTCTTAACAAATACTAGATATGGATTAGGAGATCATATTACAGAGAGTAATTTAGACCTTTTTAGTTTTGTTGCAGCAAGCCAATTTGCTAATGAAGAAGTTGATGACGGCACTGGTTCAGGTGCAAAGGAGGCACGATTTAGTTGTAATGTAAATATTCAAAGTCCGAAGGAAGCTTTTGCAGCCATAAATGATTTAGCTGGTGTAATGAGGTGTATGCCAATATGGTCTGCTGGTTCAATAACAATAAATCAAGATAAACCTACAACAGCAAGTTATTTGTTTAACTTGGCAAATGTCGGTGAAGGTGGTTTTAATTATCAGGGTAGTAGTTTAAAACAAAGACATTCTGTTGTTTCTGTCAGTTATTTTAATATGGATTCATCAGAGGTCGATTATGAAGTAGTAGAAGATAGCACTGCTATAAGTAAACTAGGCACGGTTGTTAAGCAAGTAAAAGCATTTGCGTGTACCTCCCGAAATCAAGCTGCCCGTTTAGGAAGGGCAATACTTTTTGCCGAACAAAACGAATCTGAAATTGTTAATTTTACAACTTCTATTGATTCAGGAATAGTTGTAAGACCCGGTGCTGTTATTGAAATAAATGATCCTGTAAGAGCAGGTGCAAGAAGAGGTGGCCGTGTTGTGTCAGCAACTACAACAACAATTACTATTGATGCTTTATCAAGTACAACTTTACCAGCTTTGGATGATTCACCAACAATAAGCGTTATTTTATCTGATGGCACTGTTGAGTCAAAAACTATTGTTGCAATATCAAATGCTGTTTTAACTGTTGATTCAGCTTTTTCATCCGCTCCAAATACAAACGCACCTTATTTATTATCTAGTACAAGTTTACAAACTCAACTGTTTAGAGTTGTCACTGTTGAAGAACAAGATGATATTAATTATTTAATAACAGCTCTAACTTATGTTGAAGGTAAATATGCTTTTATTGAAGATGGTGTTGCATTGCCAACAAGAACTGTATCTTTATTAAATGCAGATTTACCACCACCAAGCAATTTAACAGTTTCAGAACAACTTGTCGTAATTAATAATGCAGCTAGAAGTAAATTGATTGTTGATTGGCAGCCTGTACAAGGAGCGGTTCAGTACCAACTAAATTATAGATTTCAAAGTGGGAATTTTATTTCCGTTGTTACTACTGCCGCCGATTTTGAATTATTAGATGCAACAATTGGAACATATACATTTGAGGTTTTTTCTTTTAATGCTGCTTTAAAAATATCGTCAAATAAAACATCAACAACTTTTACTGTCAAAGGTAAAACAGCAGTACCAGCGGATGTTTCTGGATTAACGATTGAGCCTATCAATGAACAATTTGTTCGATTAAGATTTGATCAATCAACAGATTTGGATGTTTTACATGGTGGTCGGGTTTATGTGCGACACACAAATCAAACTGGAAATAATGCTACATTCCAATCGGCTCAAGATGTTATTGAAGCTGTTGCTGGTAATGCCACAGAAGTCATAGTACCAGCTTTAACAGGAACATATTTATTAAAATTTCAAGATGATGGAGAAAGATTTAGTGCAAACGCAACAAGTGTTTCTTCAACTGCTGTAAATCTTTTAGATTCTATAATTGTAAAAACTGACAGAGAAGATACTGACGATACACCTTATGATGGAAATAAATCACATACTGTTTACGATTCAAGTTTAGGTGGTCTAAAACTTACAGACCCAACAGCAAATGCAACAGGTACTTGTGATTTCAATGAAACGCTTGATCTTGGGGGCATCTTCTCACTTACATTAAAACGTCATTTTCAAGGAGTTGGTTTTTATACAGGAGATGAATTTGATAATAGAACAGAAAATATAGATACATGGACAGATTTTGATGGAACTATTGCACAAGAAGTTAATGCAAAATTAAGTGTAAAAACTTCTGATGATATGAGTTCATTTGGAGATTTTAATGATTTTGCAAATGGAACATTTAAGGCTAGAGGTTTTAGATTTAGAATTGTTCTATCTACCACAGATACAGCACAAAATATGAATTTACAACAAGCTGGATATACAGCAACAATGCCATCAAGAACTGAGCAATCATCAGTTATAGCATCTGGGGCAGGCGCTAAATCTGTTACATTTACAGCACCGTTTTTTGTTGGAACTTCTGCACTTGGAAACTTAAATAGTTTTTTACCATCTGTTAATATTTCTCCGCAAAACATGGCTACAGGAGACTTTTTTGAATTAAGTAATATCTCTGGAACTGGCTTTACAGTACATTTCAAGAACTCAAGTAATGCTAGTATTGATAGGAACTTTACCTACAGTGCTGTTGGTTTCGGCAAAGGAGGTTAACATGGAGGAAAATAGTATTTAATCGTGGCTGACGTTACAAATTACACAATTGAAAATGCTTCAGGCGCAAACGTAAGAACTGACCTGAATAATGTTTTTGCTGCAATACAATCTTCAAATTCTAAATCTAGCGATCTTACAAGCAGTCAATGTGTGGCTGGAATGCCTTTTTTAAATACTTCTACAAATATTTTAAAAATTAGGAACTCAAGTAACAATGGATTTACTGAGATAGGTAATATCGATTCAGCAAATCTAGGTTTACTTTCTAAATCTGGCGGAACAATGACAGGCGTTTTGTTAATAGATGATTCTACAAGCGCTTCAACCCCTGCTCTTTCTTTTGATACAGATACCGATTTAGGTTTATTTAGAAAAGCTGCAAACGTAATGGGTTTTAGTTCTTCTGGAACTGAAGCATTGTTTTTTAGTGGTGATGGAATTACTTTAAATGCACAGAATGCGATTAGATTTAGTGATACTGACAGTAGTCATTATGTATCAGTAACCGCTCCTAGTACAGTTTCTTCAAATAGAACGGTTACTCTTCCTGATGCTGGTGGAACAATAGTTACTTCGGATACCATTGTAGATCAAGTTAATAATCAAGATTTAACAGGGATGAGATCAATTAGCCCTGCAACAAACAACACACATAATTTAGGGTCAACTACTCTAAGATGGGCAAATTTATTTGTTAATGACTTTAATTTATCTAACGAGGGGTCATCTAATGACGTTGACGGAACTTGGGGAAGCTATACTATACAGGAAGGAGAGGAATCGCTTTTCTTGATTAATCAACGCAATGGCAAAAAATACAAGTTTGTTTTACAGGAGGTTTCTTAATGACTATTAATTTTTCCGATGGAACGACAATAGACGGTGGTAGTGATATTGGAAAAATATTACAGGTACAATCCACCACCAAAACCAGCACATTTTCAACTACAGGAAGTTCTGTAGATGTTACAGGCTTAAATGTATCTATAACACCATCTTCAAGCTCAAATAAAGTATTAGTTCATACTCAAATTACAATGTCTGGAACTGATAACGGCTACGCAAGACTACTTAGAGGTTCAACTGCTATTGCTATCGGTGATGCAAGCGGAAGCAGATCAAGAGGCTTTGCACATACTGGATATGTGAACTTTATTGGAGACACAGGTGCATTGCCTTATAATACAATGACCCTTGATTCACCAAATACAACATCTTCAACAACATATAAAGTGCAGATCGGAGTGGGTGCTGGAACTCAATTTGTTGGGAGAGGTGAAGCTGATGGAAATAATAACCAGAATGTCAGATCAATTTGTACAATAACTGCAATGGAGGTAAAAGGTTAATGTCTCTAGACCATAATGCAATTAGAAGAGCATACCCAAACTGTGTGACGATTGATGATTCTTTTGAAACTTATTTTCTTGATGCGGACAATAATCAAGTCACTTTTGACCAAAATTTAGTTGATGCTGCAAGAGTAACTTTAGACAATGAAGCTGCTGCAATACTTTATCAAAAACAAAGAACAGGTGAAGCTGGAACAACAGATACAATTTATGCTTCAATAGGCGATCAATTAGATATGCAGTATAAAGATTCAATAAATGGTACAACAACATGGAAAGATCATATAGCGGCAGTAAAAGCTAAATATCCAAAACCTAGTTAAATGGCAATTATTCCAGCAACAAAAGATTTTAAAGTTGTAAGACGCAGTGACTTTGGTATGCGTCTTACAATTAAAGACAGTACAAGTTCTGCTGTAAATCTTACTGGATATACTGTTGCTGGTGAAGTTTATAACAAAGACAGGTCAACAAAATATGCTGATTGGACAGTTGCATATACTGATAGATCTAATGGCATAGTTGATGTAAGTTTAACTGATGACCAAACAACAACTTTTACACCGAATCAATTATTTTACGATTTTAAATTTACACAACCTAATGGTGAAGAAAATGTCTATATTAGAGGTACATTATTTATGTTAGTGGGTTACACAGCATGAGCAATTCCGTAACAGTTTCACAAGTATCTGATGTAACTACAGTTGAAATAACAACGCAAGGGCCTCAAGGTCCAAGTTTTGCAACTTCTGGCACTACTTTAAATGATTCAAACAAAGTAGATGGTTCTGTAGTGTATTATGACGATTCTAGTGGTACATTTAAAGCAGATACTACAACAACTAAACTTACACTTGTTAACGGAGGAAACTTTTAGGCCATGTCCAATACTATAAGAATTAAAAAAAGAGCAGCAAGTGGAAGTGCAGGTGCTCCATCAAGCTTATCTCCATCAGAATTAGCTTTTAATGAAGCAGATTTAAAATTATATTATGGATTTGGTGATAATGGTTCGACTCCTCCATCTGCAAGTTCAATAATAACTGTCGGTGGTGCTGGTGCATTTTTTAACAAGACAGATACAAGAACTGCAAATACAGTTTTAGTTGGACCAGCAAGTGGTTCTGCTGCAGCTCCTACATTTAGAGCGTTAGTTGCTGCTGATTTATTAAAATTAAATGAATTTACTGCTCCTGATGGTGCTATAAGTGCAAATAGCCAAAAAATAACAAACCTAGCTACACCAACAGCAGATGGTGATGCTGCCAGTAAATCGTATGTTGACGGTGTTTCCCAAGGCTTAGATGTTAAAGATAGTTGTGTTGCTGCTACCACTGGAAACATAACAATATCAACCGCACTTAATAACGGCGATACTTTAGATGGTGTTTCATTATCAACAAATGATCGTGTACTTGTAAAAGACCAATCAACAGCTTCAGAGAATGGTATATATATTGTTGGTTCTTCCCCTGCAAGAGCAGATGATTTAGCTGCTGGTGCAGATGCTGCTGGTATGTTCACTTTTGTTGAGCAAGGAACTGTCAATGCTGATAATGGGTTTGTATGCACTAGCAATAAAGGCTCTGCTGTCGTTGGTACAAATAATTTAGCCTTTGCACAATTCTCTGGTGCTGGACAAATTACCGCTGGTGATGGACTAGATAAATCAGCAAACACTTTATCTGTTGATTTAAAGTCAAACGGTGGTTTGGTCATTGAATCAACTGAAATTGCTGTTGATCTAGCAGCGAGTTCAATTACTGGAACTTTAGCGGTTTCTGACGGTGGAACAGGTGCAACTTCAGCTTCAGCAGCAAGAACAGCTTTAGGTCTTGTTATTGGCACTGATGTAGAGCCGCATAGTGATAAATTAACTGAACTTGCAACGATGGGTCAAACAACAGCAAATGCTCTTGCTGATCTATCAGAAGCAGAAGTTCAAATTCTTGATGGAGCAACAGTAACAACTGCTGAATTAAATATTATTGACGGTGGTACATCTGCAACATCCACGACATTAGCCACCGCAGACCGATTTGTTTGCAATGATAATGGAACAATGAAGCAAGTCGCACTTAGCGATCTTGTGACGTTTTTGGAAGACGGAGCTACTTCTGGTTTTGATGTTAATGGAGGCACTTATTAGAAATTTATTTTTAAGGAGGTGATCTTATGGCAGTTACAATTAAACTCAAAAATGCAAGTGGCAGCGATCCAAGTGCTAGTGATTTAGTTGTTGGAGAGGTTGCAGTCCGAACTGATAATGGTAAATTATTTACAAAAAAAGATAATGGTTCAGTTGCTGAAATAACTGGTGGAGGAGGTATAGATGATGGCGATAAAGGAGATATTACTGTTAGCAATAGCGGTACAACTTTTACTATTGATAATGGAGTTGTAACATCCGCCAAGATAGCAGATGGAACGATTGCTACTGGTGATATAGCTGATGATGCTGTAACAAATGCAAAAATTGCTGATGATGCTGTGGATTCAGATCAAATTGCAAATGGTTCTATAGATCATGTACATCTTGCTACTGATATTATAGGAGAGGAAAATATTGCTGATGGTGCTGTTAGAACTGAACACATACAAGATGGAGCTATAGCAACCGCTGATATAGCAGATGATGCCGTTACTAACGCTAAATTAGAAAATATGTCGACTTCAAGAATTATGGGTCGTACAGCAAGTGGTACTGGTAATCCACAACATCTTACAGCAACAGAGGCAAGATCAGTATTAGGTCTAGTAGCTTCAGCAACTACAGATACAACAAACGCTTCAAATATATCTTCTGGAACTCTTGCTGCTGCTAGGGTCGCAACATTAAATCAAGACACGACAGGAAATGCAGCTACTGCAACGGCTTTAGAAACTGCAAGAACTATAGCTGGTGTTTCGTTTGATGGGTCTGCAAATATTTCATTAAACAATAATGCTATAACAAATGGGGCTGGTTATATCACGGCAACTCTTACTAACGAACAAGTCCAAGATATTGTCGGAGGCATGGTCACTGGCAATACTGAAACTGGTATTACTGTTACCTATCAAGATGGTGACGGCACTTTAGATTTTGTTGTAGGAACTCTAAACCAAGATACAACTGGTTCATCTGCATCTTGTACTGGTAACTCAGCTACAGCAACAAAACTTGCTACAGCAAGAACTATTGCAGGGGTTAGTTTTGATGGTTCAGCAAACATATCCCTTAATAACAACGCAATTACTAATGGTGCTGGATATTTAACTTCTGTTGGAACTTCAAATATAAGTGATGATGCGGTAACTTTTGCAAAAATTGAAAATGTAGCTCAAAACAGAATATTGGGTCGAACAAGCAGTGGCACTGGTTCAGTGGATGCTCTTACTGCTTCTGACATCAGGTCAATGATAAACGTTGCTGATGGGGCTACAAACGTTACTAACAACAATCAACTCACAAATGGTGCTGGCTACATTACCTCTGCTACTGATAGCACAAAAATGCCACTTTCAGGTGGAGAATTTACAGGAAATATTACTACACATAACGTTATTCCAGATGGTAACAACACAAGAGATTTAGGTTCAAGTTCAGCTAGATTTGCAAACTTATTTGTGAATGATATGCATTTTGCTAACTCAACAGAAAATCCTAATAAAGTTGATGGCACTTGGGGCGATTGGACTTTGCAAGAAGGTGAAGATCAGATTTATATGTTAAACAACAGAAATGGCAAAAAATATAAAATGAATTTAACCGAAATTGTTTAAAAATTTTCTAATGGTATTATAAAAATAAAAAAATGAAAAGTATTACAGAAAAACAAATTCTTGAGTGGAAAGAAGAATTGGGCAACCAAATAAAAAAAAGAGATCAGGCAAAAAAAGTGTTTGACGAATGCACTGTCAATATCAACGCTTTACAGGGAGGGGTTCAGTTTGGTGAGTTGTTGTTGAAAAAGAACGAGTCAATAAGCCAGCCATTAAGTAAAGTGGAGCCAAACCCACAATCAAAAAAAGCACCATCAAAGAAATAGGTGCCAAAGCCTTTATTAATGCCTCTTTTATCATGTTTAACAAAATTTGTCAGATAGCTTCATTATTGTCTCTTTTATTATCAGGGTCAATGGCTGCTTTTGGTTTTGTAGCGATACGCTATATGCAAAGTCCTGAGTTTGAAAGAGATTTAAAAAATAAACTAATGGGTGATTTACAAGAAAAAATGATGAAAGAAATCCCATTACAAATACCTAAAACAACTTTCCCTGCAATGCCTCTTTAATGAGTATTCCAGATTTAAATATTCCAGAAATACAAATACAACCAATATTTGATTTTACAAAACCAGTAGACATAATACCTCTTACAATTAATGTTCCAGCTTGTACATATCAACATAGAGACATAAAAAATACTGGCAATAGAAATTTATTACTTGATGACCCAAATGGTGTTTTTACAGTTTGCGATGCACCATTTCCTAGTTTTAATCCAATGAATTATCAACCAAACAGTTTGATAATGTCAGAAGATACACCAATAACATCTAGCGAACCTGAAATACCTGAAACAAAACCACCAGTTACACAAAAGCCTGTTGCGAAAGAAACAGAGTTTTTTATAAAATGTCCTGACCCAGAAAAAGATCAACGTGTTGGAGACTTTCGTAACGATAAAAGACTAGAACGTGTTGTTGGACATAAATTAAACGAAGATGGAAGTAAATGCATTACTTTGTATGAGGACACGAGCTTTACCGAGCAGTACATTCCTAATGTCCCTGCTGTTACTAATGCTGCTGCTATTGCTGTGGTTGCCGCTAGCACTCCGATTCTTATTAATATTATAA
>VTLG01014159.1_pt1 | contig 18123 bp, 32 predicted proteins | sample 4694571 | NCBI WGS metagenome assembly VTLG01 (sample SAMN12604809, study PRJNA352737) | marine metagenome | biome: ENVO:00000447; feature: ENVO:00000209|ENVO:00000569|ENVO:01000036; material: ENVO:00002151; isolation source: viral sequences binned using virsorter ... | reverse complement strand
TCGCTGGAACCTCGTTGATAGTAGGATGGACCTTTGGCCATTTGTCAATTAAATTAGTGAGTGAATTTGCTAGTACAAAGTTCTGCCTTTGTAAAGCAAGGAAAATTGTTTTAACAGCTTCGACATCAAGATCATCTTTATCTAAGGTTAATTCAAGCTGCCTTAATTTTAGATCTTGTTCCATCGTTAACTTCGTAACTGGAGGCGGGAGACCATAGGATGGGTACTTTTTTTTGGAAGTCATAATCATCTGAGGTAAGGATTTTTGCGAGCCTAGCGTTAACTAAAGCATCGTCTTCTGTTAAGTCTTTATCAGTGAAAGCTTTAACTACAGTTTTCCAACTATAGCCATGCTCATTAAATAATGCTTCAGCTCTCTTGACTCCAATTCCTGGGACTCCAGAGTAACCGTCTGTTTGATCTCCTGCTAAACTTTGTATGAGATGCCATTTAGCACCGTCTTCTTTGCTGACTGTGAATACCTCATCAAAGTTATATAACTGTCCTGGTATCTGTTTCATATCCTTATCAGGTGAAACAATCATATTACCAGGGTACTTGGTAGCATAAATGCCCATGGTATCGTCAGCTTCTAGAGTAGGTTTAATAATAACCTTATACTCTTTCTTTAAAGCATTGATAACACGTTTGTAACCACAAGGTTTCTTACGATTACGATGTCCTTTATAGGACTCTAGAATTTTTTTCCTGAAATTTGTACTGTCAGAAAAGAACAGTATCATAGAAGAGAATGACCCAAATTTGTTTTCAAGTTTGGTAAGTTCTCGTTTTGTTGCACGGTATGCATCACTAAAGTTAGAAGTGACAAGGATAACATCGTTACCAAAGTCCACTTCACTTTCTGCAGCCGCACACGCTTTGTATACGATGAAGTCTGCATCTATTAATAATTTCATAAATTAATGAGTGTCGGCCCAAGTAAGACCATCCTTTGCTTCTGCACCTACGGGTATTCGCATATTATAATACTCGCCTGCTTCAGCAGCGGAGAGAACAAGAAGAGATTTGAGATCATCAACATGTTCTGGCTCGGATTCAAACTGCAACTCGTCATGAATAAAAGCGAGCTGGTTGCAGCGTAGACCCATTTCTTTGATATGGTCATGAGTGGTAACCATCCAACGTTTCGCTATTATTGCAGCCGACCCTTGCAATAGGTAGTTTAATGCTTTATGTTCTCTATCAACTAATATTTTTCTTTTATCTAAACCGAGGACATAACCCCTCTGACTAGCTTTCCGTACCCCTTCCAAAAGTTCTTTAAGACCTGGAATGGCATCGACATAAGCCTTCCTGATTTCCTTCCCTTTTTTCTTGGCTCGTGATTGTGAAAGTTGCTTATCATAGCTATAGCCTAGTTTCTCATCGCCGGCCCCATAAAGAAAGGCATACGAAATTGTTTTTATTTGTTTACGTGTAACCCCAATTTTGTCAGCGTTCTCTTGGTGTATGTCCCCTTCGAGAAGCACTCTAGCGTATCTCCCGCCGTCAAATCGGCCGAGATAGTGAGCAAGCATACGTAACTCAATCCCGCTAAGATCAGCAGCAGCCAGTCTCTTGCCTGGGCTAGCAATAAACAAACGTCGAAATCTTTCATCGCTTGGTACCTGTCCGAGATTTGGAGTTCTATGGGCTGCTCTAAATGTAGCAGTCGCTGTTGAGCAATGGTGATGTATCCTAGACTTCGTACATAGCTTCTGCCATGCGTTGACGCCTTCTGATATCATCCCAAGCTGCTTTGTCAGATCCAGTAGTTTCAGAAAACTCAGAGCAATATCCGTTCCAAGTTCTTTCAATACGGTCTCGTCTATAGCCGCCTTCCCTGATGCAGTCAGCAATTTGGGCGTCCAGCCATAGTGTGTTTGTAAGATCCACGATATATGGTCTCTTGATGTTGGGTTAAATTCTTTGAGTTTAGTTAGGGTTGCTCCTTCAACATAGCCTGCTCTTGCATTAGCTCGTTTAGGAGTAAATTCTGATCCTTTGACGAAAGGATGCCTGTCTCGTAGTAGCTGCGTAGTCTCTTCATATTCTCTTCTGAGAGTAGATTCAAGTTCCCGTGCAGCTCTCTCATCAAAATACCATCCATGAATCTCCTGTTGTGTTAGTATTTCTGCTACCTGATGTTCTAACGTAATCCATTCAGGTATGGTAGGAAATGTCTCCATAATTTGGTGGTAACATTAACGTCTTGGACACAGTAATCCTGCATTTCTTGAGACCATTCTTTCCAGTCAGTGGTTTTAGCAAAGTTACCTTTGTATTCACCAAGCCTGTATCCATAGGACTCAAGGGAGTGGCGTCCATATAATTGTAATGGCATGTGTTTCCATGCGTGTTGTTTATCTATATCGAGTAGATTCGGATGATATAACCTAGATAACAAAAGAGTATCAATGATAATACCCCTGGGATTGAAATAAGGATAAAGCCTTTTAATAATAGGTATATCGAACCCAACGATATTATGCCCAATGAGATAATCAGCATCCTGGAGATAACTAAGAGCAGTTGTAATGGAATAGTTACTCCCCATTGGTAGCTCTTTAGCCTTCTCGGTATACTTCTCATCATTGAACGATTCATTCCGTTCATCATCATACCAGTAGAGTGAAACGCAGTGGATACGTGTGGCGTTATTTAGAAGACCGTTTGTTTCCAGATCGAACACTATCGGGCCGATTCCAGTGGAATGTTTTGTCTTTAAATTGTGCTTTGTCAACTGCCTGTTGCGTAGGTGGGTTAGGTTTATTTAAGTATTTATACCATGGATGTTCATAATGTTCAAAAATCTGTGGACGGGTTGAATTCGGGTTGAGCTTCATGTTCGGTAAATCTACAGGTGTTTAAATCGTAGGCTAGTTCACACGCTCGGCCAACTTCGCCTGAATAGCGATTTTTAAGGATTCTAACTGTCGTAAGTTTTCTATCAGTATCGGCCTGCTGATCGACTTCGAGGGCAACAACCGTGTCTGATATTTGAGCAATGCTGTGAGATCCTCTAAGTGAGGACAAGTTAATTCTTCCACCCTCTTCGTGCGTAGCCCTATCATTTCCGCTTCTCCTTAAGTGTGATACTAGAAATAAAGATATACCTGTTCGTTCTACTAATGAACGTAACTTTGTCATTGTGGTATCTATCATGCGTCGTTCATCCCCATCCAATCCACTCAATAATATACTGAGGTGATCTAGGAATATAACACGACACTCCAATCCACTGGCAAGGTATTCGATCCTATTGTAAATGACATCAGGATCAAAAGAACCAAAGCCATCGAAACAATAAAGATTCCAGTTAGCAATACTGGATTCAAAAGCGGATCTGAGTTCTTGCTCACTGTGTTCTCCTATATGTAAGTTTTTACCTACAGCTGTGGACATCAATCCAAGTGCGGTTCGTCTGTTACTTGCTTCAAGTTCCAAGATGCCAACTGATTCCCCCTTTTGTAATAGGTCAGTTGCAATGTGACGCATGATTGATGTTTTACCGGATCCAGAGCCTGCAGTAAACGTGACAAGTTCTCCGTACCTGATCCCGTGTAATTTCTTGTTGAGTCCTTCAAATGGGTACTCGTGATCGAACGGGGCTTGAGGCGTGGTAACCAGCTCAAGTAACGTTTTTCCATCAATAATGCCATCAGGTCTAAACGGTTTAGCGTCCCATATAGCCTTTCGAATCGCTTCAGCATCGTTAGCTTGTAACGCCTCTGACGGGTCATTATAGCTTTGTAAGCTGGCAATCTTGACTTTGCCAGGCGGGAGTACTGTCGCTGCATCTTCAGCCGCTTTACGCCCCGGTTCATCTCCGTCAAAGAAGAGGATAATTTCTTCATAACCTTGGAACAATGGGATTTGCTTTTGGATGTCCTTCTTCGCAGATGCAGCGCCATGAGGTAGGGATACCATAGGCCACCCTCCCATAGCCTCGTAACAAGATGCCGCATCTAGTTCACCCTCAGTAACAACAATACGTTTACCGCTATTAGGAAAACGATGCTGACCGAATAAAGTGTCAGTGGAAACTCCTTCATATCGGAAATCTTTTTGCTTTGTTTTTGTTTTTACACCCTGTAATACACCTGACTCATCATGATATGGGAATCGTAATACATTACCATCCCTATATATTTGATAGAATTGACATGTTTTCTCAGATAATTTACGTTTATGCAACCGTTCGGCTGATCCTGTAAGGTGTACAGTTTTGCTCACGTTGTGATTGTGAATAACATCATTATCGTCTGTTCTAGTGTGACAGACAAAACAGTAGGTGTGTCCATCAGAATAGAGAGAATTCCCATCTGATGAACCACACTCCTCGCAAGGCATGTGCCTCACGAATTCTGATTCGGTCATTAGACCAACCATTCTATTGGAATATTATGATAAGACGTCCATGGAATATCGTGCTTCTCACACCATTTCGCATAAGTTGTCTTACTGTTTTTATTTATCTTATTGTAAGGTGATTGAAACACCATTCTTATATCTGCTCCCGGATTATCTCTTTTAACCGAGAGTATTTTTCTTCTGTCAGCTGGGGACCAGTATCCTTTTGCTTCCAAGTATGTATAGTTTGGAAGGATAAAATCAGGAGTATAATGGTGCTCAATTGTATAGCTAAGTTTCTCGGACTCATACAAGTAAGAAACCCCCAGCTGTTCAAGTAAATCGGCAATAGTTTTTTCAAGGTTAGATCGAAATTTAGAAGTCTTCTTCTTCGTCATTGGTGGTAGGTGTTACATTTGGATCAGCTGTTTTAAAACCTGCAGACTTGCCGAATAATTCAGCTACTGCATCAGCATCTAGATCACCTGTATCAACACCTGCCTCACCTTTTACTGAGACAACTTGTACACCAACCAACTTGAGAGAACTACCATAGGTAACTCCATCTCTGAGGATATAAGGTTTCTGATAAAAACCAAGTTTAACTGTAGATCCTGCATATAATGGAGTTTTTGTGTCAGTTACTTGAGTACCCTCTGTGTCTACCACAGGAGGACGGTTATCTTCATTCCAAGAGAACTTAATCTTATACTTACCCTCTGAGACTTCTTCCCACGGCTCGGGTTTGAGTGTGGATCTTTTGGGGTTTTTTAATTTTGATTCAGCCCACTTAAGAACGTCTGATCTTTCAGTTTCTAATTTGTCGATGATAGTATTATCAACGATAGCAGCCAATGAGTATCCAAACTTACTAGGTGATAGTATAGCTTGGAATCCTTCAAGGGTTACAGGTTTGTCAGTCTTGTGGATAGTTCTACTCACCAGTGAGTGCCTCCTCTAGTGATTGAGGCTCTAATTGTTTAGCAAGTTCTGATCTGTACTCAGTGAGCTGCTTAATGCGCTCATCGAGTGAGTCTAATTGTCTTTGTTTCTGTTCCTTTTCTGCCTTTTGTAATCTCTCTTCAGAGACAACAACTATAGTAGGCGGATTAAAGAAACTATCAAATAATGATGGGTACATTTAACAAAAGAAATAAGTTGAGTCAATTACTGATGCTGGTTCTAAGTCATCAATAATCGGTGGGTCAGTGCTTGCCCCTATTTGTTGGGCAAACTCGGTTAAGTAATCATGCTCAGCAAACAAGTGCATGTATGTTTCCCTTACTATTGTAGCAAGTAATGACATATCTGTGGCTCTTGTTAACACACTGTCATGAATCAATGCTATGGGTGCATCAAATCTCTGTACACTTAGATGTAATAGACTAGCATCTAGTGAGTGTATAAGATTAGGTGCAGTAGCAGCTTTGTGTCTATTTTTATCTACTTGATCTCCATCCTTGGTAGCTACAGTCAGACGACAACGACCTAATAGTTTAAGGTCTACTGTCTCCATCTTCTTCTTCATTAGTCTTTGAACTACTAAGAATCCAGATGGTGTTTCCCATTCTAAATGGGTAGCTCCGTCCTTGATAGCTTTAGCTACCTCGGTTTCGATCCATTTCATCACTGCCATCGGGCCAGGAACAACATCGTTCATGGCTGCTCTAACAGCAGCGACCGTGATTGTGAGATCATCCTTATCTATCTCTATACCTTTCTCTTTAAGTGCGTCCCTAATGTATGACCTATTACTAAACGGTTTAGCGTTGTAAGGAATTGTCATCACAGTTCTCTTGACGCACTTACGATCCCAGTGTTCATGCAGGATCTCAGGTATATTAGGTTTAGATTTCTCAGCAACTACAGCATACGCATCTTGTGGTCTACTAGATGGTAACACATTAACAAGTTTAGCTGTGCTCTTGTCACGTGCGAGCCCTGCCAAAATTTGGAGGCCACTACATGTAGCGTCTGTGGCGATCATGAGCCCTGTAGTAGGACGATCTTGTAAGACAACACAGTGGTAGAATTCGTCACATGCCGCCAAAAATTGCCAAGGCTCCTCGGCTGCTTCCCAGTCACCTATATTATCTATAGGATCTGTTGCGACACGCATTATAAGATCTACATTATCTTTAGCCCACTGTTGTCTTTCATCCCAAGTATCTTTATCTCTACCATACGTGGTTGCTACATTAAAAGCTAACCATTTATGTGAATCAAAGGTGACATCTGACTCATTAGAAAATCTTATCAGTGACTTCCCAAAGTCAGTATCTTGAGGTGTCAGGAATGCAGGTATAGGGTATGCCCTTCCACGGTAATCGAAAGACCACGGTATAAAGAATTCTTCTCTATCCTTGAATCTATCAACAGCTTTCATAGTCATACGTGTACGACATGACCTACGTGTTTCCTGTGCTTGTTTATTCAATACTTCAGCTGTCTTACGTCTGTACGTCTTCCGACTCTCAGAGTTCTCAGCTATATCTACAGGTTTAGGTGGTAGATCGTAATGAATAATAGGGAGAAACTTCCCGACTCCCACTCCTTTCTCTAATAGAAATTCTGCAACATCTATTATAAAGGGATTTAATCTATATCCAACCTTCTGTATTTTATTTAAGAAGGCGAGTGGTATTTCTCCCTGTATACGGTGGCGGTCTCCACGCCTTACAAGGTCATGTCCTTGCATGACTTCATTAAGCATGTAGCCCCCTACCTCATCATTGCTCCAATCCCTTGGTGGCACTAGCATTGGCCACGCTAATGGACTAAACAATTCAGCATTTGCTATTACATCGTCCTTGATGTCTAGAAACTCAGGTGTAGGTAGTACATATGTAATAGTCTTACGTCCTTCTCTTAGTTTAGTGTGGGTAAACCAACCACTAGATTCCATAATACAATCTAATAGCCAGCCTCCTAACTTAACACGTATAGATCTACCCCATGGTTTCCAATGTTCCACGTTGTATCTCTTCATTAAGGTCTTGATTACAACAATCTTTTGATTGGTACCTATTGATTTATGCCAATAGTTCTCCTTTAATGTTTCTAAGAGTCCCGGACATACTTCCTCATAGTGTCTTATCTGACATTCATCCTCCACTGCATGGCCTATAGAATCGCATACATTGACCGCAAAGTTGCTACCCTCCTTGAAGCTAAAGACCTTATCAAAGGTCACCTTACAAGCGATTGCAGCAGCCGCTAAGGGCTCTAAGTCCTTGAGATACTGATGTATATCCTTGAATGCTACGCCAGTGTGTCCAGCGTGGATGCGATTGTGAGTATTCTCGATGTGATCTACTAATATAGGCAGTAAAGAATCAATAGATGCAATACCATATACTGTAGCTGAAGCATAGCTTTTATCTTCTAGCTTTATAGTATTATCATTGAGACACTTGAGACCCTGACTTACCTGATCTCTTTCAAGTTTCAGTTGTTGTTCTATAAGTGGAAGTGATGTCATCTACTTCATCTAGTATTTGCTCGGTTAATAATAATCTTATCTCATCATAATGCGGGTGATCTTTACTAATTAGATCTAATGCCTGCTTTTGATAAGTATAAACATCATCAATAGTCCTCATCGTCATCCCAATCCTCCTCGGGTTTCATGTAATTTAATTGGTTGGCAGTACAAATAACAAAGTGTTTACCTGAGTCCATGATTTCATCTGCTTTCTTTTTAGCAGCATGCTCACGTTTATAGGTAAACTCTTTAACTTTGCCTGTTTTAGGATCTTCTTCACGTATAATACATAGAACAGCATCAGGTATTTTCCAACCTGATATCTTCCAGTCCATGAAGTCATCAAAATCTATAGGTTCAAAGGCTTCTACAGGTGCATTCCTGATAGCTCGCCATTTGTTAGGGAAATAGCGTTTCTTATTAGTCATAAATAGGTACTACGTCTACTAAATAGTCGTCATAAAGACAAGCTTCTTCATAAGCATCATAAGCTGCTTGATATACATCATAACCGGAATTTAGTATAAAATCCCTGCCAGATTCCATTGTAACATGATACTTCATGGTGAGTCCTTGATTAGGGCGTGATTGTGAAAATACTATAAAGAAAGAAGGCGTTTTTTAAGTGCCTTCGTTCTCTTTTTTGCAGCACGAATTGCCTGCGGTTTTAGTGTTCGCTTAAGTTCTTTATTAGAATGATGTATGTAATTAGGTACTATCATTTGAAATGTTTCTCTATTACTTGTACTTGATCCTCATAATATGCTATCCTTTCAAGTTCATTTGTGATAGCTCCCATAACATCAGAATGTTCACCGATGCCAACAGGATTATTGAGGTATACATTAACATTGGCTTTGTGATAAGATATTTCACCATGAGCGTGTGATAGTAAGGCTTTGATTAGTTCTGTTTTCATGCTGCCACCGTTTGATACTCTGCTTTAATATCAGGTAATTCAAGATCTTGTTTAATCTGTCCTTTCCATTCATCATATTCTTTTATCTTTCTATCCTTCTCTTCTGTATCCTTCTTATGTTTAACACGAGAAACTACTAACTCATTGTAAGATTTAGCTTCTTGTTCTGCTGTTTGTAGATGTGAACATTCAATACGGATTTCATCACCGCATGATGTATACATTTGCTTGAGTCTATAACTCACTGCGTCCATATCTTCAAAGATACCAATCATTGTATGACTGCCATCATAAGGACATACAGTAGTAATAGTGAAATACTCAGGTTGATTAGAGTGTGACATAATTAGCCGAATAAGTGGATGTTGTAATGTTTACGAATAGGTTTATATGGCTGAGTCCTTGATTTCTCCTGAGTCCTTGATTTAGTATATATCTTAAATAATAACTCAGACGAAATGTTAGGCATGATTAATAGTATTTTTAAGGAAAATGTACAATAAAATAATTACACATATAAGGACAATAAAAGAGCTCATGTTACTGAGCCCTGTGATTGTGAAACTAGATTGTTAATAACCTCTTGATCTACAGTTGTAAAGTGTGCATCAAGTCCGTTATATCTAGAGTTCTTATATTTATTGATATGCCTCGTTGTTGTTGAGGAATACCAAGTTGCTGTACTAATATAACCTAATTCATTAGAATAACCTGCAACTGGTGTTTCATAACTAAAGAATACTTCAGTGCCGTCATTGAATCGAACTATGTTACGATTAGCAGCTATTGTTTGTAGTTTCATAGAGTAAATTAGGTTTACAATTAATCATACATTACTGCATGATTACGATCCTAGAGAGAATCGAACTCTCATCATTAGCGTGACAAGCTAACATTCTAACCGTTAAACTATAGGATCAGATAATAATCAAGTGGACTTACAAAGAGTTAATTAAACTAGATGCAATTGCAATGTTTGGTTAACTTCGAAATGCCACTCGATTGTGAATGTTAATTAAAAACTAAAGCCCAAACCTGCAATAATAAATAACAACCAGAATAGAATCAGTTGTTGATCTTTAAGGTCATCATTCTCCTTAGCAAATGTTAATGAAGATGAAAGAATATCATTGTATTCTCTATCTTTCATGTCAAGGATTTTAATGAGGTTGTCCTTAGTTTTTGATGCGTAATTCATGTTGTTAATTGATAAGAATGGGCTAGGTGATTGTGAATCAGTTATGCATACTCAAATTCAGTATCTGCATTAACTAGATTGTTATTAACCCACTGACCAATTGACTGAGTTGGTGCATCTAATAGTCTCTTAATTGCAAACTTTTCAACATTATAATAGTTGTAGCTATTACCGTTGATAAATGTTACTTTAGCTTCACCAGTTTCTGGATCAAGTTGTAAACTATCAACGCAAGATGATTCGAAGTTGTTAAGAGATTGCATGAAAAATGCCATAAATAAAGTGTGAATAAGAAGGATCTAATTGTAAGTCCTTCATCGTGTTAACTACTAATGAGAATAACACGAGGAAAGAGTTAGTTAATCATCTGAATCTTTCTCATCATAATAATACCAATCATCGGGAAATCTATTCCCATAATTAATATCATCATGGTAATCATTGTCGTGATTCATTGTTAATCAGTGCTGTCTAATTCAATGCCAATTAGTAATAAGATTACTAGTGCAATAATTTGGATAACTATCAATAACCTAACCAAGATAGTACAGAGTTAGCATGATAATCATGACCGCAATCTTCTGCATAATCATAATAACTTTGACCGTGATCTGATAGTAATTGGATAACATTTACTTCAGATAGATTACCATCTTCATTAGTACAATCAATGACACTATTACAGTATTCTGATTGATCAAAACGTTGAGCATATTTGTTCATAGTTGTTGATAATAAAGGACGTGTGATTGTGATGATTAAGTGTTAATGTATCCTAAGGCCATTTGGACACTCTAATTAACATTAACACTTGATCAATTTGATACATAAAGTATCAATAAACTGGATAGGAATTGCACCTATATTGTTGTTAACAATTCTATCATCAGTTTGTGTTAAATAGCACAGAAATTGTCAGCTTCAACTCTATTAACTAAATCCCAATTAAGACCCAATAAATGTACATATTGTTCATCAGGATCTTGTATATAATGATTAGAATCATATTCAATATCTTCACAAATAACACGTAATTCCCTAGAATCTTGTGTATATTTAAGACCTAATTCTTGAATAGTTTCTAACATTGGAAACTGACAATAAACGGATACAAATTTCATAATTAAAAGATCGATTGTGATGTGGTTAGTGTAAACAATTAGAACTTAATTGGCTTACGCTTGATGTTAACAACTGATGGTAATTTGGTTAGTTTAACTAACTTACCTTCTGCATTTAGCTTGTCAATTGTTTTAACTAATGATGTGTAATAGTTCATTGAGTTGTTGATAAATAGTGAAGAGATTGTCTCTCCTTTGTTTATACTTTAATTATAGTCGATTATGGATCATAAAGCAAGCATTCGTTACACTCTGTAATAATGATACATAGTGGATGAACAGTTGTTGTTAATGAGCGCATGATGATTGTGAATGAATTGTTGTTAAGAACTCAATAAAAAATTGAGGTGAGTTAGTGTTACTAACCTCGACCCCAATCGTTCTCTAATTCTTTACAAGTATACTCATGTAAATCATGCATTCTATTTGTGTTACCTAACAACTCTACATATTCTAGAATTGTTTCATTTAATAGCTGGTAATCTTCAGCTAATAATACACATAAATTAGTAGCTAATTCTTGTTGATATCTTGTTAACTTAGTCATGTAATTAATCCTCTGATTGTTTATACATTAAGTATAGCAGATTACACAAGCAAAGTCAATACTACTTAACACTCTGTAATAGTATCAACAACTGTGTTGTGTCTATATGTAAACAATGGCGCACAGATAAGCACACAATGTTACACATAAGCTCAGCTAATATGTACCGCTCGTTGCTTCGCAACTCGCTCTAATTGCGCCAGGGTTATTAATACTTTGCACTGTTCAATCGTGCCCACTATGTGTTAGGAAGCGAGCACGAAGTGCGAGCGGTCGATATAAAGAAATATCCTGAGACCCCTTGGGGGGGAATGAGTCTCAGGTGAGATTTTATATGACCACACAAAATTATGTCAAAATTTAAGGGCTTGTTTAGCCTCATCATAGGTATTATGGAATACACATGCCCCTAGGTAGCATCCTAAGTACCGTTCAAAGGTAGTTTTACCTCCTTCAAGGTCATAAGAGTGAATCGTCGCTCCTGCTGGACTTGTATATAGCAATTTTGGTTTTCTCATACTTCTTTAATATCTTTTGTGCTTTCTTTCTAGAGGTACATTCCTGTGCTTTAGTCGAAAGCTTGGTCAATTTCTTCTGTAAGTTCTTCAATACTATCTGCCATTTGTCTATAACCATCACCCACATACAACTGTCCAATCACTACAGAGATGGTGGCAAGTCCCCAGAATAGATAGTAATAACAAGACTTAACCTGATGCTTCTTCATAGTTAGTTAGTTAGAGTAGATATAATAAGTATATTAGTATGTTCGAGAGAGAAAATAGATAATATAAGTATTAAGAGAGGAGAATTGATGTCTGAAAGACGAGATTCTCCTCTGAGGGGGAGGGTCCACCCTTCCCTTCCCCTGTATACGGTGGAACTCTATTAGACCCATGTTGGTGTCTTGTTTTTGCCAGAATAACCTCTAGCTTGCTTTCTTTGGTCTAGATTCATACCCAGAACCATATGATTTGCAGCTGATTGAGGATCATCTGTCCATGTATCTAGTATATCTTGCCATTCTTCTCTATTTCTAGCTTTGACCATTTCATATGCTGAGATAGAGAGTGCATCTGTGAAGTACTTAACACCCTGTGCAAGGGCATCGAGTCTGTCATCGTGTTTAACAGCACCTTTCTCTCTACACATCCTAGACATCTGATAGAACAGCATATAGAGAAGGCGTAATTCAGGAGCTTCATCTTTATTAGAGTTGTAATCCCAATCAATAACCTTCCTATCACAAATAAGCCTATGTTGATTAAGAACAGGCTCAAGAGCGTCAATGATACGGTCTTCCTTCCTAACGTTTGCACGTATTTCTTCAACATCTATAGCTTGTTTAGTCTGTTGGAGGTGCTTCTTGAAGAGTTCACATACGATACCATCTCCGAAGTTTGTTTCGACGACGAGCTTAGTAACTCCATATCGTTTACATCCTCGAAGAATATCCAGCAAGGTGTTATCTGAGTATCCATCTCTGTAAGCTCGCATTTCATGCAAGTAAAGGAACCCGTTCTTTTGGGATATATACGCAGCTGCTGTTTCATCTGTTCCTCGTCCAGAGGGGTCAACAGAACAAATTGTTTCAGTGTATGGTCCCCACTCTCCTTGTAACTGCATTGGAGAGTAAAAATAGTCTCCTGGGAGTCCAACGATTGGGAGGTCTTTGATAACGTTTGAGGGATCAGAGCACCAAACAACGGCATCGGGAGCCTCAGTAGGGTTAACACTGGTAACGACCATATCAGCCATTTTAAGGGGGAATTTCTCAGCATCGGAAAGGGAGGTATCTAACATGAACTGGAGCATGAAGTTAGATCTTCCCATGGAAGCTTCACGATCTACCAGATCATCATCATCAAATCTATCGGGGTCTGTACAGGTACCCGCTAGAGCACCTGTGTCTATATCTTCTTGTAACTGTGGAGCTATTAATCCTTCATAGTTGGCAAGGTCTTTTGGGTATCTTGCGGGCCAAACGAAGGGACGATACGAACGCTCTGCCAACTTACGATAAACAGTAAAAGTAGTCTGAGGAGTCCCGAGATACATAATACGAGAATCGTTTTTCGGCGTAAGGATGGACTCAGCTTCTGTACAGAGTTGTAAAAGTTTCTCACGCATTAACTCGGTCATGGAGTTTCCAGGAACTTCTATATCGTCCAAAATCATTAAATCCGCTCTGCTTCCTGTTAGCTGACCAGTGATGCCCACCGACTTTACGCTTGGGGCTTGGTGAGGTGAACAGTTTACGTCGAAGCTGATGCGACTCCAGCGTGAATCGTCTGCTTTCGGTCTGAGATGATTGAGCCATGGGGTTTCGATAATAAGTTTCTGTAGGAAAATGGACATGTTGTCTGCTCTCTCTTTAGAGGCAGAAATTATCATTATTTTCTTTTCAGGATCTTTAAAGAGAGTCCAGAGGACGAAGGCTCCTGTGATCCAACTCTTTCCAACACCACGGAAAGCTTGAATTTGGAGACGTTTAGGTCCATATTGAAGATAGTCTGCGATTGCATATTGAGCTCTAGTAGGAGACGGGAGATCTAACTGCTCCCACAGTGCTTGTAGGAACAGTTTGAAGTCATCTTGTAGGGCGGTTACGACATCGTTCATATAATATTATTTATTAAAAATTAAGTTTAGGTAAATTTTGTCGTTTAATACGTTTATCAAATTGTAACTCGTTTTTAATTTCAGCTACTTCGTTACCTTTTACTAATTGTTGGACTTCTAAATTCTGACGAGTTTTGCTTCCTTTTGTAAACATATTTGGATCTAATTCTATCTTACCTGTAGCAAGTGCTACACCTTCTCTTTGCATATTCCAAAGTCTTTCAAGTCTACCAACTTGATCTCCAGCTCGCATTATAACATATCCAAGTCCACTTGTTGTAGGTTCTGGTACAGCAATCAAAGCTGCCCCTACACCACTTGTTATAGCTTGAGTACCACTTAAAAATAAATCTACTATAGCTTGTTTATCTGTAGGATTAGCTGCAACAGCCATGCCATCATATATAACACCAACAAAATCACCAGCTACATTAGTCCAAGGTATATGACTTTGTCCAGCTAAACGAGCTGCTTCTCTTTGGAAAGATGTACTTTGTAATTTGCTTTTTACTCTATCAAAAAAACTTCTCGTAGAGCTAGTATTAGGTTGTAATCCTATAGTATTAGGTAAAGTTGGATTCTTAGCTATAATATCAGCTTTAAATTTATCTACATCAGAAGGTGTTTGAAGAGGATTTACTTTTCTGATTTCTCTATCTTGTGTTTCTTTTCTATCTAATAAATTAATTTTCTCTAAAGCACCAGAAGCAGTGGGATCAAAATCAGAATCGTGACCAATTGCACCCATTTTTCTAGCGCCAAGTTGGTCAATAGTGTGTGTTAAATATTTACTTTTCTCTCCTTTAGGTGCAAAAGAGCCTATATATTCTTCAAAAGCTTTGAAGTGACTTGTTCTTGTATCTTTACCACCCATATCTAAAGTTTCTAAATCAGCAATTAATCTTGTATCATCTGTATTAGATTTAATTGTTTGTATTTTAATTGTGTCACCAGGAGTCAGGATACCTTTTTTAACGTTACCTTTATTAGCTTTTTTTATCTGATCAACACGTACACCGAATTTATAAGCAACATCTTCAATAGTATCACCTTTGTCTACAATATACTTTTGAGTTGTTGTCTGATTACCTTGAGGACCATATTTAACTTGAGCACCTACCCAAGGATTCATACCTATATTGGTTTTACTTGAAGCTGTAAAGTGGCCAGTCTCATGAGGCACAATAAGACCGTCTTGTACTTGAACTTTACCTGTACCAGTTTTACCTCTATAATATCTTTGACGAATCCATTTATTATACGCATCTTCAGATCTAGCTTCTTCTGGTACATATTCTGGCCATTTAACACCACCTTTTTCTATAGGATTGTTTATAAAATCAGACAATTCTTTTATAGGAAGTTGTTTAGCAGCTTTAGTGTCAATAACCTTACCTTTGTCATCTAATAGTATTTCAGTAATACCAGGTAATAGATTTTTATCTTTAGTAGATTGAGTAACACCTGTTAATTTCCAAACTTTACCATCTGGAGTAGTAAGCCTAGATTCTATTCCTTGCCTAACTTGTTTTCCAGTAAGGCCAGCTTCTACATTTTGTGTGGCTAATACTTTAGCTCTTTTTTGCCAATCTAATTTCATCTTCTCGCCACTATCTGTCTTAGTGTCCATAGCTAATAAAGTAGAAGAACCAGGTGTAAATATGTCTTTACCAACTAATCCTGGAGTTAACATCAAACTTTCCTCCCTTTACCAGAGGAATACTTCTTACCTTTTCTAGGGTTAGCTCTATTAGTACTAGGTGCTTCTAACTTAGCTCTATTTTTACCAGTATGTGCGGCATCCTTGCCGTCTCTGTTTCCATATGTACCTAATGCACGATTAGCTTGATTAGCATTCTTACGGATTTCTGATCCTTTTTTTGTTTTATTATACTTTCTTTGTTGTATACGTCTTTTCGCAGCAGCTCTTGAATTTCCTTTATAGTAATCAGACGTTGACATTACGGTGTAACCTCCGTTGTATAAGTTCTGGATCTACTTTAGGCATTATCCTATTTAATTTATCTAAAGGATTGCCGTCATAAGCAACTCCACTTATATCATTGTTTTTAAGCCAGTCACATGCGGCTTTTAAGTCCTGAGTTGTGGCCGTGCCACTCTTAACCCGTTTAAGGAATTCAGAAGTGACAAGGTTATGTAACTCATTGAACTGTTGTTCTGTGGCCTTAGGCATTTGTCTTGCCTTTAGAACTATACCCTTTATTGAAAGCTTTGGTGATTTTCCATTCCTTTTTTCCTGTCGCAGGATTTACTACACCACCTTCACCGTAATCTTTATCATTTTTTGTTGTTGAGCTCATGAGAATAGTTTTTCTTTTACAATTTTAAGTGCCTGATCGTCTAGTTTGTTGTCAGTTCTAGCAACATATGCTTCTAATAGGTCTACTACTAGCTTCTTAACTGAATCTGACTTCAAGAAGGCGAAAAGAATGGGCTTGATTAATACGATCATGATTTACATTTGGGTTGAGATTTATGCCACGGTTTCCACCAAGGTTTTGGAGGTTCCTTACAAGCTTGGGCTTTTGCTTTTGCTTCTAGGTATGTAGAGATAGGAATGATGTCACTACACATTTTATATACACGACTTCCAGGCATTATCATAAAACCTTTTTGTTGAAGGTTTGCACATTCCTTAGCTCTAACTAATTCATAGTCTAGAGCCATTTTAGCTTCCTGCCTGGCTGCTATTGATTTACATCTTTCTGTAATAGATCCATCTAATGGAACCATAAAATTAACTTGGAAACCCCAGTTTTCGGCTACTGTGTAGCTAGATTGATCCATATTCTCATCAAATGGTGTAGTATGATTTCCCATATAAAACGGGGAGAATGTCATAGTACTACCATTACAAATAATATTCGGACCCATTACTTGTCGGCTGGGTGCTCCATTGTTTTGAAATTGTACAGCTTGGTTTGTAACGTTACCAGTAGCAGCAGCAACTGGATTTGAGGTATTCTGTACTTCTGGTTCTGCATAAGCAGGAGCTATTGAGAGAAGACAGAGAGCGAGGTAGTAGTAGCAGTAGTTTCGATAGTTCTTTCGATTTCCTGTGTTTCTAGTACCTGAGTTGCTGCTCTGGTTGTTATTTCTAGACTGAATGGATCTCCTACTGTATGAATCGTGAATACTGAATCTGAATCTACTATTCCTCCAGATGTTGCTGAAGTATGTGTAACATTCTCTCCAGTCCACGAACTTAGAACTGAACCATACTTGGTGATCGTTATGTCTTCTTCTATATCCTGTTGAGTTGTCGTTGTTGAATTCATCGACCCCTGGGTGAATTGGGGAGTCACTAGTTCGGCTCTCGCTACCATGGGTGATGCTAGTAGGAAGAGTAATAGCCATTTGTTCATTCTTCCTTTTTCTTTACCATAGGACAGTTGACGGGTGTATTGTTACCCTTTTTATTATTACCAGTGGTCAAGCCAAAAGTGGCTAGAGCTCCAGTAAACACCGATGCCACGAACGTGATATCTGAGTTACCAGATTTCTTAACCATAGGTATTTCTACGTAGTTTAACGTTATAATAAATCCAGACCAAACTACAACGCCAAGTCTGACGAATGTTCCGAGAATCTGAATCTGGGCTTCTTGGTCCTCAATTCCGTCTTTTAACTTTTTGAGGAGTCCTTTTTTTTCTTCTGATTTTCCTTCCATTTGTTAACCTTAGCTTGTAATTGCTTTTGGACTTTCTTTTTAATTGGTTCAAATAATGTTTGTGTAACAGAGGTGGTTGCCACTGCCACTACAGCTGTTGTTACAGCCGTTACCACTACCGCTGTTTCAGGTACTGGCATCTGTATATCTAATACAGGAATTGTTAATTTAGGTGGTTCTGGCTCTTC
>VTLG01013319.1_pt1 | contig 18124 bp, 18 predicted proteins | sample 4694571 | NCBI WGS metagenome assembly VTLG01 (sample SAMN12604809, study PRJNA352737) | marine metagenome | biome: ENVO:00000447; feature: ENVO:00000209|ENVO:00000569|ENVO:01000036; material: ENVO:00002151; isolation source: viral sequences binned using virsorter ... | reverse complement strand
TAAGTAAACACGACTTCGACAACACGGCGGTCATGTCTAATCATTGGGAAGCATTTCTGGACAAGTTAGGCATCCCTGACGATCCAGATAGCATAGTTAGCGATGTTGTGACGCTTACTGTTATTCGGTGTCATTATGATATCAACAGCACAAAAGAGCAGTCACATGAATATACAGACCAACCACCACGCTCAATAATGAAAATGAAGGATTTGCCATGATAAAGCCTGAAGAGTTTGTATTAATCGCAATGAGTGTAATAGCAAGTGGGTTCTTTATAGCTTATTCGCTCTAATAGTTTCTACATACCTCCCCAAACTTAGCCCCGTTCTTTATAGTTCGGGGTTCTTTTTTATCCAATAATATCTAATGAATTTACGTTTAATATGTAAACAATGAGGATAACACCATGCTTAAAGCAATGATAGCTATCATAACAATCTACACGATTGCAGTAATAACAAACGAGTCGTTCGCAGTCTTATCACAATTCGCATAAACTGGGCTGATAACATAATAACCCCTTCTGTCCACTGGATAGTTGGGGTTATTTCTTTGTCTAAAAGGACACGCCACCTTGCCCCAGACACTACAAAACTAAAGTAATTTGTCAGCCTATGTTTACCATGCGCACACGCACAAACAAAAAAACATTACAGGGCTTCGCAATAGGTCTTTTTCCCCTTACATAGCTAAAAAATTACATTGTCCTTGGTCGGCGATAGTATGCGAGAGATTTCTATCTAGGCGCACGCATGGGCCACCACACCCCCCAGTACTTTTATATACAGAGCTGCCCTATTTTTTATTTTTTTTTGGGTTTTTTAGGCTATAATGGGCTATTTCTTGACAATAAACAATATAGTACATATACATACTATACCGCCCGTAGGTGTTATACACCATTATAATACTCCTGAGCAATCTGTCAAGCATTATTTTAATTTTTTACTTGACAAAACGTTCTACAGCACTATAATGTAATATTAACAGTGGATAAAATTATAGTTCAGATTCAACCAACTATTATATTATTATATTGAAGGACGAACTTATAATCCACACTTCATGGTTTTAGAGTGTTTTGCGTAGGCAACAGACGCAGTGACTTCCTTTTATTTTATACGTATGAGTACGCAGTCCGTAAGACGTAACTCCGTTACACGCTAAAGGGGAACGAGCGCATTGCCTACGCAAACTTAACTTTAACAAAGTGAGTACAATATACAGCGAACAGGGAGGGTACGTTTCTGTTTGTGGGAGAAAATGGAGCAAGTGTTAAACAAACTGACAGAACATATACATTTTCCAAGATTAAGATACCAAATAGTAGTGAATGAAAAAATAAAGAAATTAAAGAATGAGCTTGCCAGCCACACAGAAACGAAAATTAACAGAAAAACAAGAACGCTTTCTTGAAGAACTCATCTCGAATGGGGGACATGTCAAGAAAGCCGTTGTTGCTGCAGGATACAAAGAACAATCTAGGTCTTGGTTAACACGTTCTTTACGTGACGAGATTATAGATCGCACTAGAAGTATGCTTGCAACAAACTCTGTTAAGGCTGCTAACAGAATATTAGAAGGTTTAGATGCTGACGGTACAACTCCATTGAACCAGATGGATATGCGTATCAAAACAGCAGAGTCTGTTCTTGACAGGGTTGGTCTTGGAAAGAAACAGCAAGTAGAGGTAGAGGGACAGATAATGCATGGCATTGTAATGTTACCCTCCAAAGACAAACCCAAAGAAATAGTTATAGATCAGGAGTAAAGGAAATGGCTACAAAGGCAGAAAAAGAAAAAGAAAAAAGAAGAAAGAAAATATTAAGTAAATTTTCTAAAAAAGATATAAAAAGGCTTAAAAATGCAACAGAATATAGTAAAAAACTGAACAAAAAACTTACTGCAGCGTTTGATAGAGGAGATGATGCCGAAACTACCAAGATAGCAGCAGACATTAATAGGCTAGCAAAACAAGAAGAAGATTATCAAAAAACAAGGAAGAGATTTGGAAAGAAAGTTAGTAAAGCACCAATTTCGGGCAGGGAAGAGGCTCACCTTACAAAACTAGATGAAGATGTTCAAAAAGAAGGGAAAGCAACTTTAAATCTTATAGAACAGTATGGTTCAGAGGGAAGAAAAAGTAGGGCAATGGGCAGAAAAGAAGCATTAGGCAAATTTAAAAAAGAAGAAAAACGGTATGCTGGTGGTGGTTACGTCAAGAAATACGCTAATGGTGGCGGTATTAGAAAACCCAGATACAGTGCGTAAGAGGAATTAAACTAATGTCAGATAAAAGATCAGGTGGAAGAGTTATCTCAGATGAAGATAAAGGATCAGGTGGAAGAGCTATCTCAGATGAAGATAGAAGATCAGGTGGAAGAGCTATCTCAGATGAAGATAGAAGAGTAATAGATTCAAGGAAAAGTTCAGGTGGAAGAAATCTATCAGACGAAGACATAAGGGTTTTGTTATCTTATATAACAGGTGGAAGAGCTATCTCAGATGAAGATAGAAGATCAGGTGGAAGAGCTATCTCAGATGAAGATAGAAGAGATGATGATGATGCAATGGCACACGGCGGTTACGTCAAGAAATACGCACATGGCGGTGGTGTTCGTAAAGCAAAGTTCATGGACTCATAGATATGACTGAAACCAGAAAGCAGAAGATAGCTAAGTTAAAAAGACAAAAACCTGGATTATACAGGAATATAAATCTTAAAAAGCTAGGCGCAGGTAAAACAAAGAAGACAAGGAAAGTAGGAAGCAAAGGTGCGCCAACTGCTGAAGCGTTTAGAAGATCTGCTAAAACTGCTAAGAAGATGAACAAGGGCGGTGGTGTAAAATCAATTAAAGCTGTACCATCTGAGTTACGTAAAGCAAGCAAGATGCATGCTAATCAGGCAAAGAGGGTTGCCAGCCACATCAAGAGCATGAAAAAGAAGAAGACACCTAAGAAGTAATGGCAAGACCAAAGCTAAAAGCTGGAGAAAAGGGGCGTTATAACCTTTCAAGGACAGAAAAGAGAAAGAGAGAAGTAAGAAAAGAGCTAAAAGCAGCGAAAGACAAGCAGCGTTCTATAGAGAAAAAGCTCAATACCATACAGAAAACACACACCAGACAGAAGAATGGGCAGAAATTAGCTGGTTCTGGTGGAGCAACAACAAAAGAATTTATTGATTCACTGCCTAAAGACATAAGAGAATCAATAGAAGAGAACACAGAAGTCGTATTCAGACCCAATAAGGGTCCACAGGTTGACTTCTTGGCAGCACCAGAAAAAGAAGTATTATATGGTGGTGCAGCAGGTGGCGGTAAGTCATTTGCAATGCTGGTAGACCTTCTACGTTACGCCTCTAACGGTAATCACAGGGCGTTACTACTGAGAAGGACGCTGGCAGAACTAACAGAATTAGTAGATCAGTCAAGAAAGTTGTATCCAAAAGCATTTCCAGGTGCAATCTTTCGAGAATCCAAGAATACTTGGTCGTTTCCTAGCGGTGCTACAGCGTTATTCAGTTATGTTGACAAGGATAATGACGTTACAAGGTATCAAGGACAAAGTTTTACTTGGATAGGCATAGATGAGTTAGGTCAATACCCAACACCGTATGTCTGGAACTACCTTAGATCTCGTTTACGTACTACTGATCCAGAGATCCAGACGTATATGAGAGCTTCTGCCAATCCTGGAGGCGTAGGGGGTTGGTGGTTAAAGAAAATGTTTGTAGACCCTACGATTCCTAACGAACCATTCTGGGCTACGGACATTGACAGTGGAAATATCTTACGTTATGGGCCTAATCACCCAGAACATCCTGATGAACCACTGTACCAAAGGCGGTTTATACCTGCAAGGTTAACAGATAATCCGTTTTTGATGGAAAGTGGCGAATACGAAGCCATGTTGCTTTCCCTGCCAGAAGTAGAACGCAGGAGACTTCTAGAAGGGGATTGGGATGTTGCAGATGGTGCAGCATTCTCAGAGTTTGACAGGTCTGTACATGTCGTTGAACCGTTTGAAGTACCATATAACTGGCCTAGACTACGAGCAGCCGATTATGGCTATAGTAGTCCTAGTTGCGTACTTTGGGGTGCTGTAGATTGGGATGGAAACATCTTTATATACAGGGAACTCTACGACAAAGGATATACAGGCGAAACTCTGGCAAGAATAATCAACGCATTAGAGGAACACGACCCCCTGATGCAGATTTCTGTTCTGGATGGGGCTTGTTGGTCTAAACACGGTACAGGACCGAGCATAGCTGAGTCAATGATACGCAACGGTGTACGTTGGATACCAGCAGATAAAAACAGGATACCTGGAAAAATAGAGCTACACAGAAGATTAGCCATAGACGAGCGTACAGACGAACCAAAACTAAAGATATTCTCTACCTGTACAAACCTAATAAGGACTCTACCTACGATACCTTTGTCTAAGACTAACAGTGAAGATGTAGACACCAAGTCTGATGATCACGCCTACGATGCTTTAAGATATATGTGCATGACAAGGCCAACAGGTTTACCACAGAACAGTATATTTAACCAGATAAAGAAAGATACATTTCAACCAGCAGATAGCGTATTTGGATATTAATAATGTCTACTTTAAAAGACTTAGAAAAATTAAAAACAATATTATTTACTGACGATCAGATAGCTAGTGAAAATTTTTCATTGCCTGATAGGGAGACACTATTATCTAAAGATCCTAAATCTTTAACGGTTAGAGAGTCTAATATTTTAAGGCTTTACGATACTGGTATAAGTATGGATGGAGCGCAAATAAAACAACCTTTTGGAATGATGCTTCAAGAAAAATTTCCGTTTCAGGAAGATACAGGAGGGGAAGCGCATAAATCTTCTCCAACTCCAAGTGCTGTAAATAATTTAAGTCCTATTGAAAAAAATCTTAAACAAGCAGGGTTTGAAAAAGGTTTTGATACGCCTATAGGAACTTTAAGTGAGGTATCAAAAGACAAAGGTCTTCAGGCTACAGGTTTAAGCAAAACTTCTGCAAAAGCTTTAAGATTTGTGTTGAATAGAACAAGAAATCAATTAATCTTTGCTGAGAAAGATATTAGTTTTTTAGACGCTATGCAATCAAGGCTTAAAAAAGGAGAGGCTCCAAGATCTAAAGCAGACAAACTTCAAGCTATTCCATCTGCGGAAGACTTTTATACAAGACACGCTCAAGTTATAAAAAATATAAACGCAGATAGTAAAACTCCTGCAGCAGCTTTTAAAGCTAGAACTCAAAGATCTGTGGTGTATTTATGGGGTTTTGTTGGAGAAAGATTGGAACAACTTGCATCTACTATACTGTATGTTCCTGAAGAATGGAAGGATAAAGGAGGTCTTGATGGGTTTATTGAGTATGCAAAAGGAACAGGAAGAGCGCCTGCTTATATAGATGCTAGTAATCCTACTGCTATTATCCCCACACAAAAAGTCTTTGGAAAAGCTAAAGCGTACACAAGCATACCACTAGCTCCTTATCTTCAAGCTATAATGCGAGACAGGATAAAAAAATCTTTAGAAGCGTTGAATAAAGGAATAATAAAAGACCCATCTAAAGGATCTTTAGCAATAAATTTGTTTCCAGGTGTTAATACAGCAGATAAAATAAGTGCAGCTTTAAAAAAAGGAAAATTAAAAGAAGTTTTTTCAGATTTGGTAGAGGATTCAGTTGACGAAGCTGGAGAAATAAAACTTGGAATGGGGAGAAACATACTTCCTAAAGATAACAGAAAAATAGTTCCAAGTATAATACTAATCCAATCTGGTATGCCTCCAGCCGAAGTTGGACCTATAATTGATACTATGCATGGTAAACAAATAAATACTTTAGAGGCTCTTTCTGGCATGATTAATAAAGTCTCTAGACAAAATTATTTAACAAATGCTTTAGTAGGGGCAAAAAAAACTGGAGAGGTTATTGCACAAGTATTTTTACTAGAGCAACAAGCTAACGCTTTAGGAGTAAAGTCGTTAAATGAAATTCCAGCTAAAGTAGGATTAGGGTATATAGAAGAATTAGGACAAGAAGGAAGTTTAAAATATGATATAACTCCTCCGTCAGAAGAAGATAAACAGAATATTAAAGATGGGAAACCCCAAGAAACTAAAGTAGTTACACAAGAAGATAGTAAAAAAATTGTAACAGATGCAGAGTTAAGTAAAGCTGAAACTGAACTAAAAATTTCAGAATCTAATCTTAATAGAGAGAAAAATCTTACAGAAACTGCAAAAATAAAAAGAGCAAGGGAACTAGAATTTGGAACACCTCCTAAAACAGATACAGCAACAGAAAAATTATTAGGCGAACCTGCTGAAGCTGCAAAGGAAAGAACCCCAGAATATAAGTTTATAAGAGAATTAAATCAAGGAATTATGTCTCCAGAAGAAGTAAAAGAAGCTATAGCTCTTAGAGAAGCTGGAGATATGGATGGATACAATAGAATAAAAAAAGAAGCGAAACAGAAATTAAAACAAAAAACAATATCTGCTCTAAAAGAAGGAGTAGTTAAAGTAGGAGAAAAAATTTTAGAAAATCCTGTCGCCAGAAACACATTAAAGATTCTTCCCTATGTAGGAGGCGCATTCGGAGCGAAAGCAGTATCAGAGACAAAAAAAGCAGAAGCAGAAGAAGCAAGAAAAAGAGGGGAAGAACCAAATCCGCTTTTAAGCCAGATAAGAGATTTACAAATGGTAGAGGAAGTATTTAGCCCTTTGCCTGTTACAACACATGACGTAGAAGAAGGTGTTGAATATATTGCAGAAGAAACACCTAAAATGCAGGAAAAACAAAGAAAACAAGCTCTTGATACTTCACCAGCAGGAAGTTTTGCAAGACAACAGGCACAGTTTGACATAGGCGAAGTGAGTCCTAATACAGGTATTCTAAACGAATACGAAGGTTTTATTCCACAAAGATAATTTTAACCACTACAACCCAAAAGGAGGGTATTACAATGCCATACGGTAATCCACAAGCATACGGATCTGGTTACATCATGGGCCAGATGAAGAAACACGGCGAAATGTCTGACGCTAACGAAGCTCAACTCTACAGAGAAAAGCTTGAGTTTAACACAAAGATAAACATAGGCAAGTTGACTGAAGATGCTCCTGCAGAGTCAGGTAACAAGCATATGGGTCAAGCTGCTATGATTATGGCTGCTGATAAACAAAAAGGGATCAACGGCTAACTAAAGAGAGTAAAACATGGCTGATCAATCTTTTCTAGACGATGAAGAGACAGAAGGGCTAATCAATTTAGACGATAAGCGTGAAGACTATAACAGTGTCATAGGCTCTATTAAGGCTAGGTTTTCTGATGCAGAGACAGGAAGGAGAAGCGATGAAGAACGCTGGCTTAAAGCGTACAAGAATTATCGTGGTATCTACGACTCGACAACTCAGTACAGAGATAACGAGCGCAGTCAAGTCTTTGTCAAGATAACCAAGACTAAGGTTCTAGCAGCTTACGGTCAAATTATAGATATACTCTTTGCTAACAATAAGTTTCCTATATCTGTTCAGGCGACTCCTATGCCAGAAGGCATCGACAAGTATGCTCACCTGTCTCAAACTCCAGTACAACAGGGCGATCCTGCTGGTATTGGGTTTGAAGGAGATGGCATGGAGCTACTTCCAGGAGCTATGCAAGCGACACCTATGCAACAACAGCAGCAAGGACCGCAAGCAGCAGAACTTGGAGGACTAGCAGACAAGTACGAAGGTGCTAATCTGGCTTCTGGTCCTGCACGTATGGGCGAACCACAGATAAGTCCAGCAGCAGAAGCAGCAAGAAACATGGAAACTTGCATACACGATCAGCTATTAGACACTAACGCAGTAACTGTTTTAAGACACGCAATATTCGAGTGTACGTTGTTAGGAACAGGAATAGTAAAAGGTCCGTTTAATTATAACAAGACAATACACAATTGGGAGGGCGGTCAATACAGCCCTATCGACAGAACAGTACCTAGAGTAGAAGCTGTTAGCTGTTGGGATTTTTATCCAGATCCAAGTGCTGCAAGCTTAGATGACGCAGATTACGTGATACAGCGACACAGAATGAACAGAGAGCAGGTACGTGATCTTACTAATCGCCCATTCTTTAACCAAGAGGCAATAGAAAATGTTTTACAAAGTGGTCCAAATTACGAAGAAAAGTACTATGAAACTACTCTCTATGCTAATGACGATGATCCGAATTATCAAGGACGGCGTTTTGAAATATATGAGTATTGGGGTACAATGGATGCTAAGTTTGCTGAAGAAATCGGTATTGAAGCTCCAAGAGAAGTTAAGCAGGGTGACGCAATCCAAGTCAACATCTGGATCTCAGGAAACGAAATCCTCAGATTCGTAGCTAACCCTTTCATACCTGCAAGAATACCTTATCAGGCTTTTCCATACGAACTCAACCCATACCAGCTATTTGGTGTAGGCGTTGCTGAGAACATGGAGGATAGCCAGATGCTGATGAATGGTCACATTCGTATGGCAATAGATAACCTAGCATTAGCTGGTAATCTTGTATTTGATATAGACGAAACTCAGCTCGTACCTGGACAGACAATGGACGTATATCCTGGAAAAATATTCAGGAGGCAGTCTGGTGTTACAGGTACTGCAGTTAACGGCATAAAGTTTCCTAGCACTGCTAATGAAAATGTACAAATGTTTGACAAAGCAAGGCAGCTTGCAGACGAACAGACAGGAATACCCTCTATCGTACACGGACAGACAGGCGTTACAGGAACAGGACGTACTGCTGCTGGACTAAGCATGTTAATGTCCAGCGCAGGATTAAGTGTAAAGACAGTAATAAAGAACATAGATGACTTTTTACTGAAACCACTAGGAGAGTCTTTCTTTCAGTGGAACATGCAGTTTAATGACAGAACACCAGAAAAGATAGGTGATCTTGAGATTAAACCTAAAGGAACCAGCGCAGTAATACAAAAAGAAGTACGCACACAACGATTAACAGCTTTACTCCAGACAGTTGCGAATCCGATGCTAGCACCGTTCATTAAAATACCAAACCTAATTAGGGAGCTTGCCATAAGTCAAGATATGGACCCTGATGAGTTAGTAAACGACATGAACGATGCAGCAATTTTTGCTGAAATGTTAAAGGGGTTAATGCCAAATGATCAACAAGGAACAGGCGCAGAAGCTGCTGCCACTAGCCAACAGCCAACTGGAATGGGAGGGTCTGGAGAGTTACCTCAAGGAACTGGCCCAAATGATGAGACAGCAGTTGGTGGTGGAGGTATCGGAATTGGAAGTGCGCCGACTGCAGGGGAAGCTGGCTTTACTGGAAATCTTAATTAATTTAAAAGATGCAACACAAGCTACAATAAAGGCACATAAGGATGGCAACACTAGAAGAAATAGCTAAACAATTTGAAGACGCTCTTGCAACAGAAACAGGAACAACTATAGCTCCTGGAACTATAACTCCTCAAGGCGTTACCTCTTCAGTTAGTGGAAAAAAGAAACTTTCTTGGCCTGAGATTGTTGACAAAATGAATGAAGGAGTAGGAATAGGTAGAAACGAATTATTACCAGATGTTCCTAAAGGCATGACAGCACAAAAGTTCTATAGATCAACGGCTAGATCTGGAGTTCTGCCAAGCGGTGCGCTTTCTTTTACGTCTTCTCCTTTTGGATCGTTTCAATCTAGAGTAGCTACTGCTTCAGGAAGAACGCCTGAAAGCACTGAACCAAGTGCGCCGAAGGCTGTTGATGCTCCTCAATCTGTAGTCCAAACTGTTAGACAACAACAGCAACAAGACGATGGAAGTCTAACAGATTCAGAAAGAGATTATCTATCTCCTATTTCAAATCCTAATTTTAATCCTTTAGCTCTGTTATTTCCTGGAGGAGGATTGGCTACTTTTTTTGGAAGTGGAGAAGAAGAAGAAGGAGATGGAAGAATACACACAGACTTATCAGGATACGAGTCTCAACAAATTGATGCTATGATAGAAGACGGTCTTTTAAATTCACGACAAATTGCTGCGTATCAAAACGGTATCAGACATATGGATAGTTTTGGAAACCCAGTAGATAATATGGGACTGCCTTTATCTAAAAATGAGTATTTTAGGAACCAACAAGAAGAATTTGACAAAAACATTATAAATAAAGGTATTAAAAAAGTATTTAAGATGTTTGATACAAATTACGATTATGGAAAAGGAGACTACACGGTTGGATACCAAGATGATGGAACTTTTAAATCTGCAGGTGGTACACACTCTTTGATGGGAACTGAAAAAGATTTTGAAGCTTTAACTGCAACTAATCCAGCATTAGCATGGAGCATAGCTCAACAAAGAGGAAGAGGAGGTTTCTTTGGCCTTGAGCCTGATGATTATGACAAAGCTAAAGCAGCAGCAGCAAAAGCTAGCAGAGGAGACTTGGGGTTAGCTCCAAAGAGAATAGACTCTACCAACAAGCTAATCCACAAAAGTAGCTTTTCTCCTGCTGGAGATGCAGGTTATGATACTAGCGTTCCTTCTGACGCTGCAGGTGCTGAACAAGGTAGCTTTGGTGGAGAAGGTGGCGGTTATGATCCGAGCGCTGATATTTCTTTTGGGGACGAAGGTACGTCTGTAGCTACGTCTGCAGCAGCTTCTGGAGGCGAGATACGTATGCAGGAGGGTGGAAACGTACCCGAAATGCCACAGCAAGGCGCAGAAGGAGACATGGCTAACTTGGGCATGATAAATGAACAGGCAGCACCTCCACAGCAAGGCGGTCAACAATCTGTAAAGGATGATGTTCCAAGAGAAGCAGATGAAGGCGATTACATTCTTCCTTACGAGACTGTACTGTTAGTAGGATTAAAAGATTTAAACAGATACGCTAAAGAAGCTATAGATCTTGCTATGAAGAATGACGTTAATCTCACTGGAACAGACCTAGATCCTACAGACGATGTTCCAATCAAAGTGAGCAACTACGAGTACCATATTCCTAAAGTGCTAGTACCGTTTTTTGGCGGTGGTAAAAAGTATCTAGACAAGATAAGGGAAGAAGGTCTTGCTCTACGTAAACGACTAGAAGAAGAGAAACAACCTTCAGCACAAGAACAACAGCCTCAAGTGCCAATGGAAGCTGCGCCTCCTAAAATACAGCCTAAAGCTGCTGCTCCAGCACCTCAAGCTGCTCCAGCACCTCAAGCACCTATGATGCAAAAAGGTGGTTTTGTTATGAACCCTAACGAGAAAAAACTACCAACAACAGAAGCTATATTAGAATCAGATACAACGCAAGCGCAAGAGTCGTCTTATAACCAGATGCAAGCACTGGAACGCACAAGGAAACAGGCACAACAGCCTCCTATGGTTGATCCAAGCGGTAAAATAGTACAACAGGGTTTTGCAGCACCTCAAGGGTATCAGGATGGTAGTGAAGTAGCACAAACACCTCCCATACCTAGCAGAAAACCAGATCAAGCACCAAATCAAACACCTCTTAAAGAAAGAGACTATTACCAAAACGCTAAAAGAGATATGGAATTATTTAGAAGATTGGAACCTGCCAGAATGATGGCATTAACTGCTATGGGAGAAGCTAGAGGAGAAGGCAGAGAAGGAATGAAAGCTGTTATGCATGTTATAAATAACAGGAAAAAAGATGGAAGATTTGGAAGTTCTATTGCAGATGTAATTTTACAGAAAAACGCATTTTCAGCAATTATACCTAATTTAGAATCAGAAGAAGCATATAGTGGAAAAGAATACAAAAATTTTAACAGAATGCTACAAACACAGGTTAAAGATAAAAATTTTAGAACAGCATATGAAGATGCTTTAAAGATCCTATCAGGAGATTCGCAAGATAATACCAATGGATCTAAGTATTACTACAACCCAAAGATAGTTGATAGGCCCGACTACTTACAAGATAAATCTCAAAAAGTAGAAATAGGCAACCATGTCTTTTTTAGAGATGGCGGTTTTGTAGAACGAGTAGTAGAGACAGCAGCTTAAATGAATATACGTGGTGAATTTATAGACTACATGAAACGTGTAGAGAACGGAAGCAAGATAGGTTTTCAAGACGGCGTTTGGTATCCTCACCCTTCTCCAGAAGGAGGCAACGATACAATAGGCTACGGTCACAAGTTACAGAACGATCAAGAGTGGATGAAGTCAGGTTTAGATAACAATGAGATAGAAAGACTTCTTTTAGGAGATATAATAAACTCTGCAGAAGGAGCAAGCAGAGTTATATCAGAATTTGGCAGTGACGACTTTGATAGTCTTTCCCAGAACTGCAAAGAAATATTTACAGATTTTGTATTTAATATTGGTCCTAACGGTTTGCGTAAATTTCCTAAGTTTGTAAATGCAACGCTAGACCACGACAAGGACGTAATGCAACAAGAATATAAACGTTACTATCGTACAGGTAGTGGCGAATTAAGAGAATTGGAGCATCGTAACTTAGAATTTTCTAAGATGTTCCTTTAAACCAATGGCTACCCAAGTAACATGGTGTTGTTTGGCCCCATTGCTCACCTACCGATGGCTACCCATATGCTGCCAGTAATGTGTTGGACAATGTTCTTCGATAACATATTCTGGAAAAATATGGCCCCACGAAAGAGAGGTAAAAAATGACTGTACGTAATGAAGATGTAAATTTAGAAGACGAGTACGAAGAAGAACAGGAGCCTACCCCATACGAGAATCAGTATAGGCAAAGCTTAGACGAACCAGACGATGACGAGGTTGAAGACCCCATAGATATGGCAACTCCTAAACCTAAAAAGCAAGGTCTGGTTGATAGAAAAGACGGTAATGCAGACGCTACCCATGACTACAAAAAACGTTATGGAGACTTGAAGAAGCATTATGACACAAAGTTAAACGAATGGAAACAGCAACAAGAGCTTCTGCAAGCACAGCTCTCGATGGCAGAAAAATCTACAAAAATACCAGAGCTGCCCAAGACAGAGGAAGAGTTAACAGAGTTCCGTGAAAAGTATCCAGACGTTTACGATGTAGTCGAAACTATCTCAGCTTTGAAGGCAAGTGATCGAGTTAAAGACATTGAGTCAAGACTTGAAGATCTAAAAGTAAAGGAGCAGGAAGCTGTTGTTCAAACTGCTGAACAAGAACTTATAAGTATGCACCCTGACTTTGTTGATCTAAAAGAAAATGACGAATTTCTTTCATGGCTCGATGAACAGCCTACTACCTTATCTGATGGTATTTACAAAAACAATACCGATCCCAAATGGGCAGCAAGAGTTATTGATTTGTACAAAGCGGATAAAGGAACGTCCTCTAAAACGAGGTCAAGAAAGAGGTCTGCTACAAAGGTAAAATCTAAAGCACCACAACAAAGTGCTGCTGAAGCCGTAACGAAAACTAAACAAAGACGTTACATTGAAGAGCTTCAGGATGACACTAGAATGTGGACTGTTGAGGAGATTTCCAAGTTAAAGCCTCACGAATACGCTGCTTTAGAAAAGGATATTGACAAAGCAGCAAAAGAGGGGCGAATAGTAGACTCTCTATAATTACTACTTAAACCTTTTGTAGAAAGGAGTGTAAGCTATGGCTTACTCAACTGCAGCAGGATACGCAAACCTACCTTCGGGTAATTTCGTACCTGTTATCTATAGTCAAAAGGTACTCAAGTACTTTCGCAGGTCTTCGGTAGCGGAAGCTATTACCAACACCGATTACTCTGGAGAGATTGAGAACTTCGGTGACACCGTTAATATAATTAAGGAACCAACCATTTCGGTTTCTTCTTATACTAGGGGTTCCACAGTAAACACGCAAGATTTGGCTGATGACCAGATCCAGCTTGTTGTGGATCAAGGCAATTATTTTGCTTTTAAGGTAGATGACATTGAAGAGCGTCATTCCCACCTTAACTTTGAGTCACTGGCAACTTCTTCTGGTGCTTACACCTTGAAGAAAGCATTTGACTACAACGTTCTTAACAACATCTACAGCAATGCTGCAACAAGCGCAGGTGACACTGGTACGGACGCATCTCCGATTACTGGTACTGGTACAGGTTCTGCTTGTACTGGTAACGAACTTGCAAATGCTGTGAGTGCTGCTGCCAAAGTTATGGACGAAAACGATGTCCCTTACGAAAACCGTTGGCTGGTTGCCGACCCTGAGTTCTATGAAGTTTTACGTCAAGCTGACGCTAAACTAATGGATTCCAGTGTTACTGGAGAAGCAGGATCTGCACTAATGAATGGTTTAGTAACGGATCGAATCATACATGGCTTCAAGTTGTATCAGACAAACGCTATCGTTAACGGTGGTGATGGTGCTGCTGCAAGTCATACATTTTCATCAACTAATGCTGGTGAACATATCTTCTTGTTTGGACATATGAGTGCTGTTGCTACAGCTTCCCATATTGCTAAAACGGAAGTCATTCGTGACCCTGATAGTTTTGCTGACATTGTTCGTGGTCTTCACGTTTTCGGACGTAAAGTTCTACGAGGCAGTGGCACAGGCTACAAGGGTGTGTTCTCTGGTGTTGTTGATCTTGGCTCGTAAGGGGGAAATAAATCATGGCTACTTATAATAGAACGGCCACTGGCGGTGGAACAGCAGGTCATCCTGCTAACGCTGCAGTGCCTTATGTGATTACTTCTCCTGTATGGGACACTGCTGATGGTGGTACTGGAGGCGATGTCGTTCAATTAGTCGATGTTCCTGCAGATACTATGATTGTATCAGGTTGTTTGGAAGTCCTAGAAGCTAGAGGTAACGGTCAGATTACTATGGATATTGGTTTTACTGGCGGTGACGTAGACTGTTTTCTTGACGGTTCTGCTTGCGCTGCTGGTTTCTCACCATTCCTAGAAGCTGCCGTAGGAGCCTCTGGTTCCAATGCTCGTATGTTAACAAGTGCTGACACTATTGATGCCCTCATCCTTGATGGTGGTTCAACTGGTGAATCCGCACTACGTTTCCGCATACACGTAGTATTGGTAGACGTTTCCAAGAACCCTGTAGAATCAGCTACAGTGTCTACTGGCACGTAATCACGCCTAACAGTTTTGTGGGGTTCTGCAAAAATCCCACACCTTTCTTGCTTTGTTCATTTGTCCTGTTGAAAGGGGATCAATATGTTTATTAAATTACTCAATGAAGACGAAATTAAATCCTGTTTAGACGGTATTGGTAAAGATACTTTTAAAGATGGCAACAAGTCACAGCCATTAGAAGACGTAAAAAATAATAAAGAATCTGTAGGCGTACCAGAAGAAGTACGTAAACTAATAATTAACAAAATATATGACGCTCATTATATAGATTGTGTGTATTGCCCAACGAGAGTTTCTGTTAATTATTACAATCAGTATAAAAAAGGAAACTACTATAACCTCCATGTAGATAATTTTAAAGCCTACCCCAAATCTAACAACGTACATTTTGATTATGGCTTTTCAATAAATCTAAGCGATGAATATGAAGGAGGAGAGATATACTTTAGTACTGAAGTAGGAACTATAGGACGAAAGTTAAAAGCTGGTGAAGCTGCTATATTTCCAATTATCTATCCACATGGGGTGCAGGAAGTAACAAAAGGTTTAAGAACAAACGTGCTTGGTTGGTTCTCCTCAAATGTTTCTTACGAACAGTCTTTTATATTAAAGAATTTATACGAGGTAAACCAGCATTTATCACAAGACAGCAATAACGGCGCATTTGTAAAATCTGTATTAGTACAAAATTACCTCAAGAAAGAATGGGGTAAATAGAATGACAGAAGAGGCTAATAACGAAAAGTCAGAAATACCTTTTTTAATGATCCGTCCTTTTGGACCTTTTATAGCTAAATCTGTACTACCTCAAGAATTGATAGACGACTACAATCAAGGTCTTGAGGACATGGCAAAAGATAAAAAGAAAGTCAAAGAACACGATTGGTCACAGCACCTTGTAGGAAAAGTAGAACAAGAACTAAGAGTACCAGACTATTTAAGACAGAAGTATGACGGTTATTTTGAAGCTGTAGTAGATGCTTACATAAAAAAAGTGTATGAGTCTGGAAAAAGTTTGCCGTTTAAATTAGGAACTGCGTGGTTTGTAAGACAGTTTGCAGGTCAGTTTAACCCAATACACATACACACATACTGTTCTCTTTCATCCGTAGGATATTTAAGTTTGCCAAAAGGCATAGACAAAGAGTTTGAGAAGGAAGCTAAATCAAGAAGAGCAGTAAGAGGACACATAGAATTTGTATACGGAGTTCCTCAAGATTTCAATAGTCACACACTAACAATACAACCTGAAGTTGGAGATTTTTACATATTCCCTAGATACCTAATGCATACAGTGTATCCGTTTCGGACAAAAGGGGAAAGACGTTCTTTCAGTATGAACGTAAGCGTTAAAATGGAGGAAGAATAATGGCAACGCTAAGTCTAACGACACATTTTACTGTAGATATACCAGATGATGACTCGCACACTATTACTGGTGGAAGTACTACAGCTACGGACTCTATTACAATAACACACTATTTTGACAAGCGTTACGCAATTACTAACTCTACGCTTAAAGAAGTATGGAACGATACAATGCTGGACGACTTTGATTTTCTTTGGATAGAGTCAGATCAGATTGTAGAGATACAACTTATGTGTAATGAAGGAGGTACGGTAGCAGGAAGCAACCTTGAAAACGCATGGGTTGTTAAACTGCAAGCTGGCGTTCCTTTTTGTCTTGCTGACGATCTTAGCAGAAACAGAGGTGACGTTACTGGATCATTTAGTGAAGCTAATTATTTATCAGAGAACGATACATGGGAAACTAATTGGACAGCAGACACTATAGATAGAATAGAATGTTACAACTCATCTGGAAGTACAGCTAACGTGCGTGTATTTGCTGCAACATAGTGACAAAAAAACGACAAAAAGCAATACCACGAACAAAGAAAAACTACCGCCCTGCAAAAAAAGGGGCTGGTATGACAAAGGCAGGTATTGCAGCGCACCGTAGAGCAAATCCAGGTTCCAAGTTAAAAGGTGCTGTTACTGGTAAAGTCAAAGCTGGAAGTAAAGCAGCAAAACGTAGAAAAAGCTACTGTGCTAGGTCAGCAGGTCAATTAAAACGTAGTTCTGCTAAAACAAGAAATGATCCTAACTCTCGTATAAGACAAGCTAGAAAAAGGTGGAAGTGCTAATGGCTAAGTGTAATAATTGCGGATATGATGCTCATTGTGGTAACAAGCTAAGTAAAGATTTATCTGTAGCAAGATCTTTTAGAACTCATGCTGATTCTACAGCTAACCAAAAAGTAGAAGTATGTAAAAGTTGCCGTTGTGATGACTGTGGGGAATAATGAATTATCTTACTCTTGTAAATAGCGTTCTCAATGAATTAAATGAAGTAGAGCTAACAGCTACCACATTTAGTACATCCAGAGGCGTACAGACTATGGTCAAGAATGTCGTAAACAAAGCTGTAAACGATATATACAATTCAGAGATAGAGTGGCCTTTCCTCATAGAAAATAAAACAGAAAGTGTTTCTGCTGGCACTCAAGAATACAATTTGCCTTCTGATTTTAGAAAAGTAGATTGGGATTCATTTATATTGCGTCCTAAAAATCTTGTGAAAAACGGAACATTTGATTCTAACATACTATATTGGACAGTAATATCTGGATCACCATTTAAGGTAGAAACTACAAACTCAGGAGCTTCAGTAACAGGTGCATTACAATTATCCAGTGCTGAAGTAACGCAAACAATACAAACTATAATAAACAAAGAATATATAGTCCGTACACGTACTTTTTCTAATGATGTATCACTAAAAGTAGGAACATCTTCAGGTGGGACACAAGAGTTAAGTGCTACGTTGAGTGTTACTAATGCTGGCGATGGAGAATGGCAAACAAACAGATTCACAGCTTCAGCTACTACAACATACATTGGTTTAGCAGAAGGGAGTGGTAGTACATCAGAAATAGATACCATAGAAGTTGTAGAGAATGAACAGCCACATAAGTTGCAATACATATCTCACGATGAGTGGTTTGAAAGTTTTTCAGAAACGGATCTAGACCAGACTTCTGCAA
>VTLG01010616.1_pt1 | contig 18125 bp, 16 predicted proteins | sample 4694571 | NCBI WGS metagenome assembly VTLG01 (sample SAMN12604809, study PRJNA352737) | marine metagenome | biome: ENVO:00000447; feature: ENVO:00000209|ENVO:00000569|ENVO:01000036; material: ENVO:00002151; isolation source: viral sequences binned using virsorter ... | reverse complement strand
CACTTTATGTACGCTTTTAAGGGGGTTAAATGGGCTTAAGAAACGCTTGGAAGGGCTTATTTACATCTAATAACGACTTAAATAGCCGTAGAAATAGGTTAAAAAGAATGTATGCAGGTGCAAGAGTTGATAGAACTAACCTTAGTTGGATTACACCATTATCTTCACCAGATCAAAGTTATAAAAATTCTATTGAACTACTTAGAAAAAGAGTACATGATTTAGTACGTAATAATAATTATGCAGCACAGGCAGTTAGATATGCAACAAACCAAATAGTAGGTCAGGGTGTAACTATGCAGGCACAGATAAAAAGTCAAAGAGGCGGTACACCTAATACAAGATTAAATGAGTCAATAGAAAGTGAATGGAGTAGATGGGGTAGAAAAGATAGCTGTGATATACGTGGTGTTTTATGTTTTTCAGAAATGGAAAGACTTGCAGTAAGGTCAATGATAGAAAGCGGTGAATGTTTTATTGTTATACATAGAAAAGCATACGGTAGAAGTAAAATACCATTTTCATTAGAGATTTTAGAAGCTGAACAGTTAGATGCTGACTATAAAGGTTTAAAAAAAGACAACAAAAATGTATGGAGGTTAGGTATAGAAATAAGTCCAGAAGGTAGGGCTGTCAGTTATGCGTTTTTAAGAAAACACCCAGGCGATACGACTCTTGAAAATCCTATAAAAGAAAAGAGACATATAATTGTACCTGCTAAAGATGTAATACATTTATTCATGCCACTAAGGCCAGGACAGCATAGAGGTGTACCATTTTTAGCTAGTGCAATAAATCATTTACATCAGTTAGATGGCTACATAGAAGCAACAGTAGTTGGACAACGTGCATCAAGTGCATTGATGGGATTTATTACAAGTCCAGAAGGTGAACTAGATGCAGGTGGTGAGGTATTCGATTATGAACGTGTAAGTGGCTTCGAGCCTGGTGCTTTTAAATATTTAGCACCTGGAGAATCTATATCTGTACCTGATTTAGATAAAGCTAATGGTGAATTTGAACCATTTGTAAGGGCTATGCTTAGAAGCATGGCAAGTGGATTAGGTTGTAGTTTTGAAGCTATAAGTTCTGATTATTCACAATCTAATTACAGCAGTAGTAGGTTGGCAATGATGCAAGACAGAGATCATTGGAGAACAATACAAAAAATGTTAAAGGAAACTTTTTATCAGCCTATATATGAATATTGGTTGGAGATGGCTGTATTAAGTGGCACATTATCTTTGCCTACATATTCAACAACACCAGAAGTATATGAAAAAGTTAGATGGGTTTGTAGAGGATACAGCTATGTAGATCCACAAAAAGAAGTGGCTGCCATGAAAGATGCAGTTAGATGTGGATTTAAAACATTAACAGATGTTGTTAGTGAAAATGGTGGTGATATAGAAGAACTACTAATAGCTAGACAAACAGAACTGGCAAAACTAGATGAAATGAATATTATTACAGATAGTGACCCATCAGCTACAAATAAATCTGGTGGTAGTCAATATAAACCTATAAATACTGTAGATCCTTTTGGTGATACTGATGCACCTACAGGAGAAGATGCAGAAAACGTAGCAGAGGGTTCAGATGGCAGTTATTAATGGCACAGAAATAGATCTTATGCCTACAGCAGGTATGAGAGAAGAGGCACAAAGATATAGAGATTGGAAATCAGAAGGTGAAGCTGGTGGAACAGAAGTTGCACGTAGAAGGGCAACACAAATATTAAGTGGTAATGAACTAAGTCCACAGGTTGTGATTGAAATGTCAGCATGGCACGCAAGACACGCTGTAGATCAGGAGGCAGAAGGATATAGACCAGGAGAAAAAGGCTACCCAAGTCCAGGCCGTGTTAGTGCCGCAGCATGGGGCGGGTCAGCAGGTAAAAGTTTTTCTGATGCAAAATCAGCTAGAATAAAAGAATTAAGAAACAATGATGCCATGCCTAAAACAAAACGTACTGTAAAACGTGCAGAACCAGACGCATTATCTGTAGGAGATTATGTTAGATGGAACGCAAGTGGTGGTACTGCAAGAGGTCAGATAGATCGTATTGTTCGTGATGGAACTATAAATGTACCTGATTCTAGTTTTGAAATTACTGGTACAGAAGATGACCCTGCTGCATTGATAACTGTATTTAGAGAGAATGATGGAGAATATGAGGCAACAGATGTACAGGTTGGTCATAAGTTCAGTACGCTTACTAAGATAGATTCATTAAGAAGTGTTACAAAAGTATTAAAACGTAGTGGTGAAACATCTTTTTCAGAAAAAGAAGAAAACACATATGAGTTTAGTTTCTCTAGTACATATCCTGTAGAAAGATCATTTGGTACAGAAATTCTAAGCCATGACGATGGTGCGATCGATTTTGGAAGATTAAATGGTGGTGTTGCACCAGTGTTATGGAATCATAATATGGATTCTGTAATAGGTATTGTCAGAAATGCGTATCTGGATAAAGAAAAGAAAAAAGGTCGTGCAGTTGTTGAATTGAGCAGAAATGCAAAGGCACAGGAAGTAAAAAGAGACATAGATGACGGCATTTTATCGTCAATTAGCGTAGGTTATCGCATTTTAGAGATGGAAGAACGTGAAATAGATGGAAATAACGCTTTTCTTGCTACAAGATGGGAGCCACATGAAGTATCAGTTGTTGCATCGCCAGCAGCACCAGATGTAGGGATTTCAAGAGGATTAATTGATGACAACACTATGCCTAGTGTAGAAAAACAAGATATAGTAAACAGTAAGCGTGTATACGCAGCGTCAACTGACGCACAACAGCCCAATTCTAAACAACAACTAACTATGGAAAAAGAGCAACTTGATCTAGAAGTTGTGCGTAGTGAAGCTACTAAAAAAGCTGCTTCCGCAGAACGCACAAGAATTAGAGAGATCAACGCAATGTGTTCTAAGCGTGGTTTTGATGACCTAGCAGAACAATTAGTAAACAATGGTTCTTCTGTAGATTCATGCAGACAAGCTATTTTAGAAAGAATAGATGCAAAGCCTGTAGAAACAGCAAAGCCTATTGAAGAACAACTTTCACCACAAGAAAGAAAACAGTATGCAAAAGACTATAGACTTTCTGCTGGTATAAGAGGACTAATTACAAATGATTGGTCTGATAAGGCATCAGGTTTTGCTAGAGAAATTTCACAGCAAATTGCAAAAGACTCAGGTAAAGGTACAAGAAGTGGATCTTTATTCATTCCATATAGCGGTTTAGTACAAAGAGCTACATACGTAACTTCTGGTGCAACAACTGGTGGAAATATCGTAGCAACAGATTTACTTGCTGATGACTTTATTGAGGCATTACGTAATTCAACTGTGATGGTTGGACTAGGTGTACAAACACTTTCTGGCCTTGTTGGAGATGTTGCAATACCTAGAAGATCAGGTGTTGCTTCTACTGGTTTCTTGTCAAGTGAAACTGCTGCACTATCTCAGGCAGAAAGTACATTTGACCAGATTTCAATGACTCCAAAAACGCTAGGAACCTTGTCAAAATTCTCTAGAAATATGCTTATACAGGCAACTCCAGGAATTGAAGATCTAGTTAGAAGAGACATCAGTGACGGTATTAACTTAGGTATTGATTTAGGAATACTTAACGGTACTGGTTCATCAGGTCAGCCTACAGGTATTATGCAAACATCTGGTATTGGTTCAGTTGCAATCGGTACTAATGGTGGTGCTATTACAGTTGATAAGCTTATCGACCTAGAAACTGCAATTATGGAGGATAATGCAGGTGTAAACGCTGATTCTATTTCTTATGTAACCAACGCTAAAGTAATGGGTGCTATTAAGAAACTTAAGACATCTGGTGGTGAGTACTTAGTAAACAACAACCTACAGGCATTAGGTAGAGGTGCAACACCTGTTGCTGTTAATGGTTATCCTTTAGCAATGACAAACCAAGTACCTAGCAACCTTACTAAAGGTTCTACAAGTGGTTCTTGTTCTGCTGTTGTTATGGGTGACTTCTCACAGGCAATCTTAGGTCTTTACGGATCAGGTATTGAAATTACTGCTGGTGAAGATTCTGATGACTTTGCTAAAAACTTAGTATCAGTTAAAGGTGTAGTCGCATTTGATGTTGCTGTTCGTCATGCACAGTCATTTGCTGCAATCTTAGACGTAACCACATAAGTGGTTTAATATAGGGGGTAGCTATCTACCCCTTTTTTTTTATGAAAATTAAATGCCTTAAAAATGTATGTGCTAGTGGCAACAGCCTAGAAGCAGGTCAAACTTATGATGTGTCAGAATCAGACGCAGAATTATTAATTACAATGGGTAGGGCAGAAGTATATACACCAAAACCAAAACCAAAAAAAACAACACCTAAAAAGTAATGGCACTTGTTGAGGACAGTACAACATTATCTGCATACCTTGATGATTTTGGTGTAAGTTGTACATCAGGTTCCACAACTGCAAAAGCTATTTTAGAACAACCAGATTTAGTATTAGCAGGTAACCAAATAATAAGTACAGATTATCAACTTACTGCAAAAGTTTCTGATTTTGGCAATCTTATAGCTGGTGCAAGAATAACAATAGACAGTTCAGTATATTTTGTCAGAGAAGTTAGAAAGTTAGATGATGGTAATTTTTGTGAAATTGCAATTCAGAAAAGATGACTACTAAAAGAGAAAAAATACTAGCACAGTTATTTAAGTTATTAGATGACATAACTGTTACTACAAATATTAATGTATATAGATCGAGAGTTGTACCATTATCTAGAGGTGAAGTACCTGCAATAGTTATAGAACCAGTTAGTGATACAGTTGAACAAAATACATCACTACCTACATTAGATCATTCTTTAACTGTAAAAGTCAGCGTTATTGTTAGAGGTGATATACCAGATCAGCAATCAGATGAAGTTGTTGAATTACTACATAAAACAATAATGGCAGATCTAACTGTTAACAGTAATGCTATTGACTTACAACCATCAGATACATCATTTGAATTATTAGACGCAGATCAGCCTGGAGGAGTTATAGATATAGAATATATAGTGCGTTATAGAACAGAAGTAGCTGATTTAACTCAATAGATGGTGTTTATTGCTAAAAGCATATATTATATAAACATAATGTTTTAAATTTCTGATGGCTAAATTACACAATAAAAGGAGCTTATTAGCAAAAGCAGAAAGTAGTTATGGAAGTAACCCTACACCAACTGGTTCTGCTAACTATATAGAAGTTATTGATTTAAATATTGAGCCAGTAGTAAGTGATGAAGTAAGCAGAGATTTGATAAGACCATATATGGGAAATTATGAAGTATTACTTGCTAATACAAGAGTAAATATAACTTTTGATGTAGAAATGGCAGGTTCTGGTAGTGCTGGTACAGCACCTAAATATGGAGCAATATTAAAAGCCTGTGGACTTAGTGAAACAGTAAGCGGTGGTAATACAGTTACATATGCACCTGTAACTACACCTTCAGATAGCGTTACGTTATTCGTTAATTATGATGGGGTAAGGCATATTGCGACAGGTTGTAGAGGGACATTCAGTATAAATTGTGAGGTTAATCAAATCCCACGTATATCTTTTTCACTTACTGGTATATTTAACGCACCCACAGATACCGCTTTACCTACTGTTACAAGAAGTAATCAGGCAACACCACTTATATTTAAAAACGGAAGTACATCTAACTTTGCTATTTTTGGTTTTGCTGCTGCATTACAATCATGGTCATTAGATTTTAATAATGAAGTTGTATATAGAGAATTAGTAGGTGGTACAAAAGAAGTCTTAATAACAGATCGTAGACCTTCTGGAACTGCTGTAGTTGAAGCTGTAGCATTATCAGGTCATAACTTTTTTACAGATGCAACAGGTTCATCAACAGGTACAAATACATGGTTACATGGAACTGCTGCTGGTAATAAGGTTACAGTGTCTTGTCCACAAACTGATTTAGGTCAGCCAACATATGAAGAATCAGATGGCATAACAATGCTTAATTTACCTTTCTATGCAACTCCTACAACATCAGCAAATAATGAGTTTAGTCTTGTCTATACATAAAAAAGGGTATACCCTAGTTATTAGATACTAAATTTTTATGCCTTTTGTTATAGATCAAAGTCCTACTTATAAATGGAAAGTAGAAGTTAAAGTTAATAAAGATGGTGAAGTATCAACAGAAATATTTACTGCACATTTTAAAAATATATCTCAATCCAGATTTAGAGAGATGGTAAAAATGATTGAAGAAAAACAACTTGAAGATATTGATGTTGCAAAAGAAGTACTACAAGGTTGGGAAGATTTGGAAGCTAGTGATGGTTCCCAGGTTCCTTTTAATAAAAGTACACTAAATCAATTATTAGAAGTAAGAGGATTTGCAACAGCAGTAGGTTTTGCTTTTATGCAATCTAATGAAGAAATATATGTAAAAAACTAATACAGGCAGGTGAATATTGGGCTGTAGGTTCAACTGTCATAGATAAAACAGCAGAAGATGATGCAGTATTAGGCATTAAATCACAAAAAAAAGATGCAGATAAAAATTTTTATGTATTAAAGCAAAATTGGATATATCTAGAAATGTTTTTACGTTGTCAGACACAATGGAGAGTAGGTATGAGTGGCATTATTGGTTTAGACTATACATCTGTGATAGAAATGATTAAACTGTATAATATAGAAGATTCTGTAGTTATGATTGAAAAAATACAAATCATTGAATCTGCTGCAATACAAGCAATGAATAAGGAATAATATGGCAAAATTTGATTTAGTAGTAGCAGCAAAAACTGTAGGTGCAGGTTCTATAAAGAGATTAGGTAACTCTATGCAGGGAGTTACAGGTAGGGTTAAAAATTTAAGGCTGGCAATGGGTGGTCTTAATAAAACATTTGGTGCATTTGGCTTAATAATTTCTGGTGGTGCTTTTATTGGTCTTGTTAAAGGTGCTGTAGATAGTGCTGACAGTTTTGGCAAATTATCAGATCAGACAGGTATAGCTGCAAACAGTCTACAAGCTTATGCAAACGCAGGTAAATTAGCTGGTGTTGGTCAGGAAACTATTGATAAAGGTTTAAGAAGGCTTGCACAATCAATGAGAGAAGCAGATCAGGGTGTTGCAACATATAGTGACAGCTATAAAGCACTTGGTATATCTGTAAGAGATAGTGACGGTAATTTAAAAAGCAGTGAGACAGTTTTAGGTGAAATAGCAGATAGGTTTGCTGATTTACCAGATGGTGCAACAAAGGCAGCTATATCTATGGAAATTTTTGGTAGGTCAGGTGCAAGTTTAATAAATTTACTCAACGGTGGCAGTGCAGCTTTATCTGAATTTAATTATGCGGTCTCAGATGAGTTTGCACAAAATGCAGAATTTTTTAATGACCAGATAGCGGTTTTAGGTATACGTTTCGATGGTTTCAGAAAACAACTTGCAGATGCTTTATTGCCTACATTAAATAATCTTATAGGTGTATTCAGTGACTTGTTCAGTTCACAGCAAGATTTTACAATGTTGTTTGATGCAATAGGTCTTTCAATAAAAACTGTCAGTGCTGCTATATTTACAACTATCGCAGGTTTTAAATTTTTAGGTCGTGTTGTTACTGATATTTTAAAAATTATAAATGAAGCAAGAAAGGGTAATTTTAAAGGTGCAATAGGTATTGGTAAAGAAGGTTTAGCAGATACAAAAGAACAATTTAAGGAAGATATGAAAGTTTTTAATGATATTTTCACAGGTACAGAAAATGCACCTGCAACATATTTTAGAGAAGGTACAAAAAGTGTACAGGAATTTTCTGAGGAGATTACAAAATCATTTGGTAGTCAAATGCAGTCTAAGTTAAAAAGTTTTAATGACAGTATAAAAACAATACAGGAATCAATGGCAGATGTAGTTGTTAAGGGAATCAAAGGCATGGAAGATGCTCTTGTGAATTTTGTAATGACAGGTAAATTAAATTTTAAAAATTTAGCAAATTCTATAATTTCTGATATGGCACGTATTGCTATACAACAAACAATAACAAAACCTTTTACTAATTTTATATCAGGTATTTTTGGTAGTGCGAATGGAAATGCTTTTGTTGATGGTAAGGTGCAGAAATATGCTTATGGTGGTGTAGTTAATAAACCAACTATATTTCCTATGGCTAATGGTTTAGGTCTTATGGGTGAGGCAGGTTATCCAGAAGCTATTTTGCCACTAAAAAGAGGTAGTAACGGAAAATTAGGGGTGCAATCAACAGGTAGCAGTATAGGAAATATTGTTGTTAATGTAGATGCTAGTGGCTCATCTGTTGAAGGCGATCAGCAACAAGGTAAAGAACTTGGAAGAATAATAGCAACTGCAATACAATCTGAATTAATAATACAAAAAAGACCTGGAGGTTTACTAGCATAATGGCTACATTTCCATCAACACCAGAACCTAGTTATGGACTTACAAAAAATTCAGCACCGATAACAAGAGTTGTAAAATTTGCAGATGGTTATGAGCATCGTATACAGCTAGGTTTAAGTGAACATAAAAACCCTAAAATTTATAATCTTACATGGAATAATATTACTGAAACAGAAAGTGATACTTTAGAAACTTTTCTTGATGCCAGAGCTTTAGACAGAGCTAGTTTTGATTACACACCTCCAGGAGAAGGTTCGGCATATAAGTTTGTATGTGATGCCTGGAATAAAAAAATAAATTTTCCTAATCGTGCAACAATCACTGCAACATTTAGAGAGGTGTTTGAGCCATGAGCACTGATCCTGTATTTAGTGAGATTCAAAAGATAAATCCTTCTGCAATAATTGAACTATTTACATTACAGCTAGATAATTCACTACATGGAGCAACAACAACATATAGATTTCATTCTGGATCTAACCTTAATGCAAATGGAGAAATAGTTTGGGCTGGTAATTCTTATCAAAGATTTCCAATAGAAGCTACAGGTTTTGCATATCAGCGTGGTCAGATACCAAGACCAAAACTTGTTGTAAGTAACGCATTAGGTACTTTATCTGCAATTTTGTTAACAGTAAATGAAACTACAACAGGTAATGATTTAACAGGTGCTACTTTTACAAGAATTACTACAATGGCTAGATTTATAGATGCTGTTAATTTTCCTGGTAATACTAATCCTTTTGGTACACCTGATCCTACAGCAGAGTTTAAACGTAAAATTTATACAATAGACAGAAAATCTGTAGAAAATAGAGATGTTGTAGAATTTGAATTAGCTGCTGCTATAGATATGGCTGGGGTGAAAGCACCAAAACGACAATGTACACGTGCTTTATTTCCAAGTATTGGTACTTTTTTGCAATGAGTTGGAGAGATGACGCATTGGTTCATGCGAAAGACCAAGATCCAAAAGAAGCTGTTGGATTACTGTTAAATATTAGAGGTAAACAAAAATACTATCCCTGTCAAAATTTAGCTATAACAAATCATCAGGAGTTTATTTTAAATCCAGAAGATTATGTAAAAGCAGATAATTTAGGTGACATAGTTGCTGTTTTTCATAGTCACCCATCAACACCTCCGATACCAAGTCAGGCTGATCGTATTAGTTGTGAACATAGTAAATTACCGTGGTATATTGTTAATCCTAAAACAGAAGAGTGGGGAGAATGTAAGCCAGAAGGTTATGTTCCAGATTTGCTAGGTAGACCTTGGGTTTGGGGTGTTACTGATTGTTGGAGTTTGGTGGTTGATTGGTATAAACAGGAAAAGGGTATAGAACTTAAAGATTATGCTAGAACTATGACACCACAGGAATTTTTAGAGAATCCTTTGTTTGAGAATTATGCGTGGCGTACAGGTTTTAGAGAACTTAGATCATATGAAAAGTTAGAAAAGGGAGATGTTTTGTTAATGTCAATTTTGCACCCAACCTTAAATCATGTAGCTATTTTTCTTGGAGATATGGTTTTACATCATTTAGCAGATAGACTATCTTGTAGAGAGCCATATTCTGAGTGGTTGTTAAAATGTACTGGTAAGAGGTATCGCTATGCTCAGAAAAGTTAAACTTTATGGAGAACTAGCTGACTTTGTAGGTCATAAAGAATTAGATGCTGTAATAAATTCTACTGCTGATGCTATACGTTTTCTTGTAAGTAATTTTCCAAAATTAGAGGCACATATGAGTCAAAGATATTACAAAGTATTAGTAGATGATTATGAAATAGGGGAGGAAGATATACAAAATCCAATAGGAAAATCAGATTTAAGTATTGTTCCAGTAATTGCTGGTGCTGGTGGAAATTTAGGTAAGGTTGTGTTAGGTGCTGCATTAATTGGCGGTGCTTTTTTGTTTTCACCACTAACATTTGCAAATTTTGGAACTACTACTATAGGTTTTGGTTCAGCAGCAGGAATTGCAAAAGGTGTTGCACTTGTTGGAGGTGCGTTAGTTTTATCAGGTGTAAGTGGTATGTTATTTCCTGTGCCAGATACACCTGAATTTGCAAATGAAGAAGATCCAAGAATATCATTCGGTTTTTCTGGGGTGCAAAATACTAGCCGTGCTGGAACTAGCCACCCTATTGCTTATGGTGAAATAGTAACAGGATCAGTTGTTATTTCTGCAGGTATTGACACTAATCAGGTACAAGCATGACAGATAAAATTATTAAAGGGTCTGGCGGTGGTTCCCCTCCTCCTCCTCCACAACCAACTAGAGCACCAGATACTTTAAACAGTAGACAGTTTGCAACAATACAAGATTTATTATCTGAAGGAGAGATAGAAGGTTTTGCTACGCCATCAAAAGCAGGACTTACAAAAGGATCTACAGCTTATAACAACGCAGCACTTAAAGATATATTTTTAAACGATACTCCTATACTCAATGCTAATGCTAGTAATACAAATCCTGGAGCAGCAGATTTTAATTTTCAAAATGTAGGATTTACACCTCGTTTTGGAACGTCAAGTCAAAATCATATTCCAGGTATTGAAAGTAGTCAATCAACAACGAATGTCGGGGTAACTGTAACAACTTCTTCTCCTGTCACTCGTCAGATTACCAATACAAATGTTGATGCTGCAAAAATAACAATTACATTTCCACAACTACAAAAAGCTACAGATCAAGGAGACTTGCTTGGTTCTTCTGTTCAGTTAAAAATACAAATTCAATATAATGGTGGTGGTTTTAGTGATGTTTTATCTGACACCATTACTGGTAGAACTGCTGATGCGTACCAAAAAGAATATCGTGTAAATATTAGTGGGTCATTTCCTGTAGATATTAGAGTTGTAAGAGTTACAGCAGACAGTACATCTTCTAATCTTATTGATGCTTTTACTTGGACAAGTCTTGGTGAAATTGTTGACGATAAACAAAGATATTTAAATAGTGCTTATACAAATTTGAGAATAGATTCTGAACAATTTAGCTCTATACCAAAACGAGCTTTTCGTATTCGTGGAGTAAAAGTAAGAATCCCAGGTGCAGGAGCATCAAACTCTGGAACACCTACTGTTGATTTACAGACAGGCAGAATAATTTATCCAAGTGGTTATATCTTCAATGGAACTATGGGTGCTGCTCAATGGTGCTCGTGTCCAAGTCTAATATTACTCGACCTTCTCACGACTGAGAGGTACGGATTTGGAACGCACATTACAGATAGCAATTTAGATTTATTTAGTTTTGTAGCAGCTAGTAGATACGCAAATGAATTGGTATCAGATGGATTTGGAGGACAGGAAGCAAGATTTAGTTGCAATGTAAACCTACAAGGATCTATGGAAGCGTATCAATTAATAAATGAATTAGCGGGTGTTATGAGATGTTTTCCTATCTGGTCTGAAGGTTCTGTAACTATCACACAAGACAAACCAACAGATCCTAGTTATTTATTTAGCTTGGCAAACGTAGGTGAAGGTGGGTTTTCATATTCTGGCAGCAGTTTAAAACAAAGACATACTGTTATCTCTGTTAGCTACTTTAACATGGATAGTAGAGAGATAGATTATGAAGTTGTAGAGGATACTGCTGCACAAGCTAAATTAGGAATAGTTAAAAAAGATGTAAAAGCATTTGCCTGTACTTCCCGTGGTCAGGCTCAAAGACTAGGTAAAGCAATATTATTTAGTGAACAAAATGAATCTGAAGTTATTAGTTTTACAACATCAATAGACGCTGGTGCGATAGTAAGACCTGGATCTGTTATTTCTGTAAATGATCCTGTCCGTGGTGGTGAAAGAAGATCAGGGAGAATTAAATCTGCAACTACAACTCAAATTACTGTAGATAACACAACAGATTTAGATACTTTTACTGGTACCAATAAACAATGCAGCGTTATATTACCTAACGGCACAGTTGAAACTAAAAATGTTACAGGTTTAGTTAGTGGAGTTATTACTTTAGATTCAGCACTATCTGCAACACCAAATGTAAATGCTATATGGTTACTGCAAAGTTCTACTTTAGAAGCACAAACATTTAGAGTAATAAGTGTTGAGGAACAAGATGGTATTAACTATGCAATAACAGCTTTAACATATATTGATGGAAAGTATGCAAATATTGAATCTGGAATTAGTCTTCCTGCAAGAAACATATCATTGTTAAATCAACCTAAAAACCCTCCATCTAATTTACAAGCATCTGAAAGAATTGTTGTAATAAATGCTCTTGCAGTATCAAAATTAATTTTATCTTGGATTTCAGTTACAGGTGTCAGTCAATATCTTGTTCAATATAGATTTAACAATACAAACTGGGTAAGTGAAATTGTTTTTAGACCTGATTTTGAATTATTAAATACTGAAGCAGGAATTTATGAATTTAAAGTGTATTCATATAATGCTGCATTAAAATTATCTGCTACATCTTCTGATCTTATTTTTAATGCTGTTGGTAAAACTGACCCTCCTGGAAATGTTTTAAATTTATCTATGGAGCCTATTACTAATAAGTTAGTAAGGTTAAGATGGACAAAAACTGTAGATCCAGATGTTTTACATGGTGGAAGAGTTTATGTAAGGCACAGTAATTTAACTGATGGTACAGGTACGTTTCAAAATTCAGTTGATCTTGTTACTGCATTGGCTGGTAATACTACAGATGTTGTTGTTCCTTCTTTAGATGGTGAATATATACTTAAATTTCAAGATGACCAAGGTAATTTTAGTGTAGGGGAAGCAAGTATAATTCAAGATTTACCAGATTTGATTGATGCACAAGTTATATTGCAAGATAGAGAGGATTTAGATAATCCTGCATTTCAAGGAACTGATACTAACACAACATTTAACAGTACAACGAGTGCATTACAACTTACAAATCCAGCTACAAATGCGACAGGAGAATATGCTTTTAAGGATGTTTTAGATTTAGGTGGTGTATTTTCTCTTGATTTGAAAAGGGTTATACGTTCTGTTGGTTTTGTAATTGGTACAGATATAGAAACCATTATTCCTAGTGGTTCTTTTTGGGATGATTACGCTATTGATGGTAATTTTGATGGTCCAGCAGCTAATGAAGCAAACTGTCAGATACAAGTAGCTACATCACAAACAGCATCAGGTAGTTTTGGAGCGTTTAATAACTTTGCCAACGGAACATTCAAAGGTCGCAGGTTTAAATTCAAATTAGTTTTAGAAACAACTAACGTTTCACAAAATATGAACGTACAACAGGCAGGATTTACAGCAGAATTTCAATCAAGAACAGAACAGAATTATCAAACAGGAGGGACAACATCTACTTCACCACAACAATCAGGCACATCCTCATCTGGTAAAACTGTTACTTTTGGAACACCATTTTTTGTTGGCACTTCATCTTTAGGAGGAGCAAATGCGTTTTTACCTTCTATTGGAATTACAATACAAGATGCTATAGATGGTGATTTCTTTCAAATATCAAATGTAAGTGGAACAGGTTTTACAATCAAGGTTATGAGAAACAATGTTAATACTTTTGTTGATAGGTCTTTTACTTTTTCTGCTGTAGGATATGGTAAAGGGGTGTAATATGGAGAAAAGTATTCTCTAAATGAGTCAGGTATCGGACTACAATATAGCTAATGCCTCAGGTGCTTCTGTAAGAAGTGACCTTAATGCAGTATTTGATGCCATAAAAACTTTAAACAGTGGTGGTTCTGATCCTAGTAATACAGCAGCGTTTATGCCTTATGTCGATACGGCAGATAGTAATAACTTAAAAATAAGAAATGCAGCTAATAATGCTTTTGTTACTATAGGATCTGTCGACTCTGCAAATTTAGGATTACTACCAAGGGCAGGTGGTACGATGACAGGTCAGCTTTTAGCTGATGACAGTGCAGGAGCAGGTGCTCCAGCTATAGCTTTTGATGGAGATGCAGATACAGGCATATTTAGAGTTGGAGCTAATACTATAGGTTTTGCAACTGCTGGTGTTGAAAGAGTAGAAATAAGTGATAATGGTTTGGATATGAGTAATGGATTACCAATAAGATTTCAAGATTCTAGTGGTGCTCCTTTTGTTGCCTTAAAATCACCTGCTTCTGTTAGTAGTAATGTAACTTTTACTTTACCCGCTGCTGATGGTACGAATGGTCAGTTTTTACAGACTAATGGCTCTGGAGCCTTATCATTTACAACAGTGCAAGGTGTACCAACTGGTTCTGTATTTTGTATGGCAGTTGCTACTGTTCCAACAGGTTATAAAGAATGTAATGGTGATGCTGTGTCTAGAACAACTTTTTCTGCTTTATTTGCTGTAATTGGTACACAGTATGGAGCAGGTGACGGATCAAGCACTTTTAATTTACCAGATTTAAGAGGTGAATTTGTTAGAGGTTTTGATAATGGTAAAGGCACTGATAGTGGAAGGTCTATTGGTCAATTCCAAGCTGAAGATAATAAAGCTCATAATCACAGTGCATCCTCATCCTCAACGCAGTCTCAATCATCCCATAATCATCAATATAATATATCTCACGTTACAACTGCTTCAGTAACACAAAGAACTGCTGGAATAGCAGATCAAAGAATGTGTTTAATTGACATTACAGGTGCAAGCCATCCAGCAGGTACTACTCGTACAGCAAATGCTAATCTCGGTGGTATTTCTACAACAACAACTATTGCTAACGCTGGATCTGAAAACAGACCTCGTAACATCGCTATGATGTACATTATTAAGTTTTAATTATGGCAATCCAACCTGGTACATATAATTTTACTCTTCAACGTAGGTCAGATCATAGTATTCCCTTGTTGTTTAAAGATGGAAATGATGCAGCGATAAATTTAACAGGATTTACAGTAGAAGCACAGGTTTGGGAAGAAACTCGCACCACAAAATATGCAGATTTTACAACAACTTATACTGATCGTGCTGCTGGTTCTGTTTCTATAGCGTTGACAGACACACAAACAGCTACATTTACCCCTGATATTTTAAAATATGATGTTTTATTAACTGCTCCTTCGGGGTCGAAAGAATATTATTTAGAGGGTACTATATATGTAAGTGAAGGATACACCGCATGACTTCAGTTAATGTTACAACTACAAAAAATACAGTTACAGTAAACGGAGAAACCCGTGTTGTCACTGTAAAAACTCCTGGTCCACAGGGTCCTGCTTTTGCTGATGGAACGTATGGAGATATAGCTGTATCAGGTAGTGGTGCTGCTTTAACTGTTGTTAATAATGCGATAACAAGTGCCAAGATAGCTGATGGAGCGATTGTAAATGCGGATATAAATGCGAGTGCTGCGATTGATTTAACAAAACTTGCTACTGGAGCGTTACCTACAGCAATTACTGTTACGAGTGCAAACATATCTGACCTTAGTATCGTTAATGCTGATATAAACGCTAGTGCAGCTATTGCGGGTACAAAAATTAGTCCTGATTTTGGATCGCAAAATGTAGCTACAACAGGAACTATTGCTTCTGATAATATAACTATTGCTGGTGCTACACCTACATTAACTTTTACAGATAATGACGCTAATCCAGATTATGAAATAAGAAATCATAGTGGGTATTTTGCAATTAGAGATGCAACTTCAAGTGTAAATAAAATAAGAGTTAATCCAGATGGACATATTGATATTCATGCGTTTTTAGAATGTTTAAATAGCCTTTCTGTAACTGGAAATATTACAGTAACAGGTACAGTTGATGGGGTTGATATTCAAGCCTTAAATACAACTGTTGGAACTAAATTACCTCTTGCTGGTGGTACGATAACTGGAGATTTAACAGTAGGAGGTGACTTTACTGTTAATGGAACGACTACAACGATTGATACGACTACACTTACAGTTGAAGATAAAAATATTGAACTAGGCAAGGTATCAACTCCTACCGATACTACTGCTGATGGTGGTGGTATTACATTAAAGGGTGCTACAGATAAGACGTTCCAATGGTTAGATGCAACTGATTCCTGGACAAGTAGCGAGCATATCGCATTACCTGATAATAAAATACTACAACTAGGTGATGGTCAAGATTTAAAAATTTATCACAGTGGTGCTGGTAGCTTTATTCAAAATTATATTAATGATTTAAAAATACAATCTTCAGGTACTTTACGTAATCTTGCCCAATTTGTAGGTATTCAGAATCAGGCTCAAACTGAAACTATGGCTTTTTTTCAGGCAAATAATAGTGCAGACTTATATTACGACAACAGTAAAAAGTTTGAAACAACCTCAACTGGTATAACCGCAAGTGGCACACAGCACATATTTACTTCTGGAACGTCAGGAGATTGTGAGTTAATAATAGCTGCTGACTCAGATAATAATAATGAAAACGACAATCCAAGAATATTATTTAGGCAAGATGGATCATTAACTTCAAATTCTATTGGAGTAAATCACCCAAATGGTAATGATGATAATGATTTGTATATTGCTAATGGTGGATTTAGCGGAGATATTGTTTTTTATACAGGATACGATAGTAACAACCAAAATAATTATACGGCTGCAACACAACGATTAAAGATTACAACTGATGGTAATGTACAGATACCTAATGACTCAGGCAAGCTACAACTAGGTGCTTCTCAAGATTTACAACTTTATCACAATGGAACAGACTCTTTAATTACACATAATACTGGATCAGGTCTTTTAAGGATTAATGTTGCTGCTGGTGGAGAAGTTCGTATAACAAAATCTGGTCCAGAATCTATGGCAAGATTTATTCCAGATGGAGCAGTAGAGTTATATCACGATAACAGTAAAAAGTTTGAGACAACTAGCGTTGGTGCTTTGATAGGAAATTATACAAGTGCAAGTGTATCTTCATATTCTAGTAAATTAAGTCTAGGAGCAGAATTTGCCACTAACAGAGGAATACCAAAATTATCTATTTACCAAGACTCTAATGGCAACGAATTAGGTTTTGGAGTTTCTAGCTTTCAAATGGATGTATGTTTATTTGATACTCAAAGAGATTTTGTTATTTATGTTGGTAGTACCGAAAAATTTAGATTTGGAGGAAATGGAATATTTAAGTTACCTGATTCAAATAAAATAGTATTTGGAACTGGTGATGATTTTCAATTTTTACATGATAGTACAAATTCAAGAATCATTAATACAACTGGTGATTTAAGAATAGAAAGTAACAGTTTGAAGTTACTCAACGGCTCAGCAAATGGTGGATTTGCTACTGAAACTTATTTAAAAGCTACTAATGGTGGTTCGGTAGAAATTTACTACGACAACAGTAAAAAGTTTGAGACAACTTCAACTGGAGCAACAGTTACTGGTGCTTTGAATGTAGACGGAATAGAAATCTCTCTTACTAATAATGATGCTATTATTGACGCACCTACTGGCGATGAAATATTTTTAAGAGCAAATGGCGGTTCAGACAGAGTATTTGCTGGAAGAGTTAATAGCCAGGTAGAACTATTTTATGACAATGTTGAAAAATTTAGGACAACTTCAACTGGCATATCGGTTACAGGTGGGATCGTAGGTTCAGCAGACGCAACCATAAACGGACTTACTGTTGGTAGAGGTACTAATGATGTGTCTACTAACACAGCGTTTGGTACAAGAGCAGTAAATGATAGCTCTGTATCAGGAACAAATAACACAGGTATTGGTT
>VTLG01016767.1_pt1 | contig 18130 bp, 27 predicted proteins | sample 4694571 | NCBI WGS metagenome assembly VTLG01 (sample SAMN12604809, study PRJNA352737) | marine metagenome | biome: ENVO:00000447; feature: ENVO:00000209|ENVO:00000569|ENVO:01000036; material: ENVO:00002151; isolation source: viral sequences binned using virsorter ... | reverse complement strand
TAAACCCTAAAAAAGTAAAATTAGAGGCATCTGAGGCCACTGTAGATGTTCCAGCTAATCAAGCAGAGCTATCTGCCTCTGAAGATTTACCTTTTTGATTATGTACTTAGTAACTTTTCCAAAGAATCCCTATGTAGGTCAGATTTTTTATCACCCAGAATCTAAAAGAACTTATGAGTTTTGTGAAACAACAAGAACAAATCACGAAACAGGAACTGTTATTGAGTCTGCAACATGGTTTGATATTACAGAAAAGGATTTAGTTCCTTAGATAAGAGGCATTGAGGTAGTTCACAAAAAGCCACCTTAACCAAAGCTAACACTCCCTAGTTAAGACTGAATTTTTTGTTCAATAATCACTTTATGTAAGACCTCTATTTTTTATTGAAGAAAACATATCTAATGCGATCCCAAAGGGTCGCTTTTTTCTTTTTTAGTTGTTTTTCTAACTTAAATATATAAGCGGCTTGCTGGGATATAACTTCAATCGAAGAACTTATAAAATGAGCTTGTTTTGCATTTGTTTGTAAAAGCTTTATTGCATAAGGTTTAAGTAGTTCTATATCTTCCATATTTTCAATAAACTGTATAGACTTTTGCACCTCGAACTCACCCTCAAGGCTGTAAGTAGATGTAAGAGCCTTGATAATATCCATTATTTGACTGGAAAGAGCTTTTCTTCAATCATCTTAACTATGGCATCGTCTACGTCATTGTCCGATTTAGAGGCCAAATCTTTGAGTAAACTCAAAGCCGCTTTACGAAGACTTTCACTCTTACCAAATCTAATGAATAGGTTGATTAAAAATTTAGACATGATTTGTTTGTTTTTCCAAACATAGCTAAAATGCCAGTATTAAACAAGAAACCTTAATCTTATGGCTGAAGATACTGCCAAAGAAGTAGAACAAGAAGAACCGCAGCAAGGTAATTCAATCTTGTCTAACCTTGTCCAAATGATTATACTTTTTTGGAGTTTAGGGGTTATTTCTTTTGCGTACTTCGGAAATTCAACCAGACAAATTGACACGACTTTCGCGGCTGGATTATTGTCAGCCGTGATGTCAAATATGGGACTACAGGTAAAATCTGCTACAAATGGCAAAAAGAAACTTGGTAAGGTTAATATTGTAGATAATAGTAAAAACAAAGTCGGTATCAAATGAAAAAGCTCTTACTACTTGCCGTTCTATGTTCTCCAACTGCGGCATTTTGTGATATTCAAAGTACGATCACATCAAGTGTCAAATTAGAAAGTTTATCTGCTGCAACCTCTGCAGATAAGCTCGGTTCATCTTACAGCATAAGCGGAACTAATATAACAACTACAAGTGGAGACGCTGCAAGTGTTGGTGGCTTTGGATCTGTAACTAATGGAGTTCCAGCAGTAACTATGCCAAGTGCAACACAAACAACAGCTGGTGAGACTTTTAGTTTCACTCAATCATATTTAGAAGGGGATGCCACCGCTGGATCAGCACCGACTGTTGGAACAGTTGGCAACTTCAGTGATTTAACTTCGACAGCTGCTGGTTCGGTGGGAACAGCCGCAGTTACTTTAGATCATCACACAATGTCTCTTACAGGTGGAACAGGAACTGGAGTTGTTCTTACTGGTCAATTCGTAACAGACTTAACTGTTGATTAATGTGGAAATATCTGCCGCTTATATTTTTTGTTAGTCCAGCTTATGGTCAAACTGTAGTACCAAATTTTAATTCTGCGACTAGCACATCACGCAGCGTCACCACTAATAATCTCACAGAAAATATCCGAGAAGTTCGCTACAATTCTGGTTATACCTACAGTGTCACTGGTTCTGGTATCTCATGCGGCAACTGTGATTCAATATCTATGCCAAATGCCACAGTGACAGAAACCATCAATGGAACTACCTACGAATGGACAGGCTTGAACATGGATCAAAAACCTCAATGGCAGCAAACCACTCAAGGCAACGCTTTTCAATTCTCAGAGTTTTACAAAGGCCCTTCTCTCGAATCAGTAATCGACATAACAAGGCAAGTAACGTCAGAGGTCGTGACAGATACCACTATTATATTTTCCAATTAATAACCCTTTTTTCTTGTCTGCCTAGCTATGCCAACACCTCGACAATAGCCAATCCACAATCCAATACATCATCTAGTGTGTCAAACTTCGCTACACAGGTTTTGACAGGGCCTATGACAGAAAACAGCTATGGTGCTGGTATTCAATGTTCTGGAGCTACATTATCAATCAGCCCTTTTGCAACTACTTCTGTTGCAGTAAAGCGTCCTCAAGACTATATTTTCCATACGCCAGTTTACAATGAAGCAACAGATGATAATGGGAATCTTACAAATGCGGGTGAAATTTTATTTTATAGAGAAAACTACAGCGGCAACAAAGATGCCACTTCATTTAATTTTGGAATAGCAGCTACAATATCTGTCCCACTTGACAAGCGTTTTCAAACTGCTTGCCTCAAAAGTGCGACTACTCAGGAAAAAATAATGCGGCAACAATTATCGACAGCCAGATTGAACTATGAATTGGCCAGATTGAAAAACTGCCATGAGCTTCGAGTTATTGGTGCTGAATATTCTCCAGAATCTGAATACTTTGATCTATGCAGCGATATTGTTAGTAAACCTAAAATGAACCAAGTTATCCCTCATACACACAAAATTGAGCTAAATAAGTAAATTTAGTCCACTCAGAATGGCCTACAAAGGGCCTCTGGATTGCTTTGCTTATGTTTGTACCTTTGATTTATCCTTCTTTTTGCTCAGTTTCTTTATGGCTGTCTTGATAAGGTTTTTGAGTAAATTGGCTATTATGGGTGAACTAGCCGCAGTAACAGCAATAATTGAAGTGTTAACAAGAATAGGAGTGCTAGGTATCCATTTCTCAACAAAGGTTGAATCTTTGTAGATTTCATAACATTTACCATTTTTTACAGAATGACCTATGACCACTTGTAACTTGAGGTCATTAGGGTAGCTTCCTACTGGAATATTATCCTCAGACGGACATTTTATGAAAAACTCTTTATCTTTTTTTACTTGAGGTTTATATTCTGGTGGCTGTGGTATTTCTGGTTGCTTTTGTTCTGGCTGTTTTACTGGGTCTGTAGGGATAAATTTGTCAGGGTGATATTGTAAAGCCTCGAATGTTGGATAACTTACAACAGGATAATCAATCCTCGGTTTATCAATAATATCTAAAGTTGTCGGATATTGTTCCCATGTTCTTGTTCTGGGAATATAAATTTCTTTTATTTTTATCTGTGGTATTTCAATTCTGGGGATTTCCAAGTTTGTTAACCTTTGGTGGTTCTGGTAGCTGTACAGATGGCCCTGTGAAATCTGGCATCTTATCTTCCATCACATCTGGTAATTTATCCTGCAAACTTCCCATGATCTTGTTTTTCAAAGTCCTCTCAAACTCAGGGCTTTGCATATAGCGAATTGCTACATATCCGAAAGCTGCCATTGAAACTGACATCAAGAATGACAGAATAGAAATAATTTTAATAATACGATCAAGCAACATGGTTAAAGAAGCTATCCTCCGAGCAATTAGTCATACATTAATTATATCAATGCTGTTAATTATTCCAACTATAGCTCCTTTATATCTAATTACGTCTTATATGACTACCAAGGTACACCAGAAGTCTTAGTAGGTGTAGTTGCCTCATTTACTTTTGCCTCTAGACAACTTTCAATAATAGAAACTTTATCACCTAAAGCAGTTTTAACCCAACCAACAACAGTTGAAGCATCTAAATCTGTAAAAGCAACAAAATCACTTGGTAAAGACTTAGGTTTTGTAAAATTTACTTCGCCTGTCTGTCTCGCTTTTTCTTCAGAATCAGAGATACCTTTAACTCTATAAATTACTTTGGTAACATAACCATCTGAAACATCACGTTCCATTGTATTTATTTCCCAAGTTTTCGTGATTGCCATGATTTAAAAACTTTTAAGTAAATTCTACTTTATTATTAGCATTAATCAATTTTTCTAATTTTTCAATACCACCTTGATCTTTTAATATTTGTCCTATTATCAGATTTTTTTCTTGTTGGATTTTATCTATCTTTTGTTGTGCTTCCTGATGTATTTTTTGGATGTCCTTGTCTAGTATTTCTATTTTTTTTGAATTAAATTCAATAGATTCTTTAGTTTCTTTAATAAGTTTTTCTGGAGTAATCATAAAAATAATTTATTTATTAATTATTCTAACTACCTTCTAATGATGCGACTTTGGTTTCTAATGTTTCTATTTTGACTATTGCTTCTTGTACAGCAGCGACAAGTAAAGGTACAAGTTTACTTTGATCGATACCTTGATAAACAGGGTTGTTGTCAGAATCTACTTCATCTTTAGTTCCAGTTATAGCTTCAGGAACTGCTGTGACTTCATGTGCTAGAAACCCATCGACTGTTTTACTTGGGTTAATTTTAAAATTAAATCTAGATGGTTTAAGTGTTTTTAATCTTGTTATGCCATCAGATATAGCAACTACATTTTCTTTTAATCTGTAATCAGATGAAGTGTTAAATGCAACATTTGAAGCGTCAGCAGATATACTACCGATACTTGTACCAGCTTGATTTTGGAATAGCATTGGTTGGCCACCGCCTGTATTATTATCACTAGGTCTTATATGTATTCCAAATTGACTTGTTTTTGCATAAGAAACTTGAAACCTTGCATCAGAACCACTTACATTATTAGCGGTAATTCCACCAACTAAAACTCTTCCACCTGAGTCAAAACGTACTGTAAGGTCAGCATCTAGTCTAAAGTCCATGTGTGGTTTAGTGTTAGATGAATGACTTGAGTCAATAAAAACGACATCTGTTGAACCAGCTTCAGAGCCTAGTTCTAAAAAAGTTGACCCTGCTCCATAAATGTTTACCCCCGTTGTTTTTGTCTGGAATTTTCGACTCGAATCAAAATAAATTTCAACTGAAGAATTTTCAAACATTCTTTGTATAAATTCATCTTGAGCAGCGTTTGTAATATCAATAGTATTGCTTTTTAATACCAACGAACCAGTACCTTGTTCTGAAATGTAGCTGTTGGAGCCGTCATGAAAAATGGATAAATCCGCATCTGTCCCAAAAGCAGCTTTAGCATTATCGAGAAATTCAAATCTATCTTCAGATTTGTCAAAAAAAACATTTCTTCCAGACGTTGCACCCGTAAAAGTAACATCTTCATTAAAAGTGCTTGCTGCATCTACCGAAACCCCCCCAGCTAAAGTGAAAAGGTTAACATAGGCATTATTTGATGTATTTCTAAGCTTCAAAAGACTATTTGTTGTATCTGCAAAAAACTGTGTTGCATAAGTTGTACTAGGTGCTGATGATCCTGAGTTGTTTGAAGATATTGCCAACAATGCACTATTGATGTCTGCTCTGACGTTTGCTCCTGTGGCGTTATCTATAACATAATCGTGTTGTGCCATTTCCTAATCCAAAATTTTCTCTAAGTATATCCTAAACCAACACTAACTACCACGCCCGAATCCTGTTGCTGTATATTTAAAATTTCTATTTACATTACTGCCACTATTTTTAATATCTATATCAAAACCTGTACCAGATATATTAGACAAGAAAAACTCATCACCTGCTGTCATATTTTCTATAGTAATTCCAATTGAAGGTAAGACAGAATCAGCAGCAACGCTTGTCCCTGCTTGACCTGTGAAAAAACTATCAGTAAAAGTAACAGATTTTGTAGAGGTTCCAGACGCTATGAAACCACCAGTTGAAGCTGCCGCATTACCTAGACTTGTTTCTGTTCTGCTGTCTAATTCTGCAACGTAACCAAGCTGATCTATTTCGATAGATTGAGCAGGATCGCTTGATAAAAGATCACACTTAAATTTAAAACCCCTTGCAATATAAGTACCATTTACAAATTTTTGATACGGCTCAAATTCTGCTGAATAATTACAATTACCGCTTGTATTTAAAGAAGTTGCAGAATTTAAAATAAATGTATTTACATCAGGAACAGAGGCTATCAAATAATCACCATCAACACCTGTTCCAGAAGTAAAGTCCAAAGTTACAAGACTGCCGACAGAATATCCATGTGAACTTTTTGTAATAGTAATTGTAGTTCCTGCACCACCAGAACCATCATTTATAGTATAAGTTGCAGCTACTGATAAATCAGGATCAGAGTCAGTGACTGCCACAGATAAAGTGGCGTTTACTTCAGTAGCAGTATTACCGTCAAAATCAGTAAAAGTATCTATATTTGCTGTTCTACTGTCAAACAAATCATTAGGTAAAAAACCGCCAGTAACAAAATGTCTTCTAAGTTTTAAAGGTTGTTTACCTCCAAGATCAAGAGTTTCTTTGAAAAAATACTGACCACCTGTTAAAAAATCAACGTCTCCAATAAAATCAAAATCTGCAATACTATCAAAATCACTTATATCATCAAGTGTAACGGTAGAACCCAAAACTAAGCCGTTTACATCATCAGAAAAAAAACAGTCATCTCTCACGCCTTGAAACGGTGGACTATCTAGATCCTCTCTGTCCTCTAAAATTGTAAGCTTTGGAAATATATCAGGTTTAGTATTTATATTTTTTATTGAAGCAGGATTTGCACTTAATCTTCCACCGTCATCTCTAAAAGCAAGTAAATAAGTACCATTAACAATATTTGGAACAATACTTTCGCTTACATTACCAGAAAGTTCTGGAACAACATCAATTGCTTTTGTAAAAGTTACATCTGATGTAGAGTTTGAGCTACGAATGACCACATTTCCCCCATGCACTACATCAACACTTGTTGATTTGTCAAAACGTAGTCTTACAAATTGATCTGATAATGGTTCCAATTGCACATTTTGCACATCATCAGGTAAAGCTGTTTTGCCAATAGTTGTAAATGTTGTAATTGATGGATTAGTGCTTGGTTTTCCTAATGCGTTAAAACTAAAAACTCGTACTTCATAGATGCCAGCTTTTGTTTCAAAAATTGTAAAATCTGGTCTTGTTACTCGTTCACTAATCAAATTTTCATTTTTAAATCTATATTGAACCATGTATTCTGTAACACCCTGCACTGGTTCCCATTGAATAAATAATTTAGAAACAGCACGATTATTTAAAACAACAATTTGTTCAGATGCTTGCAAATTACTAGGTGAAGGCTTTATAGCAGTTAAAGTAGTAATTGTTCTTGTTGCTAATGTCGAACCGTCTTCAACAGAATCATATTTTGAAGAATTAAATGCCACAGCAGTGACTTGATATGACAAACCATCAACTTCAGTTACACCAATAACTCTAAAAGTTTGAAGCTGTACCGTTGTATTTTCTATAACCCATACTGAGTTTGATTGTGGAACAGAGCTAAATGCTGAAGAAACTGTGATTGTAGTTCCAGAAATAGAACTTATTGATCTTGTTTCTAATGTTCCATCTGACAAAATTACTGATAATGTAGCTGAATCTGTTGATGCCAAATCTGTATTATTTTCATCATCAACTACAATTTGTGTTGTAGATACTCCTGTTTTTATTCTTCCGCCTCTTCTAACACCAGCCCTTAATGGATCTGCAATTTGAATTACTTGTGAAGGACGCACAAGAACACCAGCTTCCAAAGAAGTAACGAAATTCACAACCTCGCCTTCATTGTTTTGAGTATATAAAAACCATTTTCCAAGTCTGGCAGCTTGACCCCTTGAAGTTACAGCGATACCTTTTAAATTTTTAACAACAACCCCAAACTTTGTTTGTAAGGAAGTATCTTCTACAGTTTCATATTCAATTGACCTTGTTTCCATATCAAAATATGCAACATTTACAACAGTATGTTTTGTTCTTATCGAGCTATTTGTATATGTAAAACCAGCTTCAGTTACGTTTGATAAATTAAATAAATAAGATGGATCAGTTGGTCTATCTTGTCCAAGAGCTACAGTTCCAGCACTATAAAAAGGCATTGCCCGCATACAACTAGCAAGTTCATTTATTAAGTTATAAGCTTGTTTTTGATTTTGAATTACAACATTGCATGAAAAACGTGGCTCAGTATTACCAGTGCCTGTCATGTCATCAACTAATTCTGATGCGTAAACAGATGCACTATAAAAACTAAAAACATCTAAATTTGAAGTGTCTATCTGGTCTCCGAATCCTTTTGATGTTGTTAAAAGGTCATATAATATCCATGCAGGATCGTTTGAATATTCTTTATCAGATTTTAATGTTCCATTAAAGGTTCCGCTATAACTAATCGAACCATCTGACCTGACAGTACCATTATGCGGTATTTTTATCTTTGTTCCTCTTACTCTATATGACCGTCTTGGTGTTGAAGGAAAGGTCTTAGCATCAAACCTCAAAGCAACATAAGCAGAATTAGCAAAAGTTGATTGTTGATTTATTATTTCTGTATAATTTGTAAAAATAAAACTATTTCTTAGTGTATTTTCGGTACTATCTGCTGTGACTCTATTTACTCTTACTGTAACAGGGAAACTTGTTCCAGTAGGTAGATTAACTTTATAATCTCTAAAATATGCACTTGCAGTCCTTCCTTTGACAGTATCAGTTATAACAGTTTGTGTAGTCCCATCATTTTCAATTGTTTGAATATTTAAAGTAACCTCTGCCCCATCAATATCTCCATCATCTAAAAATTCTTGTAATTCTGAAAAAGCGATTGTAACCCTAACTGCATTTACTGAAGTATCTGTAATACTGACAGACACAGGTGAGCTAGTTGTTACAGTTTGACTTACAGAAAATTCTGTTTCTTGTTCTGTTATTGCTTGAATAGCTGTTTGGTCAGATGTTCCAAATCTAGGTTCAAAAGAAACATTTTGAAAATTAAAATCTCCATCTGTAGGACTTGTCCCAGCCGCTTGTTGTAAAACCTGAGTACCGTTAAGAAATACGTCTTTCAGTGCTGAAGTATTATACTCAGTTGAACCCTTGCTTCCTGTTGCACTAGGAAAACCCTCTATTTCACCCTCTCCTAGCAACTCCATAAGTGTTTGGAATTGCTTTGATGCTAAAACATTACTTGGAATATCTGGATCTATTAAATCAGTTGGTATTCCAAATAAAGAGCCTGTGCCTGCTTGAATTACACTCATAAAATCATTCTGCTGTACCTTCTATCTGTACAGTATCAATACCAGCACTAATAACAACTGATCCAGTAAAAACCTCACCATATATTATTGGAACAGCAACACCAGCCCTAGAAATATTAGTTATAGCTGAAAATCCATAAGAATTTTGAGCTCTTTGATCTGGTAAAACAACATCATTTTGTGCTATTTCCTGTACTTCTGGTATATCGGGAGTTGGAGCAATTAAAGAAGTAACACCATCTATTGCCACATCAGTAACAACAGCAGTTGCAATATTTCCCAAAATTCCCGTAGTTCCCACTTCCGCAGCTATAGCACCTGCCCCAGCAACAACAGCACCTGCTGCAGCATTTGCGACAGTAGCAACCGTTCCAACAGCAGCCCCAGCAACAGTATTTGCAACGGTTAAAGCAGTACCAGCAACAGCAGTAGCGGCGGTGGCGGCAGTAGAGACTACAGCAGCCCCAGCACTAAATAAACCTCCTATAGCAGCAGCTACAAAACCAGATCCAGTTGCAACAGGAATTATTTGAATATCTCCTTTTCCTTTCATTGATAGAAAATCTAAAGACACATCAAAATTATTCATTTTGATTTTATAATATTGATTGCACATATGTTCCTCTAACTCTGGATAATTACAAAGTAAAAATCTAACTGCTTCTGCTGGACTTGACACAGCCGCTTCAAAATAAGAAGATCCTAAAAATTTTCTTAACTTGCCATATACTTTAATTTTTTTAAGCTGCATATCTATAAACTTTTTTTGTAGCTTGCTGATAGTTTAAATCATATTGCTCTCTACAACTTAATTTTCCTAATGAATGATGCAAAATTGTCTGATCTCCTATATACAAAGCTGCATGACCTAAAACATTTTTTGATGATTTCATAAGTAAAACATCACCTATTTCTATATTATCTTCTTTTATTTCTTTGAATCCTAAAGTTGGTAAAGTTTTTTCAAACAATGGATTTTTTATAAATTCTTTAAATGTTTTTGGTCTTTGTGTGTAAGGAATATTTACGTTTTTATTTTTTTTATACCAATCAGTAATTAAAGACCAGCAATCATGTACACCAAAAACAAATGATCTACCTAATAAACTAGGTGTTTTCCAGCCTGATGGTTCAAATGAAATCCAATCTTTCGTTAATGGACTGTAAATAAACCAAGGTAATCCAAGATATTCACAACTTGCCTTGTCATTGTCAGATGGTATTGCTGGTTCAAGTGGGTGTGAATGAACAATACCGATAATTTCCCCTGTATCTTCACATTCTGCCCAATCATCAGGATCAATTACAAAATATTCAAATCCCGTTTCTGCAATATTTTTACAAGGCCAGTAAGTTTTTTCTCCTTTAATTATCGCTAATAAACCACATGATTCTTGTGGTAAACATTCTTCAGCGTGTTTTACAGCTTGATCTTTCCAAGTCATGCGTTTATAAAACTGCCCACAGCAGGGAAATCTTTTTTTGTCACTTGACGTTTTGGAGCTTTAACCGATTGAAGATCAAGAGCCGAAGTAAGTTCAAACTGTACAACGTTTCTATTTTCAAGTGTTTTTCTGTTTATAAAATAAATTTCCTGTGGTAACTCTGCTGTGCTGTCAGGTGTGCCGTATGGGTTTTGATTTGAAGGAAAGTTTGCAGCATCCAAAAATTGAGCAAGAGTTCTAATCCTAACTACCTTTGCACCCTGTAAATCATTAAAAGGAGTTGTAGCATTGACAGTCGCCATAAGACTTGTGATATTACCCAAAATATTTGAAACAGTGAAAACAGGTCTTGGCAGCCTTCCACGTCCAGAATATTCAAAACCAGTTGCTGTTAATGGATATTTATCATATGTATTTCCCTGCCAAATAATTGAAGCATTACTATTTAAACCTACACCAGAATGAAATCTTGAAACAGTAGTTGCTCCATGCAATGCAGAATCTAAAGTCAATGTAAAAAGTTCAATAATTGACTTATTAGTTAATGCTTGAAGTTCTGCTGTAGGTAATCCCATTACGGTTCAAAAACCTCCCTAAAAGTGCAACTTATAATTGCTCTGTTATTGTATGGTATTGTTTTTGTCCATGCTTGACAAACAAATTTTCCAGTACCAGATAAAGTAACTGATACATTACCAGTATTTGTTGCTGAACTAGCTGCTGTCACTGTAAATGTATTTTGATCGGCTGCCGTTGCTATTGCAAAAGTACCATCAGTTGCAGAGCCAGAAGTATAGTCAATAGTTACAACATCACCAATAGCAAGACCATGATTTGTAATTGTTATAGTAACCGTTGTACCACTTTGACTGTATGTTCCTGTTTTAGTAAAACCTTCTGCTGGTGGGGTGAAATCAAAACTTGCCTGATCATTAACACGACTCCTCAAAAATGCTTCTATAACGTCTGACTCCTCCTCAGATACGTTAAAAACTAAATCATATATCTTAGGGTCTTGAGTTAATGGAAGGCCAAATAAAGCCCTAAATTCATACCCATCACCCAAAGCAGTTGTTCTTATTTTTGGAGCACTTGCTTTTTTCGTTCCATAAATTGGAGTAATTGAAGGAAAAGTTGCCATGTTACCTCGCTAAAATACCGCCAGCTTGTTTTTCTTTGACTAATTGGTTTTGAACAACAAGTCCAATAACTTGACCTAAAGCATTAAGGTCAACATTGTTTCCAGTGACAGATGCACCGCCACCTTCTACATTTACTGTAACGTAATTATTTGTTATCCCACCTAGTTTATTATTTGCAGTTACCATACCAGATGATCTTGGAGTAAATAACTCAGGCCCTCGTTCTCCTACAACATATGATCTTCCAGCCGAAACTGGCCCTCCGTTGGCTCTAAATATACTAGATAGACCAGAGCCTAAAAAACTACTTCCTCCTCCTCCCAAGAAAGTATCAGTAATGAAAGATGTTGTTTTCTTTTTTCTTCCGCCAAATATTCCTCCTAAAAATCCACCAATACTATCACCAATACCAGAAACTGCACGTTGCATGGCAACCTCAACAAGTTTTCTTTTAAGTTGATTTAAAACATTTATTGCTGACTGAGCAAGTGTTTGAGTTCCCATAACAGCCTCAGTCAAATTACTAACTATTCCTTGTTCAACACTTTGACCGATCTCGTTAAATTTTTCTTTTAATTGATCTGCTTCATTTGTGACTTGAAAAATACCTTCAGACAATTGGAAAGCACTTCCATTTATGGAATCTAGAAAAGTATCAGATTGACCTAAAGCTGCATTAAATGTTTCAGTTATCGGTACTAATTTTGTAAAAGCAACTGTTGTTTCTTCTGTGTTCTCTTTGATTTCTTTTGCAGATTTTGTTGTATCTTTGACAGTTTTATTAATATCTTTTTCCCCTTCAAATTGTTTTTTTAGGCTTCTTATTTGTTCAAATGGGTTAATAACATCAATAGCTTTTTTTAAAGTACCAAAATTTTTTATTAACTTATTAATTTCCTTAACTGCTGCAATACTAAAGTCTAAAACATCTTTTATTTCATCTTCAAGCTCAGTTCCAATAGTTCTTGCAAGTGTATCAATAGTATCTTGTAATGTAGATAATTTACCATTAAGGGTTGTGGATTGTTTTGTTGCACCACCAAAAAATGCACCGCCTTCATTTGTTAGATTTATAAGGGCTTGATTTACAAGATCGGCTCCTATTTTTCCTTGTCTTTGTGCTTTTTCAAAAGCATCACCTTGTAGACCTGTAATATTTTTAAGTTCAGTTGTTATATCAACTCCTCTTTCTAATAACTGTAAATTCTCTTCCTGTTGTAATTTACCTTTTGCCCTTATCTGTCCAAAAGCTGTTGCAATACCTGTTAGATCAGCACCAGTAGCACCAGCAACTTCAGACAATCGTTTTGTTGTATCAACAAGCTCTTCAGTTTCAAAACCAAAGGCTTTTAATCTTTTTGTCTGTTCAATTAATTCGCTACTTGTAAATGGTGTTATAGCACCAAATTCTTGAAGCTCCTGAATTATAGTATTTGTTTTTTCAATAGATCCAGTAAGTACTTCTAAACTTTTTCTTTGAGTTTCAAGTTCAGCAGTTTTTACAAATACAAATCTCGCTGCACCTAAAACTGACACTGCTGCTAATAATGGAGCAAATGCTTTTGTTAAAGTTGAGACACCAGCACTTGCGGTTTTAGCTGCTCTTCCTGTATCTCGAAGTGATCTATTACTTCTATCTAATCTGCCTTTTAATTTATCTGTACTTTTACTTAAAGCCTTTGTTTGTTCATTAACACGTTGCAATGGTCTAATCGCATTTTGTGCATCAACTATAAGTTTGACTGTTGATTGTGCCACAAATACAAATAACCTTTACTATATATTACCTTGTTTTGTTCTTTTGACGATTCATTTCTTGTTTTTCCCTGTCATTCTTAACTTCATAGTATGCAGCCCAATAAACAAGCTCTTCTTCTGTCATTGATTTTCTTAATTCTTTAACAGATTTTCCTAATTCTGATGCGAGAAAAAACTCAAAGTTTAACCAGTTATCTCGCTTGATTCGTTTTTTGCTGTGTCTAAGTCAACTTGAATATCCATCATAAATAGCTCAAGTTCATTTAATACACTTTCTGGAAGAAATCTTTGTAGGTTTTCAGCATCAGCAGAATGAAATGCTTTTGAACCATCTTCATTTTCTGCAATTTGACAAAGTAGTTTTGTAGAAATTGTCAAGGCATCATCAGTTCCAGCAGCAACTTGAGCTTTTTTTCTATCAAATCTTGTTAAAGGTGGAAAATATATTTCTTTTAACAAATCGCCATTTGGCTTTTTAAGTTCATACTTTCTTCTTGCGGTCATAACATCACTGAAAGCCTCAGTGATAAGATCAACAGTTCTTTTGTTTGCCATAAATTAAATGCGAAGTATTTTAAATTTACTATATGTCTGAAGTAATTGCACCAGTTGAGATAAAGGAAATACTTATTTCTTGAATTTCACCTATTGTTGCTCCATACTCAGCACCTGTAATTATTCCAGAAAAACCAAACTTTTTAGCACTTGCTGAACTGTCTGGAAATAACTCAAACAAAGCATCACCAGCATCACCAGTCGTTAAAATATCCTCAACAAATGCTAAATAATCAGAGTTACCAGCATTGTCATAAATAAGAGTTGCAGAACCCTCACCAGAAATAAGCCCACCAACAAAAGTTTTTGAGGTATCACCTTGAACTGTGGTTTCTTGGGTATCTTTAGTAATTGATAAAGACCAATTTCTAAGTCCTGATATATCAGCTTCTGTTCCAGCAGCGTTATGGAACATTATTTTACCGACATCACCTTTTACAGCAGCCATAACAAAAAAAAGAAAGATTTATAAATATATTAACCCTTTTCAGTCTTTTTTACATCTTTTTTTGAATTTTGTTGACTCTCCATATATCTTTTGCAGTTAGGATCCCACATTCTAGAATCTCTAACACCTTTGACAGCTTCAATAGCGTCAAGCATTTCTTCAGTAATAACAAGTTTGGGCATAATTAAAGATCCTCGTAAATGTTGAAAGTAATTCTGATTTGTGTTTGAAACTTACCTTCTGGACTTGATGCAAATATCTCAGGCCCAACAGGTGAATCAAAAATCACATTACTTACAGTCACTCTATTGTATAAGTCTCTAAGCCTTTTGCAAATTGTGAAGTTAGACCCTGCCCCTAAACCTTCCTCAGTAAATATATTTAATAAAACTAAACCGACAACATTATTATCTGAATCAGTTGTCCCTCCCATTGTTAAATACTCACTAGCACCAAAGCTTGTTATGCACTGAACAAAAGTATCTTCAGCAGTAGAGTCAAAGGTCATATTGTTAAATACAACAGGGATTGCTGGGCTTGAGGCAAGCTCTGTAGCTAACCTAGCCTCTATTGTGGATCTAACAGTGTTTAAATCAACAGCAGCCATGTATTACCTCCCAAAATTTCTTTGAATGTATTGTTCAAGTTCTTTTCCTATAAGTTCTGGAAACCCAGCAACAGTTTTTTGTCTTGTTCTGTATCTACCACCCCATGATGGTGGTAAGTTTGTCCCAAAACAAACAGGCTCTGCATAAACTAAGTTATTAATAATAGTTCCTTTAAAATCTTGTATTTCTGTTTGCCATGCATTCCTTAGTTGCCCTCCTCCCTTTGGCTCGCCTTTGTAAACAACTCTAACTGGTGTTGCTTTTTTTACTCGTCTTGTCCACTCCAAAGTAGTTGCAGCAACAAGATCAACAACATCTTCCTCAAAAAAATCGTTTATCTCAGATAATTTGATTTCTCTAGCCATCTTTACCTCAAGATAAGATCAAAACTTATAGGAGTATTATTTTGTTCATTTGTTATTACTTGAATAATTTTAAATTCAACATTACTTATGACAACTCTGTCTTTTGTTGTAGGGACAAATGTAAGATCACCAGCAGATATAGTTAGCAATTTATCCTGTGACTCAATTAAATCATTTACTTGATTTCTTGAAACCCCACTCAATGCACCTTTGATGGTCGTGTCAGATGTGGACTCTGAAATAGCTCCAGTAGTGGTGTTATATGCCCCTGCCGTAACTTGTCTAATAGTCACATCACCACCAAGCTTTTTTAGTGAAGCACTAGCAGCTTTTTTGAGTGCTTTGGCAAGGCTCATAATGAATAAGCTATGACCTGACCACTTGCAAGAGTGATACTTGTGATAACACCTTCAACTTCTGTTGATGCTTTCATTGTGATGCCATTGATAGTTGATGAACCATTTTCTGTTAAGTTTTCAGCTACAAAAGTTGCTTCAGCATCTGCCAAACAATGAACTTTTCCAAATCTGCCTGTATGTGTTGCAGTATTTGTAATGATTAACCCTGCTGGGTATTGATAGCCATAGTTCACTTTAAGACCTCTTGATTGATAAGTTTGCTCTTCCACCTATTCTAATACCCATCAAGTAATGATCAACTATCGGTGGAATACGATCAATACCAGTAGCCCCATAGAATCTAGGAGTTACATTTATATTTCCAATACTAACAGCAGCAAAGTCCTCTAAGCCGCTAAGTTCTAACCCATTCCTATTGTTGTTAAGATATACAGCCAAAATGACCTGTGCGTGTTTTACCCTGTCTGGGATTTCAGTATCAAGGTAATAATCAGCAACTAATCTATTTGGAAAGCTTAAACCATACAGGTTAGTATATGTGTCGGGCTTCCTTACTCCTGATCTTGGCCACTCTAAAGCTTGAGTATCAGATACCCTTGCTCCCAAAAACTTTTCTCTGTCAATCCTTTGGGCTGCTGTAAACAATGCACGATTTTTATTGTCATTGCTTGAACCGTCCCATGCGGCAGCGTCATCACTGAGGACTAAACCCTCAATAAATGAGTTTGCATCAGCAAGAGTTATATAAGTGTTGGCATTAGCCCCACCAACAGTAGCATCAAGAGTTATCGCCATTGAGTTTTACCTTTTTGGGCTTAGATTTTGGTTTTGGCTTTTCAAGAGTTTGAACAAGTGAAGCTGCTTTATGGGCAGCCTCATTTTGTTCTCTCATTCGCCTAAAAGCGAATATAGCCATTAGCTTGATGCACCCTTAAGAGCAACAAAGTTAATAACAATAGCTTCACTAAGGTTTCCAGCAGATACGTTTGAAACTGTGACCGCAAAAGATCCAGCAGCAATCGCATTTGCATTTACCAAATATGAACCAGCAGTTCCAGCAGAACCATGACAAGCCACAACAACGTCTGTTGCTGCGATCTTGCTATTAGTTACTGTAAAAGATACTTCTGTGCCAGCGTCTAGCTGTGCATTGTTCATTGTGATTTGTCCAGACTCTGTATTAAGAGTTACACCTGTTGATTTGTTTGTGGCCTGAGTTACAGTTCCACCATCTGTTGGGCCTACTAAAGATCCAGCAGTTACTTCAAATAGTGATGGCATGATTAATCCTGATTAGATACGTTTGTTGCACGAACAATACCTATGTTCTTTGTCTCATACACTTTCGACCATGAACCAACTGTTTCCAAAACTGTTCTGCTTGGGTTAACTGTTGAAACCGCGTACTTAAGACCTACTGGGTGATAGATGTAGTGAAGATCCACTGCCATTGCTTCCTCAAGAGCAAGAATGTCTCTATCTGTTTGTGTTCTGATTGGTGCTTGCTCACCTGTAACAACTGCTCCTTGTGTAAAGAAGAATGTTGAATACTCAGTTGAAGCTCCAGAACCTGTTGTTGGAATATCGTCAGAAACAATAATTCTTAGTCCACCAAATGACTCAACAACATTAGGGCCATCAAAAGCTCTTGTTGTACTACCAGCAGTCGCTCCTGTATCTGGTGCGCCTGTGTTGTCATAGATGCGGTCAATCATATTACGCTCTAACAAGTCACCATAAACATTGGAGTGCATTGCTATTGCTGTAAGCTTGCCACCTTGATCTCCTAGTAAAGACTTTGCTTTTGCAATATGTCTTGGACTTAGAGTTGTTGGAGTATCGCCAGATTCTGAATCAATAGTCAAACTAAATAAAGCTGAGTTGCTATCATTAGCATTAATAGATCCAAATGCACCAGTTAAGCAAGAATATAAATCCTTCTGCTTTTGGTTGTTGACGTATGCCGCCATCTTCTGAGCAATAGCAGCCATTGGATCAATACCACCACCAACAGCAAGTGAAGCTAAGTCTCTGGAACTGAAAGCTCTACCTCTGTGAAGAACAGCAGCAATTTGATTATCTGCTGTAATTTTTGATGGAGTTAAAGATGTTGAGTCTGTTAGAACTTCAAAATCACCTGTTAAGTTTGCTTTGTAGAAAGGTATCTTTACAAAGTCACCGCCTCTTTCTGCGGATAAATTTAATTCTGCCAAAGGTTGCACTACCCCACTCTGTAGGAAGCTGTCAGTTTGTGTTGTCGCTTCGATCAAGTAGGGAGTAAACACCTCAGGAATAATTAAATCCGATCTTAATG
>VTLG01015032.1_pt1 | contig 18130 bp, 42 predicted proteins | sample 4694571 | NCBI WGS metagenome assembly VTLG01 (sample SAMN12604809, study PRJNA352737) | marine metagenome | biome: ENVO:00000447; feature: ENVO:00000209|ENVO:00000569|ENVO:01000036; material: ENVO:00002151; isolation source: viral sequences binned using virsorter ... | reverse complement strand
AAATTACCTATAGCATTTCTATACCAAGAGGCAGACTTTTGCGTATCGCCTTGTTTTTGTCTGATTGTGTCTAATATACCAGCCATGTATATATTTATAATGAAAAAAGGGCGCCTAGAAAACTAGACACCCTTTTAAAAGCTTGATGTAAGAGAGAGAAAGGAGTATTATTCCTCTTCAGCAAGTTTAGAGAAGTAATTTAATGTATCATCATCTTCACTTGCCTCTGTAGGAACATCTACATCAGCGCTTTTCACAGCTCCGTTAGAAGTTGGCGGGAGGTCCGTTTTTTCTACCGTTTCTGTGCTTCTTGCACCTGATAAAACCCTATTCAGTTTCTCTTTGAGTTCATCATAAGGTTTGAAATTATCAGCCGCTAAGAAAGGTTGTAGGAGGTATTGTTTCGACCAAATAGCCTTGATATCTTCATCTGACTCTTTGATTTGAGAAACACCCTCAAATTCAGATTTATCATAGTTCCAGAAACCATCAACTTTTCTAATTTTTAGTTTAAAGTTTGCACCTTTCCAAAAATCAAATGGGTTAATTGGCTTCTCATCATCAAACGCCGGTTGCATTGCTTCAGTAATCTTATCAAAGATTTTTTTACCAAACTTAAATAGTTTTACTTGACCTTCGTTTTCAGGATGTTTAGGATCAGACATGACCAAGATATTAGCATAATAAGATAACTTTCTTTTTCTCTTTCTTGCTATTTCTTTGTCAGCGTCAACGCCTGTATTCCATAATCTAGTGTTCTCTTCACTAACTGGATCTTTTTGACCTAGTGTTGTTAAAGAGTTCTCAATATACCAGCCGCCTGCACCTTGGAAAGCATGAGACCAAACTCTTACCCATGGCATATCTTCGCCATTTGAAGCAGGTAAAAATCTGATAACAGCATAACCATTACCAGTTTTATCTAGTTCAGGTTTCCAAATTCTGTCGTCTTGATATTTGTTTTTATTTGATTGCTCTTCAGGAGATTGATTACTCTCTAGAGCCTTTGTGATCTTGTCAAAATTACTTTGACTTGATTTTAATGTTTCGAAATCCATATTATTTCTCCGTATTTGTATTTCTGTATTCGTATTATCGTATTATTATATTACTATAATATATATCCATCCTAATGTCAAGCCTGGTTTAAAAAAGCAATAACATTTTCTGGTGTGGATTCTATGTATGGGTCATCATCTAATCCTTCGTTATTGATACCTGGTTCTTGCCACCATCTCTCAATAACACCATCATTTATAATCGCCATGTATCTCCACGATCTCATACCGAAACCTAAATGATTTTTACCTATTAACATACCCATAAATCTTGTAAAATTACCTGAGCCATCTGGTATCATCTTCACATTTTTAACTTTCATGTGTTCAGCCCAAGCATTCATAACATAAGAGTCATTTACTGATATACAATAAATCTCATCAATACCTTTTTCTCTTATCTCATTATATTTTTCTTCAAAACCAGGTAATTGTTGACTTGAACATGTTGGTGTAAATGCACCTGGCAAACTGAATATTACAACTCTCTTGCCTTTAAAATAATCATCTGTTGTTTTATTTACCCATTGACCACCAATAGCACAACCGCCATCTGTTTCAACTTCATCACCCTCTCTTGTTCTAAAGGTTACTTTTGGTATTTTTAAATCTCTCTTCATAATAATCTCTTTGTTATACATTAATAAACAATGCGTCTTTCGTGGGATTAGTTGGAACGCACCCACAATCTTCCAGGAAGAGTCCATCTTTGGTTAGATAGTCCCTACTCAAAACTGAATATGGTGTCTTCAGCCATTCGGCCATAACCCTCCATACCCATGCCTTATGCCCTCTTAAGCATTTTTCAGCCAGAAAGAGTAATATACTTGCAATTATATTATTTTTACGCATTGTTTATCAATATATCAGAAATCAGCGCCTTTGGCAATGCTGGATTGAAGCTCGTTTAGTGTCATATATGATACATTTTTCATACCTTTCCACTCTAGAATATATGGTTGACATGCTTTATTTCTGTTGTCCAGCGCCTCGGAAACCTTGATAAATTGTATATCTGGAAACCATTGAAATAAGTCTCGCCATTGTCTTACCCAATTAATTGCTGGTGTAGGATTATTCTTGGCGGCTACATAATTATTTGTAGATTTATATACATTATTTACCGTGATAGTATGGCTAAACAAGTCATGACCTATCAAATATACTTTTTTTGGTTTTTCTCTTTCTACACCAATAAAACCAGATGTAGGACCAGCTGCCCACCCATAGTCTTTTCCTTCAGACCAATGGGATTTTCTCATATCATGCATAACATCTTCTAGTGTATGTGAATGATCTGGTTCTTTTATCCAACTTATGTAAATATTATTCAAACTAACATTTCTTCTCTCACGGTCTTTATTCTGTTTTATGATTGTAGCTAAACCTTCAATTGATGACCCATGCATAACAAATTCTTTTGAATCACCTTTTGCATTTTCGGTCATTACTTTTTTAATTTGTTCTATATCAACACCTTCAGATTCTAATTTATCTAATTGTGCTTTTAAAATATGTGTGTAGTGAAATTCTGGTAGTTTTGTCCAATGTCTAAAATAGCATGGTATTTTTTGACAAACACCATTATGATATACTTCATGAGATATACCATTGTCAACACAGGTCAATACATCTATTAAATCTAAATGGTCTCGATATATGGCATTACAACCATATAATTTACCAAACTTTTTTAATTGTTTTAAATCAAATTTTAATCTACTCTCACCATTACCTATACAAAATAATCTATCCATAGTTTTTGCTTGTCTTTCTGCTTTACTTTGTCTTGACATTTTTAGGCCTAAACTTAATATTGCCTCTTCTTTTGGCCATTCTTCGTCAAAATATTTTACCACAATTTGAATCTTTCTAATCTTTCTAATATTTTTTTAATAGGTTTATAAACCGTCCATATTTCTTCAATATGTTTATCTAATTTTTTTTCTAAATTATCTATTTTTTGTTTTATTGTGATATCTTTACAAGGTGTCCACATCTCATATAATTTTGTTTTACCTGTAGCTACATATGATTGACCTGTTTCCATGTCAATTATTTTCCACTTTCTAGGACATTTTGTTTTGATTGTAAGATCAACAGGTTTATCAAGTTCGGGTACTTTATCACCATTATTAAGCCTTCTCATTTAAAAATACCTCTTTCATAATTAACTTTGTAGATGTAGAATTAAATCTAACAAATGGTCTATACTTCTTTAACTTTTTAGAGAGTACAGGCCAGACAATATTTTCATCAATTTCTTTATCCCAATTTTTAATAAACGACAAATGTTTGTCAAGAATAATGGCGGTCTCGAAGTTAATTTTCCTCGCAAGCAATAATCGTAAGATTCTTGGATGTTGCCCCATATGTACAGAAAAACCATCATTAAACCGAAGATTATCAGCGATAAGCCTATCAGCGACCAATACGCAATCGCTCCTGAAATGATAGTCCAAGTTCTCGTTATATTTTTTCCAAGATAAGTATTGATCGTGTCCATTCTTTCTACTTAAATCGCCTATCCACTTTTTAGTATCACTTAAAAAGTTTGCAACAAAATAGTTTATAATCTCCTTTTCATTATATTTAGTACCTAGTTTATAAAAGAAGTATCTATCGTTTCTTTTAGTAAATGTTTCAAGTTTGCAATTAACCCTACCATCATATTTAAACCAATCGTAAGTCTCGGTTGTAAAATGTAATTTTAAACCTAACCATATTTTGAAAACATTAAATCCATCATTCATTAAATTGGTAATGACCCCGTTTTTTGTAGTAAATTTAGGTTTCTTGCCTCTACCTCAATTTTTTCTTTTAGTGGTTTTGATATCAATTTACCTACCGTGTCTGTTTCAATATTGTTCTTTTCACAATAAGATACAATAGCGTCAATATATGATATCTTTTTTTCTCTTTTTAATTTCTCTATTATAATAACAAATTCTTTACTGGTCACCTTTTATCACCACTTCCATGAATAGTACCTTTTTCTTTTCGTTTTTGTAATTTTCTAATATTCTCTACTACAACGCCGTCAAGTCCTATGCCTAGATCAGTTGCTAATGCACTTATATACCATAAACAATCGCCTAGTTCACTTGTTATTTCGTCTTTTACTTCGCCAGGTAAATTATTTACATCACCTTTTCTATCACGCATTATCTTTTTAATTTTATTTGCAACTTCACCTGCCTCACCTGCTAAACCTAATGCTGGATAAAATACAGCATGTTCTCTAGGATAGATTTGAGTTTCAGTACATAATTGTTGGTAAATTACCACATTTGGATTATCATCAAATAATTCCATCATACTTTTAGTCATCTATTTTCCTCCATCTTCTTTTAATTTCATTATAGTTTCGTGTAAATGTAGACCTTAAATTATACCATGACCCTTGCATTTTTTCTTTAAATGTAGGATTATTATCCATGTTGCTAATCTCTGCCTCAACTTTATCTTGTTTAATAACCATTAATTGTGCTAGTGGTGTGCCTTGTTTAATTAAGGTTGTACCTCTATCAAACCAATACATAGGAAAATTAAGTTTTACTATACCATGTTCTTCTTCTACTATACCTGTAATAGTTAAAAATCTATTCTCATCACCAAAGGCAGGCATAGTCTGTAGCATTTTATAACCTCTTGGTATTTTTACATGCCATGGTGTATTAATTTTAACAACCATAGGGTGAGCACCTCTAGGCCAATTTTTCATAAACTGGTGTAATACATAATCTTGAAATGTATTTACCGTAGGTTCTAATATATCGTGTGAATATCTTTTATCATCAACAGGTGTACGCCAGACTATATCTTTTTCAGTAGCTTCTATTTCTATATCTTGGTGTGCTCTTACAATCCAGCCTTGAGTTCTAGATGATATAATACCAGGACATCTGGTTATATGTGCTTTGGAAATATGGGCGTCATAAAGACCTTCTTTTTTGACATGAGCTGTTGCTCTTTTGACCCATTCTAATGGTAAATCTTTGGCAGGTATTATTGGCATAATCTTTTCTACGCCAATTATCTCGGAACAAAATTCTATTTTTGGTTTATCTCTTTTAAATATGCTTAGTATATTTTTCATGGTCAATTCTTCTTCGAACATTCATTATATATATCATATTTTTATGAAAAAGTAAAGCCTAGGCTGATATTGATTCGGGTTCAGCAAGTTCTTCTTCTTCTAGTAGTTTTTCTAAATCATCTGCACTAATACTTGAACAACCTATACTTTGTATGACTCTATCGTCATTTTCTTTGTCCAAATATACCTGTAATGTATCATGTAATAACGACCAATTTTGTTGTACATATGCCTCGCAATTGATTCTATTATAGAAATATACACTTTGGTTGTATCTAGGTTCTAATTCAAATGTCTCAGCATTAAATAACATAGCCGTAATGAAAAATAGTTTTTCCATGTTTATCTCTCTTAAAACTGCCTTTCCCCTTTTTAGGTTTAACTACTCTAGTCTTGTATTTTGGTGTTCTGACTTCTTTTGCAACAGGATTTGTTTTATTAATCTTTGCTTTCTTCATTTAGTAATTCACCATTCTCATCATAAAAAACCGTATCGAATACACGGTATATCATACATACTTCACCGAAAACACCCGGTACCATAAGTACAGCTACCATCTGCTTATCACTATTTTGATAAGTTGCAATGGTATATACAGGTTCGCCTTCAGCTTTTGCGTTTTCTCTTCCGACACCTATCTTGTCAATGACAAATTCATAATCATCTAGGTATCTTTGTATGTTGTCTAATGAAGAACAAACAATTGGCATGTTTGTCCACTTTAGTCCATATTTCTCGCTGTCAGTTATTGGTTCTGCGTAGGAAAATGTACAAAAAACAAAAGCTAAAAGAAAACTAACTAGTTTTATTTTTAACTTGCTCATGGAAGTATTTATAAAAATCCTTTATATTTTCTTTAAGTGTGTCAACATAGTCTTTCTTTTCTTTGATGAAAGCCTGCATTGCACCATCTTCGCTGGCAATTAATACAACAATCTGATCTATGCTTTTACCGTATAACTCTTCGTACATAATCGCATAAGCAGTTGTTTGTAAAAAGTAATTGTCAACCCATGCTTCTTTTCGTTCTTTGTTCGCTGTTTTGAAATCTATTACTGATAACTTACCATTATATTCGCCAATACAATCACATTGACCAGCAAGACCTAATTCTTTTGAATACATAACTTGCTCAATCATGTGTATATTGTCTATTTGTTCAACATATGGTCTAATTAGTTTAAAAAGACCTAATGGCAATACTGACCTTTCGGTCAATGGTTCGCCTTTTAGATATTGTTCAACTAAAGTGTGTGTTGATTTGCCTCGTCTAGCGGCTCTACCCATTTCCCAATTAGCAACATCTTCACCTATACTTTGTCGCCAATTAGCTAATTCTTTTTTCTTCTTAACGCCGAGTACGGAAGTTACCGAGGGATAATTTTGACCATCAATAGAATAAAACCTGAAACCATCTTGATTTTTACCTTTGGCTGTAGGAAGTATCGTCTTATCTAGGTCTACGAATTTAAACTCTTTTTTCATTATATTTCACCTTCATTGTTAATTAATATTATACCATTCCGACCAATTTGTCAAGCCTCATATGCTTCTATGTAGCATAAAATGGTCGTTTAATTGATCCGCTTCTTCGTTTCTCTCATCATTAAGAGGTTTACGGTGTCAATTAGATAAAGCTTGTACTCTATCTCTTAATCTTTCAGCTCTTTTGCCTACCTGCGTTGCCCACCTACTATCCATCATTTCTACAGCCGCTGTTGACCAGTTACCGTCATTTACTGCCGCTATAAATTTTTTGAATTTAGATAATCTAGGAGCACCCATGTTAAAGCACATATTAACTATAACTTGTTGAGCCTCTTCAGGTAAATCGTCTAGATTAGGAAATACCTTTTTTGATTCAGATACAAACTTTTGTACATCTGATTCAAATACAGCATTAACTCTATCCTCTGAAACTGGTGTACCAACTGGTTTACCATGTTCTTCATCACCTTCGACCACCAAATGGCCAATTCCGAAAGTTGGATATCCGAGGTGATCTTTATAAACCTCGTATTTCACGCCTTCGTCAATTTTAAGTTGTTCTCTAAGCTTGTCTATGTTCATTTAATTTATCCTTTGCTTGAAGTTTTAATTTTTTCATTTCTTTGATTTGTGTCCATAATGTAGAAGACCGGTCATTTCTTCGTTGTTGTTCTAGTACATTTACTTTCTTCTTCAACTCTTTGTGATGGTCTTTTGCGTTCATAAATTACCCCCTTGTAATTTTTAGAATCTTCTCTATCTGTGCCTTAATAATCGGACCTCTGTTAGGCCAATGTATGTAAGGTTCATCACTCTTACTTAAATTATAAAGTAGTGGTAATATCACCTTTTCTACATCTTTAAATCTCTTTTTAGTTTCTTCATCACTAATCTCTTTAGTGATTGTCTCTTTCTCTCCAGCAATCTGCATGATTTCATTCATCATGGATTTTATATCTTTTACATCTTGTTTAACATTTGATAACTCCATACTTTGTTTATCAATTGTTTTAGGATCAATGCTAGGTTTATCATCATTTGGTTTTTCAGAAACGGTTGTAATACCGTAATCTTCGTTAAGGTCAAACCCACGCATATAATCTGGTATATCTCTAGCCATTTCTTTTCTTTCTTTTTCTATGTTTTTCTATAACTTGTTTTGTCTTAATTTCTTTAATAGACTTTTTGCCGTGCCTGTCAGCAAAAGGACTCGAAGGATGTGCTTCAGCAATCCTACTTTGCATTTCTTTCCAACCTTGGTCATTCTTTAGCCCTCCAGTACCGCTAACTATATTTATCTTATGTATAAGCTGTTTAATGTTTGGATTTTGTTTTAAATATGTCTCTTTTTCTGATATAGTCATCATATCATCAAATACTTCACCAGTTTTTGTATTTTCAAAAGTGTAAATAGGCATTACTTATAACTCGCATAAACAACAAATACTATACACAATATAAAACAAATGGCAAGTGTATGGTTACCTAGATTCCAAAAACTTTGACCTACATTTGTAGGATTTTTAGGATCAATCATCACCTCTTTTGTAGTTAACTTCTTTTTTACAAGTTTAGGTCCTTGTATTATATCGTTACCGTATTGGTCTTCAGTTTCAAATAATTGTGGTTGATTACTCATGTTCTCCGCCTGGATCGCCTTTTGGTAATTTTACTTTATAAGGCATGCCAAATTTATCTCTGTATATTACATACTCTCTTGCTCTACTATAACTATGATAAGTACCAAATCTATATTTGTTTGCTCTTACATTATGAAATTGTTTAAAGGTATAGTATGTAGCAAATATAACTGCTATATGTCCTATAACTAAACTACCCCATATGTCAGGTCTTATCATACCAAAAAAATATAATGTAAATGCTGTAGACCACATAAACGATAAAACTGATAATAATTGTAATCTAACCGTTTTAGGTAATGATCTTAAATCATTTTTACTATCATCAAATAAGATAGTAGCGGTCTCAATAAACCAATTTCTCATTAGTCAGTATTTGGTTTAAGAGGATCCTGTTCAAAATATTTTTTGATAACTTCTAATTGGTCATCATACTTAGCAATAACTTCAAGTTCTTTTTCAACTGCGTCTAATACATCTGGATGCTCGCCTACGCCGGCTGCATTTTTTAAATATATTTCAACATTCATGCTATGCTTTTTAATATGCCCTTTAGCATGATCTTTTATTGCTTCGATCATATTTTTTCGATTATATTCCTGCATTTTTAACTCCTTCAATATACCATTCGGGTGTTTTTGCTGGACTTTTCCAAGTAGCAAATCTGTTCTTCTCTAGTATATAGTATCTTCTATAACTAGCTACACTATCACCTGATATTTTACAATGTTCAGGCATAGCTGGTGTTGCGTCTGTACCTATTTTATTGTACTGAGCATTCTTTGGTGGAAATTTTAATAATTGACCTAGTTTTTGTACAGCAACATGGTCATCTGTATGATTATATCTTTTTTTGTATTCTTCATTTAAAGCCATAAAGTGTCTGTACAACCAAATATAATTATATGCACTTTCAAACAACCATATTGTACTAGGGTGTTTGATCCAACCTGCTTTGTATAATGTTGCTTCAACATTAGGATTAGGGTGTCGCCATCTTTTAATTTTTCTACCGTTTTTAGTTTTATCGTAATACTCTTGGCCGTCTTGCACCCTATGACAAGTTGATAATAGTTGAGCAGACTCTAATATCATCTTTACAACATGTTTATCACATGACATTTCAGCGGCTTTTATAGGGTCTTTATCTAAATAAAATATATTCATTAGTGTATTACCTTTCTGAAATAGTCCATCTCATCATATTTCTCACATAATTTTTTCATAGTTGTAAACCAAAAGTTTTTAGACCAATCTGTAGTTGCTCTTTTACATGCTTCTTCACATCTTTTGATTCTTCTTATTTGAAGTTCTTTGGTAGGTATTGTCTTAATCATAATATACACTATATCACTCTTTCTATCATTTGGCAAGTATTATTTACCTGCATTGGCTCCTTGGGTCAATATGGTTCTTGCTAATGTAAAACCTTTATTGTTCCAATCAAGTTTTTTATAACAATCTCTATCTGTATAACAAACGGTTTTTGTACAACCATTAAATAGAAATATTAAACTAACTAGTAGGATTATTCTTTTGGTCATTCCACTCCATTATTTGGTCAAGTTTTAAACGAATCTCATCAGGATCAAGACCTAATTGAGTAAGTTCTTTTGTACCATATTGTTTAAAAAACTCTTCATAGTCTCTATTTGTTAAGTTTCTTTTGCCTAATTTATTAAAAAAGGACTTATATTTTTTTTCTTTACTTCTTAAACGACTCAATGCGTCTTGAGCTCGTCTTAACCTTTGACTAGTATTTAGTTTTTTATCTTCTATGTCTTTTATTTCTTTATTCTCTTCTCGTCTAGTTCTTAATGATATATTAGCCGCTATCAATAACAACACGGCTAATGGGTCAAATACAAATATTAAGATAATGATTACTAATCGCACAGCTTCATCAAACATATCTTTTGCTTGATCGCCATAAATTAATTCTGCAATATACTTAATAGGACCTACATCAGCCTCTATTTTTAGTTGTTCTTTTTCTATATCATATTTTAGATTGTTCAATCTAATTATTTCAGCATTTGCGTCTGTTATAATTTTATTTAATTCTTTTCTTTCTTCTTCTTGTTTCTTTCTTTCTTTTAGACCTCTGGTCACATACTCCATATCAATATATTTGTCTAACGCTTTGTCTAATTGGTCTAGTGTACCTTGAGCTCTTATAATAATCTTATCTTGAAATTCTATTTGTTTATCATATTGAGTTATTAATAAAGTATTACCTGAAGCTGGTTGTACTTGATCTAGGTGTGCTTTTGATAAGAAACCAAAAATACCCATAGATGTAATAAAGATTAATACAACAACTGCTGTGGTTAAATAAGATTTTATAAGAAAGGATAATCTAGGATTTTTCCAGTTATGATACAACCAAGAGGCGGCAATCAATTTACCTACTTCTAATGCACTACCCATAGCAATAATAGGTAGTGTTGCACCAGCAAATAGTGTTGCTAAACCTATAATAGAATAGCCAGCAGCTATTACTGAAATAGATATTGCACTTATAAAAGTTATTAAAATTAAAAACATTAATTATTCCCTATATGATTTAATTTATAATCTTCTCTCATTTTCTTAATGATACCTTTTACCTTAGCAAAGTAATGAACATCTGAAGCATATGCCTCTAATGTTTCAACCATTATAAAAGGATCAGTTTCGCCATTATCTCTTAACTCACGATACTTTTCATAAGCATGGTGATTATTCAAGGTATTTATATAATGCAATACAGAATCACATTCATGTTCATAGACTTTAACACCCCATTTTTTAGGTTTATTTGATGGTAACATATGTGGTTCCGTTAAATCATATGTTCTCATGCCAAATAAATTTTTTCCTTCAAGAGCAAATCTACTATTACCCCAACCTGACTCTAAAGCTGCCTGTGCTAATAGTATTTCTCTATTCACAGGTATTATATCTGTTGTAGTATTATACCAATAATCTACACATTGATTTACATTGTCTAAAAATTGTTGATTGTTTGTATGTTCAAAATCAGGTAATGTCCATCTAGTCTCTTCAGCCATTACCACATTTTGTTTTTCATATAGATAGTAGCAAGCTGATACAAACGCCACTATTACTACAAACATTAAAGTTTGTGATATTATTTTTAATCTATCTATGAAGCTGACTCTCATATTTTACCTTTCTCACATAATAATCATAATTTCCTTCTTCAATTCTTCTTTGGTAAAAACTTAAATTCGGATTGCTTAAATACTTGGCCATTTTTTTAAATATTTTTTGGGATTGTATCGTAGTGAAATTATCAAAAACATCTTTTTGCCATTCACCAGAATAATAAACATGTGTATGACCTACACTTTTGTTCTCTAGTATATCATCAATAACACCTGGTACTTCTCTTACCAAACGCCTGATATACTGATCCAATTCTTTACTCATAATATATTCTCCTTCTACAGACCTTTAATTAAAAATTTTTGAATTACATTTTTTGTAGGAATAACGGTTGTATTACCGCCGTCTGATAATTCATTATGCTCATCATAATTATAGTCAGACATTAATATATGTACATCTCTGGTCTCTTTTACGAGCCAACCAGTAGATACACAAATAGCTGGTTTAGATTTTTGTATCTCTTTTAGAGTACGCCAACCTGAATCTGATTGTATGTCCTCCCAATACACCATATAGAAATCAAACTCAAATGGTATACCTGGTAAAGTATCAGATTTTTTAGTCTTTCTTGCCATCTTTAATCTCTTGTATTATACCTATTGTTATAGCTGCCAATATAATAATCAATAATTCTTGTGGTACATACACATAAACAGATTGTAAAAAATTATTAATCACTTCTACTACGAACATTCCTTATCAGCAATTTTCGTGTCTTTTAATAACTTACACTTATATTCGCTATCTGCTTTTTGTCTTATTTCAGCCGCTACGCTTTCTAAAATGTTAGGTAAATGTTTTTCTAAAACACCGGTCATTTCAAGGGTAAAGTTATAAACCAACTTATGCATTTCTGCCTCTAATACAGAGGTGTCAACACCGTTACCACTTATTGTTTCTTTGATAACATGACCTACAACTGCATTGTTGTAATCGTTAGCCTTAACCGTGTTCATGAAAGCAGTTAATCCGAAATAGACAACTGCTAATAATATAATCAACTTTTTCATAATATATAGACCTCCTTACTATCTATATTTAGGATAATACACGATCCTCAAGAAAAGTCAAGCACTTTCTTGCATGAAAAGTTGTTGTTTTTAAAGGGTTATTTAATGCGATAATTTAGATACCAGAACAAAATGAGAACATTGTCTCTATTTTTGTGCTGATTCTATCTTAATAAAATCGTCATTCCAACCAAAAGCTTCTTTAACAACAGCGCTTGATAGACCTTTATAAGATCGGTGTAATACCTTATCTTTAGTAGCAATTAAAACTTTAGCGTCATCTTGGTGTAGTGCCTCTAACATTTGAATAAACATTGTTTCTCTTTGTGGCTTACTCGTTTGATTATCTGCACCTTTAACAAATCTCCATAGTTTTTTTGCCTCACCTAAAAGTGTTGTATGTTCAGTACCAGTAGGTGCCTCATTCGCCATATAAGGCGGAGTTCCTTCTGGTAAATCCCATTCAATTTTAGGATCAAATGCACCTTTGAGTATTTGTCTTAAAGCTTGACTATCGTATTGTTTTAATACTGCAATCTTCTTTGTCTTATCTTTTGCGTTATTTACTTTGGTTAGAATTTCTGAAACCATCATCTCACTAAAGCCTTCGGTGTTTGCCATGGCTTGTTGAGCTGCTTTAGGCATGATACCTAATTTTTGTTGATGTTCTCTTAATTGTTGTTCATCTGCCATAATTTATCCTCAATAATTCTTTTATTCGATATATCTATTTATAACCTATTTTAAGTACCTAGTCCACATTTTATCTAACAGATAGTACCAAAAACCATTAATAGTTGGTTCTACTAATGCAACGGCACCTGCCTCCCATAGACTAGCACCAGTTATTATGGTTACAACTGACATTGCTATAATTATATGTCCTAAAGTATAGACTAATGCTCTGCCAGCGCTTGTACCTGCTATTGTTTTAAATATACCATTTGTAAATTCGGTCATAAATTTTTTAAAATTTTCTAACAATATGTTTTCTTAATGCTCTTACCAGTTCCTCTAGTTTATCTATGATTGAAATTAAACTAGGGTCTGTAATATAATTACCTTGTTCTTTTAATTTATCGTATTCTCTTAATGGAATGGTCACCATGGATTGCTCATTCTCATAAGTCATATCATGGTCATGTGTATCTCTATCTATATTATCACTCATAAAAACCTTTTGGTTTACCAAAATCGAAAACAGGGGCCGGAAGGGCCCCTGTCTCCTAAATTATTATGCTGAGTAAGCTACTTGCTTACCGAACACAGCATTGATACCAGCAGCTATAATAGCCTTGCTTGGTGTACCAACTCTGTAAGAAACACCTTTTGATGTTCTATTTTCATAAATCATCATGCCTTCGTTTCTTAATTTACCAACCATAGCAGCTGGTGATTTAAGGTCATATGTGTTTCTCATTTGTTTCCAAGAAACTTCTGAACCTTTAGCAAAAAGATTTCTAATCTTTGCTGTTTTTGATAGTTTTGAACGACTCATCATCATCTCCTTCTTATCATTGTGAACCTGTGTCGCCGGTTCTTTTGCGATTCCTAGGAATGGAATTAGGTTTGTTATCACATTACTCATCATCTAAATCAATATCACTTTCAAACATATCGCTACCATCATGCAAATCTTTTAACTCATCTTTGACATCTTTATTAAAAGGTTTCTTTGTCTTCACCTTAATAAATGGTAAATAATCTATTTGGGCGACATTGCCTCCTGTTGTTGTTTTTACTTTGACCATCCTATCGGTCATTTGCTGAGCAGGATGTTTTACACCAAAGTCTCTATATACTAAACCTCTTAATGTATCAACTAACATTGCAAGGTCTTTTGTAAAGTTAGGTGTTTTGGTGTTTATACCCATGTCAACAAATCTTTTTAATAAATCTAGAGCAATTGCGTCAACTGATTGTTCAACATACTCTTTTGTCTTTTGTAATTCTAAATTTTTTTGTAATTTTTCAGATAAACCATGATTAGGATTCTTATTAACTATCTTATTTGTAGGAAATAATATGATATTATCTTTATCTGTTTCTTTAGCCATCATATTTTCTCCCCTTTATAATTAACTTTACCTTTATCAGCAAAATATTCTACTAACTGATTATAGCCACCTACTAGTTCACCATCTATTTTAATTTGTGGCATTGATCTAACATTTTTACCAATGTCTTCAAGCATTGCTTGAGGTGATTCAAAACTTTCTAATTTTTTTTCTTCGTAAGAGAGACCAAGGCCTTTCATCAAGGCCTTTGCCTTATCACAATAGACACAATTGTTTTTACTATAAATTGTTATCTTCATTGTCATCACTCATTAGTTTGTCCCATGCTTTCTTACTAGCCTCGTTAAGGTTGTAAGCGTCAACAGCTTGTTCAATAGTGTAATTAAACATCTTATTGTACTCGCCCATAGGCAATCTTAAACCAATCCATGCTCTATAATAACCAGCTTTTGTTAAGGTTACATCTTGTTCAAAGATTTCGTATCCTCTAACAGGCGTATCTTTAATTATATTAACTAATACAGATTCAACCTCGGTTACAATAGTTTTTGTTTCTGTTTTACCTAGTTCTTTGATGAATTGTTTTGACTCTTTGTTCATTTCACCTTTGATGATATCAGCTAATTCTGATTTTGCAATCATCTTAGCTTTCTCTATCGCCAAATTTAGGTCAGGCGAAACGGCAGTACCAACTCCAAAGACACAAACTTTGTCATCATCTTTTTTAGTAATCCAAGATAGATCACAAGCTTTCTTCTCATTAAAGTCAGCCATGTACCATTTTGGTACCGTATCAACTATATCGCCTCTTTCACTTTTTATTTTGTAATTACCAGCTGAACATGCGCCAAGCATAGTAAGTACAAATATTGAAAGTATTATGTTTTTATATTTCATCATATATTATTCACACTCCCCTTGGTATCATATACTAATTGTCTTAAAAAGTCAAGTCCCATTTGGAGATACGAAAAAGTATCGTCCACACTCAAATCCAAGACAATTATGGCTAGTAATCCAATAATTATTAAGTTTCTCATCATTATTTTACTCTCCATTCACCGTTCTTATCCATACACACCTTTCCGAACGATTTAAAGGCATGTTTTTTTCTGCTATAATATCTGCAATACTCTGGAGTATTAACATTGTTATAGTAGAATTTCGCAAATAGTTCCCAATAGTTTGGTGTATCATTATGACCATGTCTACCATCGGAACAATATAACTTTTCTTCTTTAGTAATATCGCCATTAGCTTTTTCTTTAATAATAACTTTTATAAAACAATACTGGTCAGCGTCATTTTCCATAACCTTGACATTATCATATAAAACTTTTTGACTACCATCTTCAACTTTAATACTTCTCTGAATAGTACCATCAGCATTATGCCACTCTATTTCTTGTACTTCAGCAAAACTTTTTTTATCTAAATCTAAATCATGATTATCTGCAACAGCAATACCTGACATTATTAAAAATATAATCAATATAAAAGACCATATCAGATATTTTCTCATGTTGTTAAAAGGATCAATCATTAATAAGGCCTCTCTATCCACATACCATCAGGCGTTTGACAAGCAGTACCAAATACCACATTTCTATTTACTCCGCCTACACCAACTAACGGCCATCTATTTGTTATATCAACCGTATGGTCATAATCTTTACATTTAATAGGACCTACGGTGTAAGTTTTTGTTATATGAATTATGCCACTATTTTTAGTTTTAGGATTATACCAATTTGTATAACTAGAACCATCTGGACTTGTATTTAAATGATCTACAAATACTGCATTGTGGACATCTTTATCTGAATTGTATAACATCTCAGCACCAGCAAATGCACCGACTAAAGCACAACCAGCAGTAGCATAAGGGTCGCCTGTAATACCAAACTCAACACATATTGCTGTTGTGGTACCAGCACCTAATACAGCACCAGTTTGTGATCTACTCATACCACAAGCATTTAATAATACTAAACTCGTCAATAATAATAATAATTTACGCATATGCTTCAAGTTTTTTTATACTATCTTTTGTATTAACAATTTGTTCATCTATAAAATCTATTCTAGATTGATTCATTGTCAATTCTTTTTCTTCTTCTAATTCTTTTACTTCTTTTTTTAATTCTTCTATCTTCCACTTATAATCAGCCATGATCTACTCCCGAATAATCATAATTATGTTCTTCAAAATCTTTTATATTAGTAAAAAATTCTTTATCTACTTTACCTTTTGCTAGTAATAAACAATCTGCTTGTATGTTTTCTATTTGATTTTTATAGGTAAGGTCTGACGGCGGAGTTTTTCTTAACTTATCCGCCATCATCTTTACAGAATCAATTTTATCTAAAAATTGTTTGACCGTATGCATTAGTTTAAATCCAACTTTTCAAAAAAACCTTTTAACTGGTATTTTGATTCTGACCAATTAGTTTTTTGAAATACTTTCGTTTTACAGACTTCTCTTTGAAAGAAATTCAAATCCATACAGCCTGCTTCTACATACAGAGCATTCCATTCTGCTTTTGATTTACCTGTTTCAGTTGCATTTGCATGATTAGCCACCAATGCCATACCAATTACAAACACAGCGACAACCCATATTCCTGGTAAGTTGTCAAGCATCCATTTTTTCATTACACTTTTCTCCCAGCCGTCTTCAAATCTCTTTTGTTAACGACCATATAGGGACCTTTGTTATAAGCAGGAACAATTGTAAAGTTTTTAGACTCTTCAATCTTCCAACTATTATCTGGTTTAGTCCCACCATTACCAACTTTATTTGATAAAGGTATTTCAGATAATCTTGTCTCGGTGCTAGTATCAAATGTTCTACTAGCAACATCAAGATAGAAACCACGGTCAGGTTGTGTCAATATAATTCTACCATTGTCATCAACATTTAAACCTAGTGATCTCAAATACTTTATATGTTTCTTCAAAGCTAATTGATATCTTTCTGATTTTGTCAATTTACGCTTAGGCATTATCACCATAATCTTTCTCTAAAGCTGACTCAGCCATTTTTTCTGAATATGTTTTACCAAATACAGACATATAAAAATAGTCTCTAGGATCAGGCGCTGAATATGCCTTGACTAAATTCTCCCAATTAATATCAACCATCTCATACCATTCTGGATTTGTTTTTGAATGTTCTAAATGTTCTTGACATAGAGCTAATCTATGTTTGTATTGTCTACCTTTTAACTTCTCGTCTTTTGATTGTGCTACTTTAAACTCTTCGAATAGAGACTCTTTTGCATATCTGAAATTACTAATTTTACTCATTATTCACCTTTCTCATAATGTATCAGGATACTACCATATCCCGTTGATTTTGTCAAGCCTGTGTCAAAACCCTTGATTTTACTAGGGAAACAGCGTCTAGGACGCACCAGGATTAACGAATCAATGCTTTTGTGTACTACCGTACCCCTCTGGAAACGGCATTTCCATCTGTTCTTCAACCATTAGTTGATCTTTTTGACTCTCGGTTTCTGCCCATTTCTCAAATTCGTCAACTTCTTTTTGTATCTCATCACGCTTGGTAATAATGTCATCTTTGACATCATGTACAATACCTCTAGTGATTATATTAATATCACCACTATTGATAGCAT